>Ga0187827_10005652_pt1 | contig 14705 bp, 17 predicted proteins | sample ETNtaG_39_FD_167969 | JGI IMG/M metagenome (GOLD analysis project Ga0187827, IMG submission 167969) | Marine microbial and viral communities from oxygen minimum zone, Eastern Pacific Ocean - ETNP2014_SV_150_PacBio MetaG (Illumina Assembly) | ecosystem: Environmental > Aquatic > Marine > Hypoxic...
ATGACAGGTATATTGAGTCATTGGCTAATAGTGTTGAAGATTTTCAGAAAGTTAATGGCACCCCTGATCTGTTATTGATGTCATACCATGGCATTCCCAAACGCTACTTCGAGAGTGGCGACAATTATCCTTGCGAGTGCTGCACAACCAGCCACCTGCTAGCAACAAAATTAAATCTTGAGGGTAGCGACTACAAGATGACATTTCAGTCAAGGCTTGGTAGAGGGGAATGGATAAAGGACTACACCGATGAAACCCTTAAGTCTCTACCCAGAAAGGGTATCAGAAATGTACAGGTTATTTGCCCTGGTTTTGCTGCAGACTGTCTAGAAACGATCGAAGAGATTGGTCACGAAAACAAGACCCATTTTATGAATGCTGGCGGCGAGTCCTATAAATACATACCTGCACTTAACGACAGAGCGGACCATATTGATTGTTTAAGTCAATTAATTTTCAAACAGATTGAGTAGCAGAATACTTGGAATGAATATTTCTCAGATATGGTAAAATCTTGGCTTTGCACAAGACCCCTTGGCAACAAGTTGACATTGTTTCTGGGGTCTTTTTTTATATATATGGAGTTAATATGAAAGTAGAAAAAGATGCTGTTGTGTCAATGCATTACACCCTTAAGAATAATGCTGGAGATGTGATTGATTCGTCAGAAGGAAAAGACCCGTTACCATTTTTACAGGGTCACGGCAATATCATTCCTGGCCTAGAGAGTGCATTAGAAGGCGCCAAGGTTGGCGACAAATTAGACGTCACTGTTGAGCCAAAAGAAGGTTATGGTTTGAAACTTAAAGAGGCAATTCAAGAGATACCAAAAACCGCTCTACAGGGTGTGAAGGATTTAGCCCTAGGAATGGAACTCCAATCTCAGGACAAAGACGGACAAACATTCGTTGTCAAGGTGACCAAGATTGAGGATGAAACAATAACGGTAGATGCTAACCATCCTCTGGCAGGGGAAACACTACACTTTTCGGTGACAATCGAGAATATCAGGAAAGCAGAAGCTGTCGAGATTGACCACGGCCACGTCCATTAATTCCAATTCATAAATGACGGGTGAGTAATAATTATTCTTCTACTTGCCCGATCTGCGACACCAATCAAAAGCTAGCTTTTTTTCAAGATGCTGAGCGAGAATATTATCGATGTTCTTGTTGCGATTTAATCTTTGTACCTAGAGATTATCATCTCTCGGAGTATGAGGAAAGGGCTCGCTATGACTCCCATAATAACGACCCTGAAGATCCACGCTATCGCAATTTTTTTAAGCAACTACTAACGCCACTACTGGCAATCTTACCTCGCAATTCATATGGTTTAGATTTTGGTTCTGGGCCAGGTCCTACACTATCATTAATGCTCGAAGAGTGCGGTCATAAGGTTGACCTTTATGACAAATTCTATGCCCAGAATGACGCGGTATTTCAAAATCGTTACGACTTCATTACAGCCACTGAGGTGGTTGAACATTTATCGAGCCCATTGAAGGATTTAGAGGTTCTAGTGAAGATTCTTCATAAGGACGGAATTTTGGCAATTATGACCGAAATAGTCTTGCCCCAATTAGATTTTACGAGCTGGTATTACAAAAATGATCCGAGCCATTTATGTTTCTATAGCGAAAAAACCTTTGTTTATTTAGCTAACCTTTTAGGATTAGAGATTGTGGCTTTGTCAGAGCGAGTAATTATCCTAAAAAAAGGCCTAAAACCGAAATCACTCAGAAATTAGATTTATATAGCTCTGGTAGCGGGCCGGGTGAATTACTTCTGAGTCGAGCGCACCTCTTATCGCGCAGCCAGGTTCGTTGACGTGTTGACAGTTTCTGAACCGACATTTTCCTAAATAAGACTTAAATTCCCTATAGCCATTGAGTATCTGTTTAGATGAGAGCTCGTTTATCTGGAATTCACGTATGCCGGGAGAGTCAATCAAATCTCCACCACTAGGGATATGATAGATTGTAGTGTTGGTTGTGGTATGCCTACCTAGTTTGGTTTTTGTTGATATTTCATCAACTCTTAAGTCAAGGTCAGGGATTAGGGTGTTTATTAGGGAAGACTTGCCGACACCGGACTGACCTAAAAAAATGTTTGTTTTATCGCTAAGACAAGACTTCAATGAATCTAAATTGCTCTTATCTTTGACACTTAGAAAGTGAACCTGATAGTCAATATTTTTATAAATTGAAAAGTCTCTAGAGGCTTGCTCGAGGTTTTTTGCTAGTTCAATCTTGTTGACAATGATGTTGATTGGCAGGTTTACGTTCTCTGCCATTATCAGGTAGCGATCGATAAGTTCAAATTCATAGTGAGGCTCTAGAGCGACAACAAGCCAGAGCTGGTCAATATTGGCGGCAATCAGTTTATTCTGTCTTTTCAGTTCATTTGTTCTTGGCTGAATTGCTGTGACAACACCTTCATTGTTATCTGTTATTTGGAATAAAACTTCATCTCCTGCTACAGAGAGTCCGATATTTCTTCGTCCAGTACACTGGTATAGTTTTTTATCGATGGACTCGACCAATTGCCTCTGACCATATCTGGTTATGACTCGGCCCATTATATCTTGGGTTGAGTGGAGATCGATCTTTGCTGAATTTTTTGAAGCCCTGTTTGATCTTGCAATACGCTCAGAGTGTATCTTCTCGATGCGCCATTTTTGTCTTCGTGTTAATGTCACTGAGTAGGGATTGTAGTCGTCATTTTAATTCTGCTATGCGCAGAGTTGCGCTAGGATGAGAGTCATGAAAGAGAGAGTAATACTTGTCAGGACAAAGCGAAGATGAGTTTTCTTTGTAGAGTTTAATTAGCGAGGAAATCAAGTCATCCGAGTCAGTATGTCTGGCAGCGAAGGCGTCAGCTTGAAATTCGTGTTTTCGGGAAAAATGATTACTGATAGGAGTAATAAAGAAGCTAAAAACCGGCAATGTAAGGCTAAAAAGGACCAGCGCACTATAGTCAGATTTATAAGAAATTCCAAGACCATAATAGAACCAACTCTGTTCAATAAGATAACCTAATAATGCAAGACTTGCTAGACTAAATATTAATGAACTAATCATCCTTTGGCGGATATGTTTGTGATGAAAGTGACCCAGTTCATGAGCAAGAATAGCTTCAACTTCTCTGTCTTTCATGCCACTCAAAAGGGTGTCAAAAAAAACAATCCTTTTGTTTTTTCCTAGGCCGGTAAAGTAGGCATTGCCATGGGCCGATCTTTTCGAACCATCCATAACATAAATTCCATCATTTTTGAAACCTGTCCTTATAATGAGGTCATCTATCCTCTTTCTTAGAGTTTCGTTTTCTAGAGGCTTAAATTTATTGAATATTGGCGAAATAAAGGTTGGATATATCCACATCATGGTAACCGTAAATACACTTAATGTTATCCATACATAAAGCCACCACAGACCTCTAATAGCATCCAAACTCATTAAATAAAGTACTATATATATTAATGGAATGCCAAGAATAAGGGTTAACAAAATCTCTTTGAAAATGTCTGTCATAAATATCTTTGGGGTCATCCGATTGAAGCCAAATCTTTGCTCTAGGACAAAGTTCCTATAGATACTAAAGGGAATATCAATCAAGCTTGCGATTAGCATGATACTTACAATAAAAGTGGTTCCAAGAAGGAGCGGGTTAAATATCATACCGCTCCAATAATTGTCTAGCCAGTTTAGGCCTCCGCCTAACGTCCATAAAAGCAATATGATGGTTGAAAAGATAATTTCAAAGTGATTGACAACTAGTTTTGCTTGTGTATAGCGACCCGCTTTTTGATGGTCTTCCAGTGTTATCGTGTCTTTGAACTCATCAGGCACCTCGTCAAATGATTGCTTGATTGCTTTGTCCTGTCTAAAGTTAAGCCATAACAGGGCGACAATCGAGGTGAGGATTGCAAGCAAGAATGTAAAAGTAAAAAAGTTAAATTCCATATTATTAGTTGTCGTTACTTATTGCGCGATATTTTACCGCTTTCATGCTAAATTGTTTATCCTGATTGATAAAAACATATTTTCCAGAAGATAGTATTTTAAAGAAAACATTTGGTTTCTTGTTGTCGACTAAAACACCCACACTAAATGATATTATATTTTATGAAAAAGGGCATGGTATGGGTATAATCCAGTAATCAATTCGATTGATTTGAAGAGATTGTTTTTGTCTTTTTAGATTGAGTATATTATATTTATTAAGGAATTATTTATGACCACAATGTCTGATAGAGATGGCTTTATCTGGATGGACGGAGAATGGGTAGATTGGCGTGAGGCAAAAATTCATGTTCTTACCCATACCTTGCATTACGGTATGGGGGCTTTTGAGGGTGTTAGAGCTTATGAGACAGAGGGCGGCACTGCAATCTTCAAATTAGAAGAACATACTGAGCGCTGGTTTAATTCAGCTAACATCCTTGGGATGACAATACCTTTTGAAAAAGAAGTGTTAAATCAAGCCCAAAGAGAAGTTTTGCATAAAAATAATCTTAAATCAGCCTACCTTAGGCCAATGTGTTTCTATGGCTCAGAGGGTATGGGATTGCGTGCCGACAATTTAAGAGTTCACGTGATTATTGCAGCTTGGGAGTGGGGCGCTTATCTGGGCGAAGACAATTTGAATAACGGCATTCATATCAAAACTTCGTCATATATTAGGCACCACTCTAATCCCTCTTTGGTAAGGGCTAAGGCAAATGGCAATTACATTAATTCAATGATGGCCCTTCAAGAGGCGCTAGATGAGGGTTACGATGAGGCTCTTATGCTTGATATTGAAGGCTATGTTTCAGAGGGTAGCGGAGAAAATATTTTTATAGTTAAAGATGATATTATTTATACACCTGAATTAACATCAGCCTTAGCTGGAATTACTCGCGACACAATTATTACATTGGCCAATGATATAGGATATCAAGTTATCGAAAAAAGCATAAACCGTGATGAGATATATCTCGCTGATGAAGCGTTTTTCACTGGAACTGCTGCAGAAGTAACCCCTGTTAAGGGTCTCGATGATAAAGAAATCGGTAATGGCACTAGAGGGCCAGTAACTGAAAAACTACAATCTTTATATTTTGATTGCGTGTATGGACGCAATGAAAAGTATTTGGATTGGTTAGCTAATGGGAGGTGTTGATGGTAGTTGAAAAGGTAAATTTCAGGAGTTTTGGGATTGTAACTAAAGATGATCTACCTTTTCATTGTCCACCCAAGGAATCATCTAAATGGAATATGCACCCTAAAGTATTTCTTTCTTTTGATGAAAACGGCAGCGCAAATTGTCCTTACTGCGGAACAAATTACAGGTTGGAGTAATAGTCCGATATTTAGATATGGCCAATAATTCAAATAATGTTGTTTTAGTCGGTCCTATGGGTTCTGGAAAAACCACTGTTGGTCGTCGATTAGCCAGCGAGATGAAACGTCAATTTTTTGACACTGATCATGAAATTATTGATAAAACTGGCGTTACAATTGAGTGTATCTTTGATATCGAAGGTGAGAAAGGATTTAGGCGCAGAGAATCTAAGATGCTGGAGGATTTGTGTAACATGAATAATGTTGTGTTGGCTACAGGTGGTGGTATAGTGTTGAAGCCAGAAAATAGAGTTTTGTTAAAAAAATCAGGCTTAGTTTTTTATCTCTCTTCTTCAATTGAACAATTAGTAAGGAGAACTGCAAAATCTAAAACTCGGCCTCTGTTGGAGCAAAGCCTTGATCGCGAAAAAACTATACGCGAACTTGTTAGCGATAGAGATGATCTCTATCGTGAGGTTGCATCAAGTGTTGTAGATACAACAGGAAAGCGGTTATATGAAGTTGTTAAAATTATTAAACAGGAGATAGAAAGTGTGGCCTAGAATTTTGTATCTGTTTTGTATCTTTTTCAGTTTGAAAGTTAATGCAATCACAATTGAAGAGTTCAGCTCAGAATTATTGAAATCTCATCCATATTTTCTCCAGCAAACGCTTAGCGAAAAGGTTAGTATTATCGATCAGAAAGATGCATTAATTTACTCAGATTGGACAATTCAGGCGGGCGCTAGCGAATCCTATGCCTCGGGTGAAGACCAGGATGTTAAATCCTATGATAATCGTTACATAACCGGTTATGAAGTTTCTGCAGCGAAAAAATTTCCTGACACTGGCGCAAGTCTTACATTAGGTCATTCATGGAATATAGCTAATACTGATAATACAAACCTCAGCTCTAACTCTTTTTCACTGGACTATACAAGACCACTTTTGCAAAATAAAGACGGCTTAAATGATAGACTTGCCGCTGATATTGCAACCATTGACTCGCAATTAAAACAAATCAACCTTCAAGAACAATCTGAAAATTATCTTGCTTCAAAACTGAAAAAATTTATTGACTTAGCGCACGCACAGGAAAAAGAAAAACTATATAAGGATCAGCTTGAGTTGAGCAAGGAGCAATTGAGTTTGGCAGATAAAAAATTCAACCAATCATTGATTGAAAAAACTGCACTCTTGCAAGAGCAAGACGCATACACTAGGGCAGACCAACAATGGCTTCAATCTAGGCTGGATCTAGCAAATTTACAGCAAGAGCTGTCTTCGTTGATTGGTATGAGTAAAAACAATATGACGGTTGAGCTAGATTTATTTGAGAGGCAAATAATTATGCAAATTGATGCAGCTAATTTCGTTACAAAGTCAAGAACACTGCAGCAGCTTGATTTTGACAAGCTTAAACTTAAAAGACAGCTTGTCACATATAAAGATAAAAACAAGGCAAATGTTAATTTGACTATGGGAATTGCAAGTCAAGGTGAACATAACAAGTTCTTTAAAAGTCTTTCAAACCGTGACTATTCATGGAATGTAGGAGTAAATGTGTCTTACCCAATTAATCCAATTAAGGAGTCTTTGGATATACAACGTGCAGAAATCAATATAACTCAAATAGACGCGCAGAAAAGTGAAAAAGTGATTGATATCGAGCAACAAATTAGTTTCCTAGCGTCTCAAATTAATCTATTGGATGAGTTAATGAGTATTAATGCAAAGCAAGTTAAGTTGGCAAATCAGAAGATTGCCGAAGAAGCTATTAAATATAAAGAGGCGCGCGGACAAAAAAGTTTATTGATATCAGCTCAAAAAAGTGCCAATCAAGCGTTAATTAGTAGTTTACAGACAGCTACAAATTATCAAAAAACTATCATTGATTACCGAGCCACTATTGACCAATTATTGGATTAAACTTGATCCAATTACTGATATAGCTGAAATTGGTTTATTGTCGATAAAATGATGATTAAGTTATTCCTGTTTTTTTGTTCTAAATTACCACTCAAGATAAATCATCTTGCGGGAGGTTTTGTTGGTTTATTAATCTATACAATTAATTCCAAATCTAAAAAGGTTGCAATTAATAATATTGATATCTGTTTCCCTGAAATGTCGAAAGTTGAGAAACGTATATTGGTCAAAAAATCTCTAATTGAAACTGGTAAAAATTTAACAGAATCCGCGCTAATTTGGAATCAAAGTTTCGATGAAAACGAGAAATATATACGCAACATTTATGGCCAGCAACATATAGAGCATAACAATAAAACTGTATTGCTTGTGCCTCATATTGGTTGCTGGGAAATCACAGGTAGAGTTATTGCCCTTAAAAGGCCGGTCACTTTTTTATACAAACCTCTAAAAAAAGATGAACAAAATCAGTATCTGTTTGAGCGCAGAAATCAAGGCAATCTGATTATGGCAAGTGCCGATAAATCTGGTGTTTTTAAATTACAGCGTGCATTAAAGGAGGGTCAGCTTATAGGTATTTTGCCGGACCAAGATCCTGGCGAAGAGGGCACAGTGATGGCGCCTTTTTTTAATCAGCAAGTAAGTACTATGACTTTACTGGTAAGACTGGCAAAAAAACACCAAGCTAAGGTTGTTATGTTGTGGGCCAATCGGCTCGAAAAAGGTAGAGGCTTTGATCTTAACTTTGAGCCAATTGAACTTAATCTTGATAGTGATGATTTGCTTGAACAGGTCACTTTAATGAATAAATCAATAGAGTGCTTAATTGAGCGTTTTCCAGAACAATATATGTGGACTTATAAGCGTTTCAAGTCAGTAAACTCTTATGATTAAGATGCCGCTATTCACCTACAATTAGCCATATCATTTTGGGCTGTGTCAAGTGAACATTTGAAACAATAATGGTATAATTATCCTATGAAAATAATTGATGACGTGAACAGTGTTTTTAAGCGCGACCCGGCCGCTAGAAATGTTTTTGAGATTCTGACCTGTTATTCAGGAGTCCAAGCAATAATCATATACAGATTTACCCATTTCCTATGGAAGTGTAAGTTATATTGGTTGGCACGATTTATCTCGACATTTGGACGCTGGATAACTGGCATCGAGATACATCCAGGTGCCGTCATTGGTCGCCGTTTTTTTATTGACCATGGGATGGGAGTCGTAATCGGTGAGACTGCTGAAATTGGAGATGACTGTATGATGTATCATGGAGTCACCCTTGGCGGTACTACTTGGGATAAGGAGAAGCGTCATCCAACACTAAAAGATGGGGTAATCATAGGTGCTGGGGCTAAAGTTTTGGGTCCAATTATATTAGGTAAAAATGTACGTGTTGGCTCTAATTCTGTAGTCGTAAAATCAATTGATGATAATTGCACAGTTGTCGGTATACCCGGGCGAATTGTCAATAAAGAGGTCGACCTTGATGGCAAATTTGATATGTATGCTGCAAGTACAAGTGGGAGCGCTAATGATCCCACAATCCAGACTGTCAATTCCATTGTTGAACATTTGGCAGATATCGAGAAACAGCTTGCAAAGGTATCTAAAGTGATTAATGGAGAGGAAAACTCAACCACAACTAAAGAGCCAGATAGTATTGAAACTAAATAGTCTTTTAAGTGAAAATAATACTTGACTGAATTTGTTGGTTAATAGTATAATCTCTTTTCTTTAGTTATCAACTGAGAGTGCTATGCAATTAACAACAAAAGGCAGATATGCGGTTACCGCAATGCTTGATCTTGCATCAAATAATTCAAACAGACCAGTTACATTAGATATGATTTCGCAAAGGCAAAACATTTCATTATCCTACCTTGAACAACTTTTTGCTAAATTACGTAAAGCTTCGTTAGTTAAAAGTGTGCGTGGCCCAGGTGGTGGATATCTATTAAATCAAAATCCAGAAGAAGTGACATTGACTACTATAATTGAGGCTGTTGACGAGAATATAGATTTGCGACGTTGTCATGGTATGGAAAACTGTTTTAGAGGGAAGCAATGCTTATCTCACCATCTATGGTGCGAAGTTAGCGACCAAATAAGGGGTTTTTTGAGTACTAGAAATCTGCAACAAGTGATTGATGATTACAATCAAAACGAAAAAATTAAAATTAACAATGAATAAGGAAAAGCTTCAATGTTGACTCCTACCTATATGGATTATTCGGCTACTACTCCTGTTGATAGCCGTGTTGCTAAGAAAATGGTCAAATATTTAACCATCGAAGGCGATTTCGGTAATGCCGCGTCACGCTCTCATTATTATGGCTGGCAAGCAGAAAAAGCTGTGGAAAAGGCACGTCATCAGGTGGCAAGCTTGGTTGGCGCAGACTCAAAAGAGATTATCTGGACTTCAGGTGCGACAGAGTCAGACAATCTTGCAATTAAAGGAATTGCGCATTTCTATCACAAACGCGGTAAACACATTATTACTATGAAGACAGAACACAAAGCCGTTCTAGATGCATGCCGACAATTAGAAAGAGAAGGATTTGAGGTGACTTATTTGGATCCGTTACAGAACGGTCTTTTAGATCTTAATTCATTAAAAAAGGCGATCCGTAAGGACACTATCTTGGTTTCAATAATGCATGTGAATAATGAGATTGGTGTAATCCAAGATATACACTCTATTGGAAATTTATGCAGAGAAAACAAAGTCTTTTTTCATGTTGATGCAGCACAATCTGTTGGTAAGATAGAGATAGATTTATCGTCTCTTCCAGTTGACCTTATGAGTTTAACAGCGCATAAAATATATGGCCCAAAGGGGATCGGCGCGTTATATGTAAGGCGCAAGCCTAGAGTTCGACTAGAAGCTCAAATGCATGGAGGTGGGCATGAGCGTGGTATGCGCTCTGGAACCTTAGCTACACATCAAATCGTCGGTATGGGTGAAGCATTTGCTATCGCACAGACCGAGATGTCTGAGGACAACAAAAGAATTGAACAACTGAGAGACCGTTTACTTGCCGGTTTTGCTGATATGGAAGAGGTAGTTATTAATGGTGACTTGGATAGAAGAATTCCGGGCAATTTAAATATAAGCTTTAACTATGTTGAGGGTGAATCCTTAATGATGGCAATTTCTGACGTCGCTGTATCTTCTGGCTCCGCTTGTACCTCAGCTAGTTTAGAGCCGTCCTACGTTTTGCGAGCATTAGGACTTAGCGATGAACTGGCACACAGTTCTATTCGCTTCACAATAGGGCGATATACCAGCAAAGAAGATGTCGATCACACTGTAAAGTTAGTACGCGAAAAAGTCGAAAAATTAAGGGATCTGTCACCTCTATGGGATATGTACAAAGAAGGAATTGATATCAGCAAAGTTGAATGGACAGCGCACTAATAAAATAAAAATTAAGTAAAATATAAGCATTAGTTTGGAGTAATTTATGGCATATGGGAAAAAAGTTTTAGATCACTACGAAAATCCTCGTAACGTAGGGGTATTAGACAAAGATTCTCACAATGTAGGGACTGGAATGGTTGGTGCTCCGGCATGCGGAGATGTTATGCGTTTACAGATTCAGGTAGATGACAACGGTGTTATTGAAGATGCCAAATTTAAAACTTATGGTTGTGGTTCAGCGATTGCTTCATCTTCACTCTTGACAGAATGGGTTAAAGGTAAAACCCTTGATGAGGCTTCACAAATAAAAAATACCGAAATCGTTGAAGAGCTAGAATTGCCACCGGTGAAAATCCACTGTTCTGTGTTGGCTGAAGATGCAATTAAAGCTGCAATAAATGATTTAAAGAGTAAGGCTGAGTAAATATGTCTATAACTTTAACTGAAAAAGCTGCAGAACGTATGACCGATTTTTTGGCTAATAGAGGTTCTGGTCTTGGTGTAAGGTTATCTGTCCAGACTACTGGATGTTCTGGTTTAGGCTACAATATGGAGTTTGTCGACAATGTAAACGACGACGATACTCTTTTTGAAGATAAGGGCGTTAAATTGATTGTCGATGCCAAAAGCTTGATATACATTGATGGAACTGAAGTGGATTTTCAGAAGGAAGGTCTAAATGAAGGCTTTGAATTCAATAATCCTAATGCTAAAGCTGAATGTGGTTGCGGTGAATCGTTCACCGTTTAGTTGCTCTAGTTAAAAATCAAATGTGGTGATAAGAAGATGGTGCAGAATTATTTTGAATTGTTCGATCTTAAAAAAACCTTCAATGTTGACGAAAATGCACTATTAAGTGCCTACCAGAAACAAATCTCAAGATTCCATCCTGATAAATTTTCAACTGGCAGTGATTCGGAGCAGCTGCAGGCTTTGCAAAACACAGCCCTAATTAATTCAGCCTATACCGCTCTGAAGTCACCCTTAAATCGAGCAGAATATATATTGAACATGGAAGGTATTAATCCTTTCGATGCAAAAGACACTGCTATGGACTCTAAGTTTCTGTTATCTCATATTGAATTAAGGGAAGAACTGGAGGCTATAAAAGAGCAACAAGATAGCCTAGCTTTGGATGATTTTATTGAGCGTGTAAAGTCATTTATAAAGGATAATATATCCTCAATATCAGATGCCTTTACAAATCTGAGCGACCCTAAGCTAGCTACGGTGCTTGTTAGAGAAATGAAGTTTTATGAACAACTCAACGCAGATGCCAACTTATTAATGGATGAATGGTTGTAGAATAATATGGCGTTATTACAAATTTCAGAACCTGGGCAGTCGACCATTCCTCATCAACACAACCTTGCATGTGGGATTGACCTAGGAACAACAAACTCTTTAGTTGCAAGCGTTATTAGTGGCAAAACTACTCTGATAAAAGATGACAACGATGAAGCGATGATGCCGTCGGTTGTTTATTGCGGGCAAGGAAAAAAGTTAACAGTAGGATGTGATGCCTGTCATTACGCTAAAACTGATCCCACTAACACAATTTCGTCGGTCAAGAGATTTATGGGTTTAGGCTATAAAGAGGTTAGTGAGTTTAAGAATTGCCCTTATCGGCTCCTAGAAAATGGCAAAAATGTTTTGTTCCAAACAGCGATGGGGGATTTAAGTGCTGTTGAGATATCTGCCAGCATTCTTTCAGCCCTAAAAAATAGAGCAGAGGGTGCGCTAGGTGGCGACTTGACGGGTGCGGTAATTACCGTCCCTGCCTATTTTAACGATGCCCAGAGGCAATCTACCAAAGACGCTGCAACTATAGCAGGTATTAAAGTTCTAAGGCTCTTAAATGAACCAACAGCTGCAGCAATTGCTTATGGTCTTGAGTCAGGTGAAGAGGGCATTCACGCTGTCTACGATTTGGGTGGCGGTACGTTTGACATTTCAATTCTGAGTTTTAATAAGGGTATTTTTCAAGTGCTTTCAACTGGCGGCGATTCTAATCTAGGTGGTGATGACCTTGACGACTTAATTATTGAGGATTGCAGAAAGACGCTAAACCTAAAAACACTTAGCGCTAGTCAAATCCAAATCATAAAGAAACTTGCACAGATTGCAAAAGAGACACTAACTGAGAAGGAAATCGCTGAATTTTATGTAGACGATAAACTCTACCAGATAACCAAAGCTCATTTTGAATTATTAGCTGAACCTCTTATAAAGAGAACCTTATTGTTGGCAAAAGGCGCTGTGAGAGATGCAGGGATTGAGATGACTGAAATCAAAGACGTTATTATGGTTGGCGGTTCAACAAGAATGGGCGCAATAAGAGAGAAAGTGGGGGAGCTCTTCAAAAAGCCAGTTCTCTGTTCAATCGACCCTGACCAGGTTGTCGCCAAAGGTGCCGCAATACAGGCAAATATTTTAGCTGGCAATAAAAGTAAGGATGATATTTTGCTGTTAGATGTACTACCTCTTTCATTGGGACTTGAAACGATGGGCGGATTAATGGAAAAAGTGATACATCGCAATACTACAATTCCAATCTCACGAGCCCAAGAATTTACTACTTTTAAGGATGGCCAGACCGGAATGAGTATTCATGTATTCCAAGGTGAGCGCGAATTAACTAAGGACTGCCGATCATTAGGTAAATTTGAGCTCAAAGGAATACCACCAATGGTCGCAGGTAGCGCCCGAATCCTTGTCGAATTCCAGGTAGACGCTGATGGCCTTCTGTCAGTTAGTGCAAAAGAGCAGACCTCAGGAGTGCAAACGGAAATCGTGATCAAACCTTCCTATGGTCTGAGCGATACTGATATGGAAAAAATGCTTAAGGATTCAGTTATATATGCACAGGAAGACATTTTGATGAGACAACTGCAGGAGCAAAAAATAGACGCCAAACGCACTATAGAGGCTATAGATTCCGCGCTCAGTGTAGATAAATTTCTTCTTGATGAATCGATGTTAAATAATATTGTTGAGGCGAGAGAATATCTTGCCTCCTTGATAGAATCTGATGATATGCGACTTATAAAACAAGCGACAGAGAGCTTGGAAAAAGCTAGCTCTAAGTTTGTTGAAATGCGCATGAACAAATCGATCATGACAGTCATGCAAGGCCATAGCGTCGATGAATTCAATTAGTAACTAGGATAATAATATGCCAAAAATAATTATCCTCCCAAATAATGATTATTGCCCTGAAGGGGTAATAATAGAGGCCGAACCCGGTACCAGTGTTTGTATGGCATTGCTTAATAACAATATAGAGATCGAGCACGCTTGCGAGATGTCAAATGCCTGCACAACTTGCCATGTATATGTTCGCGAAGGTGGCGATTCAATTGAGGAGTCTGACGAAGTCGAGGATGATTTGCTTGATAAGGCGTGGGGACTAGATCCAGACTCTAGACTCTCTTGTCAGGCGATAGTTAGTGATACCGACATAGTCATTGAAATACCAAAATATACTATCAATCAGGTCACAGAGAGTCGTTGAGTTAGTTAAGCGCTATTCAATTGTAATATTTGGAAAAGCGCCAGTGGTTTCGTTTTGTAGCGAAAGAGTGGCAGCTATTTTTCTGGCAATTTCATGATAGATAAGTGCCGCAGGGCTTTCCGGGTTCTTTATAACGGTCGGCGTACCTTCATCAACATCTGTCCTAATATCTAGCTGTAGCGGCAAGGCTCCAAGAAAATTAGTGTCAGTATTGTTGGCCATTTCTTGTCCTCCATCTTTACCAAATATTTCCTCAATATGGCCGCAATTAGAACATAAATGCATAGACATATTCTCAACGATGCCAAGTATCGGAATGTTCACTTTTTCAAACATACTTAACCCTTTTTGGGCATCGATTAGAGCTATATCTTGAGGAGTTGTTACAATTACAGCGCCACTAACAGGTATCTTTTGAGACAGAGTAAGTTGTGTATCTCCAGTACCAGGAGGAAGATCAACAATCATGTAATCTATATCATTCCATTCAGTGTTTTTAAGGAGCT
>Ga0187827_10005653_pt1 | contig 14704 bp, 13 predicted proteins | sample ETNtaG_39_FD_167969 | JGI IMG/M metagenome (GOLD analysis project Ga0187827, IMG submission 167969) | Marine microbial and viral communities from oxygen minimum zone, Eastern Pacific Ocean - ETNP2014_SV_150_PacBio MetaG (Illumina Assembly) | ecosystem: Environmental > Aquatic > Marine > Hypoxic...
TGCCAGCTCTAGCATTGAATTGTTTATTTTTTTTCTTAAATTCATTTTTTTCTCCGGCTTGACACTTGACTTGTATGCCCTAATTATATGGTCAGTCCTTTTCTTTAGGCTGCTTTATAAAATCAAATCCAAGTTCTTCAATAAGGAACTTCCCTATTTCTGAAACGGTTTTTTCCTCTCCGGCAAAGAAAAGATGGCTACTGCATTTGCAGTCAGAAGAACCGAATGCAATTACCGGACAAAATATCTCTGCCAGTTTTTTTGCTATAATACATTCTAACTTTTGTGGTTTATCTATATAATATATTTTTTCTAAAAAAAATCTTCTATCTGATGTGATGCGGTCTATGTGCCAGAAGACCTTTTTTTTCTTTTTAAGATGCCTTGATATCCTTTTATCCATGCCTTTTAGTGCTGACCCAGCATAAAGATAAAAGCCAGGCCTAAATCTTATCTTTCCCAGAGCTCCCACTGAAATTTTTAAATCTTCTCTACAGTATATAAGCAGGCAATATGTTCCTTTATTATGATAAAACACAGACCCTATTTTTCCTTCTTTCCTAATGCTTTTTCCAGCACTTTCTCTGCACAATAAGATGATCTCACAAAAGGTCCAGCTTCCGTTACCAAAAAACCCATAGCCTCAGCGGTATTCCTAATATCTTCAAATTCTCCGAGAGTGTAGTATTTTGTTACTTCAATATTATCGGCGGACGGCTGTAGGTATTGTCCAATAGTTATTATGTCAACATTGTTTTTTTTTAGGTCTCTGAGTAGTCTGGAAACCTCTTCTATGCGCTCCCCCAATCCCAGCATGAAACCAGATTTTGTATAGATCTCAGGCCTTATTTTTTTAGCATCAGCAAGAAGGCTTAAAGACAGGTCATAGTCAGCGTTTTTTCGGACAATCGGGTATTTTTCTCTAACAGTCTCCATATTGTGATTGAGCACATCAAGGCTGCATTCTAGCAATTTCTCAAGGTTGAGTATGTCCCCGCCAAGATCAGGTACGAGGCATTCTATTCTTATATCCGGATTATATTTTTCTATAGCCTGTACAGTATCAAAAAAATGCCCTGCTCCCCCATCTACCAGGTCATCTCTTGTAACAGATGTTATAACGACATAATGCAATCCCATTTCTTTTACAGCTTTTGCGATTTTCTCTGGTTCATCATCCTCAAGGGACCCAGGCTTTCCGTTTCTCACTCCGCAGAAAGCACAGTTTCTTGTGCAAATGTCCCCCATCAGCATAAAAGTAGAGGTCTTTCTGCTAAAGCATTCGAAAATATTTGGGCACTTGGCGCTCTGGCATACCGTATGCAGACGTGAAGAATCAATAAGTTTTTTGACTTGAAAAATATTTGAATTATCAAGACTTATCTTTTTTTTTATCCATGAAGGTTTCTTGTCCAATTATCTTGCCTACTATTCTTTCCAGGTCCTTTATGACCCCGAATTCTATGTTTATCTTTCCTTTTTTCTTACCTATGGTTATCTTTACGGGAGAATCAAGATATTCAGTAAGATGGTCGGATATTTTTGGGATCTTGCTGAATTGAAGAGGCTTCCATCTGTTGGAAGGGCTGTCTTCTTTTTTCAGTTTTTCTACCAAGCGTTCGACTTCTCTTACACTCATTCCTTTTTCAGCAGCCTTCCTAGCTATCTTTATCTGGTCTTCCATGCCCTCTACTCCAAGTATGGGCCTAGCATGACCTTCAGCTATGATTTTTTCGTCCAAAAGCTTCTGTACTTCCAAAGGAAGGGCGAGCAATCTCATGGTATTGGTAATTGCTGCCCTTGATTTTCCTATCCTTTTTGATATCTCCTGGTGCGTTATGTTAAACTCGTCTATCATTTGCTTATAACAGTAAGCCTGCTCCATAGAGCTCAGGTTTTCCCTGTGTATATTCTCTATCAAAGCCATTTCTAGAGATGAAATATCGTCAATATCTTCTATTAACAGTGCAGGTATGGTGCTGAGGTTGTTTTTCTGGGTGGCTCTAAACCTTCTTTCCCCGGCTATTATCTCATACTTATCATCACCACTTATTTTCCGAACTATTATGGGTTGAAGCACCCCAAATTCTTTTATTGACTCAGCCAACTCATCAAGAGATTGGTCTTTGAACCTTGACCTCGGCTGGTTTTTATTAGGTACAATTCTTTCCAGTTCAAGCTGCATCACTCTCTCTTTTGCAGGTATCTCTTGAGGCTCCCCTTTCTTGTCCGAGCCGGGTATAAGTGCGCCCAGTCCTTTCCCCAGTCCTCTTCTAGTCATTCTCTATCACTTCCTTTGTAAAGTCTTTATATGCCTCTGCTCCACTGCATTTAGGATCATAGTCCAGTATCGGTTTACCATAGCTGGGGGCTTCACTTAATCTTATATTTCTGGGTATTATGGTCTTGTAGACTTTTTTATCAAAATGACTTTTGACTTCCTCTACCACCTGTTCGCTCAGTTTTGTCCTAGAGTCATACATAGTCATTATGGCCCCGCTTATCCTGAGGTCTTCGTTAAGATTTTCCCTTACCAGTTCTATTGTGTTTAAAAGCTGACCCAATCCCTCCAGGGCATAATACTCGCATTGTATGGGTATTATGACTTCCCTAGCAGCACTGAGAGCATTTATGGTCAGGAGCCCCAGAGCTGGAGGGCAGTCTATTATAATGAAATCATAATTATCTTTTATCTTCTTCACTGCTTCAGTCAGCCTGTACTCCCTCTTCAGGCTGGATACAAGTTCAACTTCCGCACCTGCCAGTTGTATATAAGAAGGCAGCAGGCTCAGATTTTTATAAGCTGTCTCAATAATGACTCCCTGTGGATCCAGATTATCTATAAGTACATCATAAATCGATTTTTCTACATCATCAGGATTTATTCCCATTCCACTGGTCGAATTGCTCTGAGGGTCCAGGTCGATAAGAAGAGTTTTGTAACCGTAAAAACTAAAATAAGCAGAAATATTTACAGCAGTCGTACTTTTTCCGACCCCGCCTTTCTGGTTTGCTATAGCTATTATCCTACCTGTTTTTTTGATTTTCCTTCATCCCTTTGGTAAAAATATTTTGTTCTTGCCTATCATTAATATTTGTTCTATTATTTATGTATTTACATATTTATACAAAAATATAGGTATTTACCTACAGCGGCCTCTTTTAATCTGAGAAAATTTTCTTGGAAACTTCGCCGGTGTATTTTCTTTTTTACTTAAGACCAATAAGGCCCTGAACTCTTCAAGCTCCGGAATTTCTACTTCTACCAGGTTATCAATCCTTCCACCCAGTGTTTTTATTACATCAGCGCCGATTTTTAACTCATTAAATATTCTCTTACTCTTATAGAATATAATTTTACCATTTATGCTACAAAATGGAATGGAAAGTTCTAAAAGAATATTAAATTTTGCCACTGCTCTTGCGGTTACCAGGCTAAAGCTTTCCCTCCATTTCTTCTTCCTAGCAAGCTCTTCAGCCCTCCCTCTAAGGACAGTTATATTATCTAGCGAAAGCTCTCTTATAATTTGTAACAGAAAACCAGTCTTTTTTTGGGACTTTTCCAGCAGCACTACGCCTGATTGTTTTAAAAAAATACCAATAGGTATTCCCGGAAGACCTCCTCCACTACCTATGTCTAGTATTCTAGTTTCAGGTTTATTCCAGTCCAGACTTTCCGGGAGCGTCAGGACGGAGAGGGAATCAAGAATATGCCTAGTTAATATCTCCCTGCTATCCGCAGGACCGATAAGATTCATAGTCTTATTTTTTTCTACAATCAGTCCCTGAAATGCTGTCAGTTTTTCAAGCTGTTCTGCACTATTATCTATTTTCATCTCCTGGAGCGATCTCTTTAAAAGATTGATGCTATCCATTTTTTTCCCCTACAACTAATCTATGCTTTAGTACCATAAGAAGTACGGATATATCTGACGGCGACACTCCGGCAATCCGGGAAGCTTGCCCTACTGTACAGGGTCTTATCTTGCTGAGTTTTTCTCTTGCTTCATATGTCAAACTCTTTATTGGATAATAATCAAACCTGTCAGGGATTATATGTTTTTCTAGACTAGACAGCTTCTTTGCTTCTGCAATCTGCCTGTTTATATAGCCTTTATACTTAACTCTTATCTCGGCCTGTCTCAGCACTTCTTTGTCCCTAAAAGTACTGCAACATTCAAACATTTCTAATAGTTTTATAATAGATGTCTCAGGTCTTTTCAACAGGTCGTACAAGTCGGTGGGCGATTCTAGTGTTGCAGTATCCATAGCCTTAAGTTTTTTGTTTGTGTCTTCTGTGGGCAACAGTCTTATCTTTCTAAGTTCTGATATAATTTCTTCTGCATCTGAATCTTTTTTCTGAACCTTTTTACTGTCCTCTTCTTTCACAAGTCCGATCCTTTTCCCTGTTCCAGATAACCTGATGTCTGCATTATCTGAACGGAGTATCAGCCTATATTCTACCCTTGAAGTATACATCCTGTAGGGTTCAGTTAATTCCTTGGTTATCAGGTCGTCTACTAAAACTCCGATATAGCTGTTATCCCTAGTCAGTATCAGTGGCCTTCTTTTATAGATCTTCAATGCAGCATTCACTCCGGCTACAAAACCCTGTACTGCTGCTTCCTCATATCCGGAAGTTCCTATCACCTGCCCTGCAAAGTATAGACCCTTTACACCCTTGGACTCAAGAGTATAGTTTAACTGGCTGGGAAGGACATAGTCATACTCAACGGCATATCCAGGTCTTATCACTCTAGCATTTTCAAGCGCCTCTACGGTATTTACAATTTTCTGTTGAATGGCAGCCGGCATGCTTGTAGTAAGTCCCTGCAGATACATTTCATTGGTGTTTTCGCCCTCGGGCTCGATAAATATGGGATGTCTAGCCTTTTCAGGAAAATTAATTACTTTCCTGTCAATAGAAGGGCAGTGTCTGGGCCCTTGTGTGTCAACCATGCCGCTTCTGATGGGTGAGTGACCTATATTTTCTGAAATTACTTCATGCGTTCTTTTATTGGTGTAGGTCAGGTGACATGGTATATTCTTATGGCTGTCATAATTGTTCCAGAAAGAAAAGTTTAGCTCCTTATCCTCCCCTTCCTGTATCCTAGTTCTGGAGAAATCAATTGTTCTTTTGTCTATCCTAGGCGGAGTTGCCGTCTGGAACCGGTTAATCTCAAACCCTATCTCCTTTAAGTTTTCTGAAAGCAGCATAGAAGGATACTCCCCCATCCTTCCCGCTCTATAATCTTTTCTTCCTATTATTATTCGGCCTTTTAGGAATGTTCCGGCTGTTATTATTACTGCTCTGGACATAAATGCCGGACCGCTTTCTATTATTACACCAGTGGCTTTTTTGCCTTTTACTATTATCTTTTTTGCTATACCCTGCATTATTTGAAGTCCCTCTGTTTTTTCCAAAACTTTCTTCATCTCTATCTCATATTCTTTTTTATCTATCTGTGCCCTAAGCGCCTGGACTGCAGGTCCCTTGCTACTATTAAGAATCTTTATCTGAAGAAGTGTCCTGTCTGCTGTTTTTGCCATCTGTCCTCCCATGGCATCCAGCTCTTTTACTAGCTGACTTTTTCCAAGGCCACCAATTGCAGGATTGCACGGCATTAAGGCTATCTTGTCTAGATTCATAGTGATTAACAAAGTATGAAGCCCCATTCGTGCCGAAGCCAGTGCGGATTCACAACCTGCATGTCCTCCGCCTATTATTATGATGTCAAAAGTGCCCTTATTTTCCATGACTCTACTTGCCTTTGTTTCACGTGAAACATTTCTATTTGTCACCGTTTAATTACGTCCATTACCTAAAAGATTTCTTATCTCAGAAAGCTTTAGTGTTTTTTCCCTTTTAATAAAATTTCTTGCATTAATCCCTGCCAAGGCTCCGTATGCCAGCGACTCTTCATATTTCATGCTTCCTGACACCCTTCCTGCAAAGAAAATGCCGGCAAACCCTTTTACCTGAAGATCGTTTCCCTGCAAGGACGGGGCTAGGCAGGCGTATTCTATTTCATACCCAGGCCTTGTCATGTATGAATCCTTAAAATCCATTATTTCCATAAGAGAAGTCAGCTGCTCTTCCTCAGAAAGATTGTTTTCAAACCCTAATACGTACATCTCCTCTGTTTCTTTTCCTTCCGGGACAAGAAATATTCTTCTGCCGGTATTATTAGCCTTATTAGCCCAGCTCTTGCTGCTTATTGAACACAACTCCGATTTACAGTATTTTATTATTTCAGATCTTTTTGAATCTTTTACTGTTGAACTTATTATAATTTTTGGTGCAGAAAAAAGGCTTTTCTTTTCAAATTTCATACCAATTTTTTTAAGATTATGATATAGTCTGGACGAACATATCTCACCCGGCTTGCCAGCCTTTAGAATATTTTCTCCCCAGTTTATCTTAGCATCAAGATAAGTTCCTGCACAAACAATTATCGAACGTGCTTTGAATTTCTGCAAGTCACTGGTTTCAACTTCATAGCCTGTTTTCTTTTTCAGGATATTTACTGCAAGGCCCTGTCTAGTCTCTAAGTTTGTGTGACTCTCAATCATTCTTTTCATGTCCATGACAAATCTTTTTTTATCTATCACTACACTCCCCTTTAAACGCTCAAAATTATTTCTTTTAGCTTTCACTTTAATCAATGTATTATCTCTGATTATCCTAGGGGTTTTGCTTTCAATATTTTCAAGAACTCTGAACAAGTCTTTAAATCTATCCAGCCAAATAAGGTTCCCAAACTGCATGACAGCTACCGAATCCATATTTATAGATATCAATAGTGTCCTGATGCCGCCTCTTGCAGCCGTGGTTGCAGCTTCGCATCCGGAAAGCCCTCCTCCCAGCACTACTGCGTCGTAGTCATAAAATTTATTATTCATGCATTACTTTCAATGTTTCACGTGAAACAATAACGCCAAATTCTCTTACAATATTAACTTTTGGCAAAACTACTTTCCTATACAGAATCTCTCAAATATTCTGTTCAACACATCTTCGCTTGCTGTATCTCCGGTGATCTCTCCCAGCATATAGTAGGCTATCCTTAAGTCGGATGAAGCAAATTCCTCTGACAATCCTTTTTCCATTGCTTCCCCCGCCCTTTTTAGGAAACTTCTTACCTTCTTTATTATTTCTTTCTGCCTAGTATTTATTATTATCCTGTCACTCAGGCTTATATCATTCTCCACTACCATATTCTTTATCCTTTCTTCAAGTTCTTTAACTCCATGGCCTTTCAAGGCAGAAATAATAATAATTTTTTTAGTAGGGAAGCATGCTCTGACCTCTTCTATATCGAACTTTTGCTTTAAATCGCTTTTATTGATACAACAGATGACATTCTTTTTTCCCATTCTCTGTATTATTTCGTTATCAATCTTTTCAAATTCTCTACTCCCGTCAAACACTATTATCACCAACTCTGCTTCGTCAATATGCTTAATACTCCTCTCAACACCTATTTTTTCTATCTTATCTTTAGTCTGTCTTATTCCTGCTGTATCTACCAATATAAGGGGGGTGCCTTCCACATACAGTATTTCTTCTATCGCATCCCTGGTAGTTCCCGGAATCTCTGTCACTATTGCCTTGTCTTTTCGTGAAAGGAGGTTTAGAATGCTTGATTTTCCTACATTGGGTTTTCCTACTATTGCAACCTTTAACCCGTGTTTTATTATCTCCCCTCTTTTTTCATTTTCAATAAGCTTTTCTATTTCCTCTATTACTCCGCCTGTTTTCCTTATTAAGTCTTTATGTGGCGTTATATGAAGATCTTCCTCTACAAAATCAACTGATGCCTCCAACTCCACAGTTATTTCAAGAATATTGTCTTTTAGCCTGTATATTTCATTTTTTATATTACCTTTAAGGTTGTTTGTAGCAATTTTCAGACTCTGTTCTGTCCGAGACTGGACAAGGTCTATAACTGCTTCTGCTTGTGAGAGATCTATTCTTCCGTTCAAAAATGCCCTTTTTGTAAATTCGCCAGGTTCTGCCAGTCTGGCCCCTAACTCTAGGACTAGCTCCATTATCTTTCCTACAGAAGCAATCCCGCCGTGACTGTTTATTTCTACAACATCTTCCCTGGTGTAAGATCCTGGAGCTCGCATAACAGATATTATCACCTCGTTTGCTATGCTCTTATCCTTATCAATGACCGTCCCGTAGGACATAGTATAGGTTTCTGCTACGGATAACTTTTTCTTATTCTTTGCACTAAATATCTTATCAGCTATTTTTATAGAATTCCTTCCGCTTAACTTTATTATTCCAATAGCGGCTTCGCCGGGTCTTGTGCCCATAGCTACTATAGTGTCTTTTATGGTGCTTCCCAAGATTTTTCCTTTATTAAATCTTAAACTCTTTTATTATATTTAAATTTTAGTATTTTGTTTATGCCTTTAAAAAAAGATGGCATTCATGGCTCGCCATCTTTTCTATTTATTTTTAAATGATATTTTTATCTAGTCTCATTTAAAGGATATATGATTATCCTTCTATTCGGTTCCTCGTCCTCGCTTCTGGTCTTTATGTCTTTGAATTTTGAGAGTGTATTATGAATAATCTTTCTTTCATACGCACACATCGGTTTAAGTATTATTTTTCTTCCTTCTTTTATTGACTTTTTTGCCATTTTTATAGCGGTCCTGGTTATTTTTTCTATCTTGTTCTTTCGGTAATCTTCGATATCCAGGGATATTTTCCTTTCAAGATAGTTTTTTCTTTTGCTTATCAGGTTCACCAAGTATTCAAGTGCAACCAAATTTTTTCCGTCCCGACCTATAGCTATTCCCAGATTTTCGCCACTGACTGATATGCGATAATCTTCCGAATCTGTGTTTACTTTTACTTTTTCCCCCAAGCACATCATCTCTATTGACTTTTTTATAATCAGGGCTATCTTATTTAAACCTATTATACAATTGTCTTTTTGCACATCAGCCCCTTTTTCTAATCTAGCTGCTTCCTGGATCTTGTCTTTTTTTTCTTCTTCTTTCAGTGCAGCTACATAAGAATCTACAGCATCAATAATGGTTAGGTCTTCTTCCATCACAACCTCCGCATGGACTTACTTTTTCTTTCTTCTCTTTTTCTTTTTACGTGCAATTACAGTAACTTCTTCGGAACTCAATTCTTCTTTAACGCTCTCTTTTTCCGCACCCTCTTTTCCTTTATCCTTCTTTACTATCTTGTTTACCACTAACTGTTGTCCGATTGACCATACATTTGTGGTGACCCAATAGATCAATATACCCGCTGGAAACTGCCATGATATAAATCCGAATACCACCGGCAGAATATACATTATCTTTGTTTGTTTGGGGTCTGTCATGGACAACTTAGTGGACAAGAACATGGTTCCTACCATAAGAACGACCAATACGTAATAAGGATCCCTTGCATTAAGGTCTTCCCACACCCAGAAACCAAAATTTTTTACTACCTCTGTTACTCTCTCTGAAGGAAATCTCAATGCCCCGAAAAGTGCAAAAAATACAGGCATTTGTAGCAGCAGTGGGAGACACCCGGCAAGCGGATTCACATTGTTCTTCCTATAGAACTGCATTGTCTCCTGCTGGAGTTTCTGTTTGTCGTCTTTATATTTTTTCTGGAGCTCTTTTATCTGAGGCTGCATCTTCTGCATCCTTGCCATTGATCTTGTCTGGGTTATTGTCAGCGGGGTGAGTACAAGCCTTACTATAATAGTAAGTAGGATTATAACTATTCCATAATTCGCTATTACGTTCTCATACAAAAATACTACTATATGCTCGAGCACATTTTGTATAGGCTGCAAATACTGATACATTCTTTCCAATTATTTATCCTCCAGCTTTTTATCTTACAGGGTCAAATCCGCCCTTGTTAAAAGGGTTGCACCTTAGTATCCTGCTTGACGCTATCAGGACACCTTTTACAGCTCCGTATTTCTCAACAGCGTCTGTGGCATATTGGGAACAGCTTGGATAAAACCTGCAACTATTAGGCAAAATGGGAGATATGAACCTTTTATAAATTTTAATAAAAAATATTATTACTTTTGTCACGTTCTTATGAAGTTTAGCTTTGACTGTTTTGTCTAGAAGATTTTGTTAAGGTATTTCTCCAGTTCTTCCTTTAGTTCATTATAGCCAATATTAAAAATTGGTTGTCTTGCTATAATAAATAAATCAATCCCAAAAGTTTTTGAGACTTTTTTTAATACTTCTTTTAACCTTCTTTTTAATTTATTTCTTTGAAAAGCTTTGCCTTTTTTTTTCCCGACTCCGAAGCCTGCCCTTATTTTCTTCTGTCCTTCATTGGGGAGTATATATAAAATCAGATATTTACTTTTAAATACTTTTCCTTCTTTTCTTAGCTTTTCAAAGTCGTTTTTTTTCTTTAAAGTCTCAAATGCTAAAAATCTGATGTTTCGGCCTCCTCAGGCTGAAAGTTTTTTTCTTCCTTTTCTTCTCCTATTTGCAAGAATTGTCCTTCCTGCCTTGGATCTCATTCTAGCCCGAAAACCATGATTCTTTTTTCTTTTCCTTACATTTGCTTGATAGGTTCTTTTCATCTAAACAATTTCCTTATCAATATAAAATTTCTTGTCTTTCAAATTTATTAAATAGTAGATTATACAATTTAATTTATAAGATATCAAGAACTCATAGGCAATAGCCTCGATAGATCTACAAACATGTGTTCATATTAAATTCGATCTGAAAAATTAAAATATTTTTTATTTTTATTTTAGTGGTACTTTTCATAATACAGCCAGGTTTTCAATTAAGTTTTCCACATTTGTGGATAAAAATGTTAATAACTCAAAAAATAGCACCATTTAGACTATCAGAGTTTGTTAATATTTATCTTCAGTTATATAAAATAGTAGCTTTTTTGTCGTAGACATATTATTATTTACCTGTTGAAAACTTTAATATACTGGAAGGCATTGAAAAAATAGCGCCTCTCTAAGTATGCTCCACGCATAGCGTTATAGTATTTATAATTGAGACCATTATGGACAATAAATCGATTTCAGAAAAACCAGAACCCTCTGCCAGTGAGGATGTTAACTTTTTTATACTGGTAAAAATCGCGGTATACGATAATATACGTAGTATTCCCAGAGTAGTAGATTTTTCGTATAATAATATTTCCGATTTCATAAACGATGCATCCCAGAAGACTTATGCTCTTTCCCGTGAATTGGGGGGCAAGGTACCATTTACCATAATAAGGGAAGTGGTAGAAAATCTAATACATGCAGATTTTAGAGAAGCCGTTATAACTATTATGTCAGAAGGCAACCATATAATGATTTCGGACCAGGGTCCTGGTATTGATAACAAGGAAAAAGCCATTCTTCCCGGTTATTCTTCAGCCACTACTACAATGAAAAAATATATCCGTGGTGTGGGGTCGGGGCTTCCCATCGTCAGTGAAACTATAACCTTTTCTGGCGGTTCTATTGATATAACTGACAATATAAAGAGAGGAACAGTGATTTCGTTAAAAATAGATCCCGGCACTAGGTCACAGGAAGAACAGTCCATTGCTTCCACAAATGAGCAGGAATCCGACTCTGATAGTCTTGAGAAGAAGCTCTCTACAAGTATTTTTGAGAAGTTAAGCAATCAGATACTGTCGGAAAGGCAGAAAAAGATATTGTTTTTGATGCTTGAGCTTGAAGAAGCCGGTCCATCCACTGTTGCTGAAGAGCTCAATTTCAGTCTTTCTACTGCTTATAGGGAGCTGACTTTTCTAGAAAAAAATAGGCTTTTTACTTCTGGAAGTTCGGGTAAAAGAAAATTATCTAAAAAAGGCTTAAAATACCTTGAATATTATTCAAATAATCTTTAATATTTATGCATGAATAGCGAGATTGATAGAATTTGGAAAAATATCCTTAATGACATCAAAAGCAATATTAATTTGCCTACATTTAAGACTTGGTTTGAAACTATAACCCCTAGAACATTGAAAAAAAATACCTTAACGGTCTCTGTGGGAAGTAACTTTGCCAAAGAGTGGCTTGAGTCCAGGTATTTAAATCTTCTGAACAATTCTACAAAAAAAGTCGCCGGGAAAAATACCGACATCAAGATTATAACCAAGGCCTCTGAGGCCCCTGAAGATGCCTTTCCTCCAGACACAGAGCCTCTAGAGATAGCTGCTTCCAAAGACTTGGCAGCCTCGTCCGCAAATGGTTCTGTCTTTAATTCTAAATATACTTTTGATACCTTTGTAGTGGGTAGTGGTAACCGTTTTGCCGGCACCGCATCTTTGGCTGTCAGTGAAAACCCTGGCAAGACTTATAATCCGCTTTTTATATACGGCGGCGTGGGGTTGGGAAAGACTCATCTTCTCCATGCTGTAGGCCATTATACAATGCAGCTTTTTCCAAACCTTACCGTAAAATATGTCTCTGCAGAAAGGTTTTTGAATGATTTTATTAATGCCATCCGTTACAAAAACATGATATCTTTTAAAAACAGTTACAGGAACAACGATATCCTTTTAGTGGATGATATACAGTTTTTAGAGGAAAAAGAAGCCAGTCAGGAAGAGTTTTTCCATACTTTTAATACTCTCCATGATACTAACCGGCAAATCGTACTTTCAAGCGATCGTCCTCCTAGGAGCATTACAACGCTTGAAGAAAGGCTTCGTTCCCGTTTTGAATGGGGTTTAGTAACAGATATTAAGCCCCCGGATTTGGAGACTAGAATGGCTATTTTAGAAAAATATGCCGAAAGGGAAAAGATTAAAGTCTCCAACGATATTTTAAGTCTTATTGCAGAAAAAATTGCAACTAATATTAGGGAACTTGAAGGGGCTCTTACTAGGGTAGTGGCTTTTTCTTCTCTTACCAACTCAAAGCCGGATATAGATGTTGCTAAAAACATATTAAAAGATATGCTTCCGGATGGGGGTGATAATAAAGTAAGTATTCAAAAAATAGTTAAAGAAGTATCTCGGTTTTTTTCAATGCCAATAAGTGATCTATTAAGTGCTAAAAGAAATAAATTTATATCCCATGCTAGGCAGTTGGCTATGTTTCTTGCCAGAGAGCTTACAAGTAATTCTCTTCCCCAAATAGGTAGAGCGATAGGGGACAGAGATCATACTACAGTTATTTATGCTGTATCAAAAATCTCTAAACTTATCTCAACTGATAAGAATGTCTACATGCAAATACAGGAGATAACTAATAAGATAAAACAACCTTCGTGATTGTAAATAAGTGTTGTTAATAATTTGTTTATATTTGTTAGTTTTTTTAACAGTTTATTTTAGCTGTTTATATATCTGGTTTTTTTCTACAGGTAATGTTTTTATTATCAACAGGTTTTTTTATAAAAATGTTACTAAAATACTAGTTTTCAACAATATCAACAACCCTATTAATTATTACTAACTATTTTAATTAAATAATATATATAATAGAATATATTTTGTTTACAGTTATATTTTGTAATAAGAGGTATAAATGAAAATCCAAACAACCCGAAGCGAGCTACTCGAATTAATACTGTTTTCTAGTAAAGCAATAAGTTCAAAAACTTCATCGCTTATTCTAAACGGGGTGTTGCTGGAGGCAGAAAAAAAGCTAAACATATACAGCACAGATCTAGAGACAAGTATCAAAAGCACGATGTCTGTAAAAATAGAAGAAAAAGGTAAAACAGTAGTACCAGCAAAAATCTTAATAAACATACTAAAAAATCTCAAAGAATCAAAAATAACATTAAAGCTAAATAAAAAAACAAATCAGATTAAAATTACCAGCGAAAAAACACACTTTACTCTTAATACACTACCACTTGAAGAATTTCCTTTATTTCCAGAAATAAAAATAAAAAACCCTATAGAAATAAAAATGAGTGTTTTTAAAAAACTTATATCTAAAGTACAAAGAGCAGCCTCCCAAGACGAAAGCAGAACAATACTTACTGGCACGCTTATGGAAATAAACAAAGAAATACTAACCCTTGTATCTACCGATAGCTACAGGCTAGCAACTATAAAACAAAACTTAAAAATAAAAAATAAAAAAATAAAAGTAGTGGTACCTTCCAAAATACTAGACAGTATAACAAAAAATGACTTAAAAAATACAAACCTTGAAATAATACTGGAAGAAAATCAAATAATTTTTATTCTAAAAAACAAAGAAAAAATAAAAAATATCTTAACATCAAGACTACTTGCAGGAAAATTTCCTGCATACAAACAACTTATTCCAGAAGAGATGAAACACAACATACTAATAAATAAAGAAAAACTTCTGGAAGCGGTAAGGAGGACCTCTTCAATATCACAAAATAATATTCCCATAAAACTAATTATAGAAAAAGGCAAAATAACTGCAACTATGGAAATAAAAGAAATCGGTAGCTCCAGTGAGGAATTTAAGGTTGCATACGGGGAAGAGAGAATAGAGATAGCATTCAACCCGTTCTTTCTTATTGATGGGATAACTATGATGGATGACAATAATATAATACTTTCCATTGAAGATCCGTTAAAACCTATACTTTTAAAATCCGAAAAAAACAAGAACATCCTTTATTTATTAATGCCTGTTAGAGTAGCTTAGACATCGCTTAGACTATATAATATTGATAAAACGTGATAGAAAAAACAAAAAAATCGCCGTACTGGGTGCAGGTCGTCTGGGAACCACTATAGCCT
>Ga0187827_10005654_pt1 | contig 14703 bp, 12 predicted proteins | sample ETNtaG_39_FD_167969 | JGI IMG/M metagenome (GOLD analysis project Ga0187827, IMG submission 167969) | Marine microbial and viral communities from oxygen minimum zone, Eastern Pacific Ocean - ETNP2014_SV_150_PacBio MetaG (Illumina Assembly) | ecosystem: Environmental > Aquatic > Marine > Hypoxic...
TTTGATCTGGTAAGATCAAAAGCTCAAGAATTGCGATCATCTTTGAAGGAGAACGGTGCTAGGAAGATTATTGCATTTCTTGATGAAATGACCGTTGATGATGAACGCTGGGGGCCTGGCCATTCCTCTACCCGGGAAGATTATCGGTTTATTTTAGAAAAAGTTTTATCAGAGCCGTGGTTGGGGGTGATTCTTAAGCCCAAGAAATCAGGTACTTTACGAAGAAGATTGGGGCCTGTAGCTGAAATTCTGGAACAGGCAATTGAAACAGGGCGATGTTATTTTTTTGACCAGGATTATATAACTACACCGGCAGAGGCCGCTATGGCTTCAGATATTGCTATTCATGACAGCCTTTGGGCAGGTACCGCGGGTTTAGAAGCAGCACTTGCCGGTACACCTACATTGATGTTTGACAGGTATGGTTGGCATAGAAGCAGGATATATAAACTTGGCGAAAAGAGTGTTGTATTTCTGGAGTGGCAGCATTTATGGGAGGCCTTGATGGAACATTGGAACAAACGAAAGATCCCAGGATTTGGTGATTGGTCGCCTATTATTGATGAGTTTGACCCTTTTCGAGATGGTAAAGCTGCTCATAGGATGGGTACTTATCTGCATTGGTTGATTCAAGGATATGAAAAAGGACAGGACCGTGAGGTTATATTAGCAGATGCCGCAGAGAAATATTGTAAGCGGTGGGGACGCGACAAAGTAGTCCAGATGTCATAGGGTATCAAGATTATAGATTATCATAGTGTATAGTTTATTTGAATAAGTATAAATATGAAAGTAGTAGCAATCGTTCCAATTAAAGAAATGAGTAAGAGGGTGAAATCAAAGAATTTCCGCTTTTTTTGTGGTGAACCACTCTATAGGTACTTTATGAAGAAGTTGATCGATTCTCCTTTTGATGAGGTATTTATAGATACTGATAGTACCGAAATATCAGAATATGCAAGAGGGATGGGATGGAAAGTAATAAAACGTGTGCCGGAGCTGGCTGCTGATTCTGCAAATGGTAATGATTTGTTACTTTACGAAGCAGGGGTTGTTGATGCAGATATATATTTTCAACTCTTTATTACCGCTCCATTGCTTCTGCCTCAAACAATAAATGAGGCCTATAAAATAATGACAACTGAGATGGAATACGATTCATTATTTACAGCGACAGAAATCTATTCATGGTTTTGGTATAACAATAAACCTGTAAATTATGATCCTAAAGTTCTGCCACGTTCACAAGATGCCACACCGATTATAAGAGAGACGACAGGATTGTATGCAATCCGAAGAGATGCGTTGTTGAAAAACAAATGTCGCATTGGAGAAAATCCTTACATGTTGTATGTAGGCGAAATGGAGGCAATGGACATTGATACGGAACAAGATTTTAGAGTTGCAGAAATTATTTTTTCTCATATAAAGAAAATGAACTAACTAATGAAACTTGTTTTTATTGAACACATAGATGAACTAAACGTTTTCTTGCGATATTTGCATGAAAAGAAGTTAAAACTGTCTGAGTTTAATATCGTTGCTCTATCTACTAGGGTTCAGGTTGTGCTGATAAAAAGAAAGATTAGATTTCAGAATACACTTTCTTGTTTTAAGAATGAATCACATAGGAACTGTTTATTGAAGTCTGATTCGATCGTTCAGTTTCTTAATAAGGAATTGCAGGTAAACGGCAAGCTTCATATAGAAGGCCATAAAAATTGGTATATTTTCTTGATTAGGCATTTGATGAATCATATTCTATGGCTAATCGAAATTGTGTATAATACTGTTAATGAAGTACGACCTGAAGAAATACTTTTGCTGAAAAACCGAATAAACAATTATTCTGGACCATTTATTAATGAAGATGAACGGTATCTTCCGTTAGTAGTCAATGAAATATGTTTACTATTAGGATATTCAATGAGTGAAATAAAGTATGACAAGTGCCTGTCTAGTAATAGTGGTGGAAAATATAGTAAGTTTTTAAGGTATGTATCTGAAGTATCATTTATGAATCCTATTTCAATGGTTCGTGGATTTGGCAGAGTGGCAAAAGCAACGTTCCTGGGACTTGAAAGGATTGATAGACTAAAGAAGGATAAGACGTTATTGGTCTTAGCTCTCAACTTTAATCTTGATAGAGTATGTAAGGAAATAAAAAAATTGGATAACTCAATCAACGTAGTTTGTCTACATGATTCAGTTTCTATATTTAAATTGCTTCTGGATAAACAATACAATTATGTTGATTGTTTTGTTGATTATAAAGAGTTGCCGGCAAAGGTCGGCACTGCAGAAAAAAGGGATGCAGATCTCTTCTTCTGTCACATAGATAAAAATCAAGATATTTTTGCTTATAGAAACGTCGATTGTTTTAAAATCATTAAGTCGAAAATCATGACCGGAATTACAAGAGATACAGAGAATTTAATAGAAAAATCCTATCAGATGTCATACTTGATTGAGGCAATCAGGCCAAACCTGAGCTTGTCTTATTCTGGTCGTAACTTAACGTATATTTTAGGAGAGCTTTGTAGAAACAATGATTTAGAAGCTCTTTGTGCGTCCCATGGATCTGTTGTACCTCCAAAGAATGAGATAGAAGAGATAGTAAATAGAAATATTGGTGAATCGGTCATACTAAATAAATATCCGTCTGTAGCTGTTCAGACACCACTGACAGAGGAATTTCTAGATCATTATGAACATTCATCAGAAAGCATCATAACCGGACCATTGATATTTAACAGGAAGTCAAATATGGTTCACTCTGATAAAACTATAAATATTCTCCACGCAGTTACGCTTAAGGCCAGAAATTCTCTGAAATTTTGGGGTGTGGAGCATGAGGATGAATTTATATCATCTATAAGTGATCTAATTAATATAGTTGACGGTATTAACGGCATTAAATTGGTTATAAAATTGCACCCTTCTTTTTTTTATAATTTCAATAAAAGGGATTTGTATGAACTTCTGCCTAGAACAAAATCCTATATAATCAGTGATAGAACAATACAGGAGGAATTGTCTGCGGCAGGTTTGGTGATAAGCTTTTCTTCAACGGTTATTGAAGAAGCTTTAATAAATAAGATACCTGTATTGCTTTATGATAAGTGGGACAGGTATCAACATTACAAGGCACTTGATCTTATGGATAAATCATTTAAACCATTCCCTCTTTACTACATTAGTAGCAGGAAAATATTAGAAGAGAATTTAGATACAATTATTGCTAAAGGATTGTCATCTGAGATTAACCCAAGGGAGTGGGATAAATATAGTTATCCTGAAAGCGTTAAACAGAATTATTATAATTACCTGAATAGGTGTTTGACATGCTGAATAAAAAAGTGGGCAGAGAGGTTGGTTAGTTTCTGGATGAAGGAATTATAATTATACAGGCAGGAGAAATTTTACTATGATTGTAGCAATTGTTATAGGCAGAAAAGATAGTACCGGTTTCCCTGGGAAGAACCTAAGTCCAGTATTAGGCAACCCTCTTGCATTCTATTCTATGGCTGCAGCCAGAAATTCTAGGAGTGTAGATAAAGTGTTTATTTCCACTGATGATAAAGATTTGATGGGGCTTGCCAGGGCTAATAATGTGAATGTGATTACAAGGCCTCCTGAACTTTGTACAAAAGAGGCTCTTGGAGAAGATGCTTTCGTGCATGGTTATTATGAAATTAAAAAACAAAATCCAGGCAAGGACATAGAAATTGTGGTTTTACTTTTTTGTAATGCCGCAACAGTGACTTCTGATTTAATAGATGAAGGCATAAGGGTGCTGAGAGAGAGCCCGGAGATAGATTCTGCTGTCTCTGCATCTGCATACAATATGTGGAGTCCGTTAAGGGCGAGAAAGATTGGTGAGGATGGATTGCTTCATCCATTCGTACCGTTTGAAACCTTCGGAGATCCGAAGACGCTTAATTGTGATAGGGATTCTCAGGGTGATGCATGGTTTGCTGATATGGGGTTATCTGTAGTAAGGCCAGAATGTTTGGAAAGCCTGGATGACGGATTGTTGCCCCAAAAATGGATGGGGCAGAAGATATATCCATTAAAACAATGGGGCGGATTGGATGTAGATTTTGAATGGCAGTTACCACAGGTAGAATACTGGCTACGCAAGCATGGCTTTACAGAAAATTCTACCACTGAAGGTGCAGATGAGTAGGAGTTAAGTAGTTGGATAAATAACCACGGAATATACTGAAAACACTGAGAAAGTCCGTGTATGGAGGATTAGGCAAGTGGAGTTAGTTTATGAAGATTTGACAGAGAAAATAATCGATGCTGCGCTTGAAGTTCATAAAACATTAGGCTGTAGAGATTGAATATGGTTTACGGGATATCCCTTTTGAAAGTCAGAAGCAGTTGGAGATTAAGTATAAAGGTGTAACATTAAGAAAGAAATACAGTTCAGATTTTCTGGTTTTCAGTAAAATAATTCTTAAGATCAAGTTCGAAGCTAAGCTGACGAACATCGATGAAGCACGATTACATAATTATTTAAAAGTCACTGGTTTTAAGGTTGGGTTATTGATAAATTTTGGAACTACAAAAATAGAAATAAAAAGAATTGTCAAATAGGATCCGTGGAATACACCGAATGGGAAAGACTTTAACCAGCCTAATTCTTAACTTTTAAACTTTTTCTCTTTTCAACTTCTACATATCCGTGTCTTCAGTGGATTAATAAGTATGACAGAAACGGCAGAAAAAGATAATATTCATCACGATATAACCGGAGAGGACATTCTCTCTGTTGAAGATGACAAATTCCGCACTTATCGTCGCTTATGGGATGAAAATCCTCAAAACTTTGATCCGGGTCATTTTCCTCTCCATCTCGATATTGAAGTAACAAGTGCATGTAACCTGAAGTGTCCTTTTTGTGCAACCACTTATTCGAAATTTGAAAATGGTTTTATGAAATGGGAAACGGTAAAAAAGATTCTGGACGAAGCAGGTGAAAATGGACTATATGCCTGTAAATTCAATTTTAGAGGAGAACCTCTTCTTCATAAAGATATTGGAAGATTTATAAGCTATGCGAAGAAAAAAGGGATAATTGATGTTTTTTTTAATACCAACGCTGTACTGCTAACAGAAGACATGGCAAAGATGCTGATTGATTCTGGCCTTGATCGTTTGACGGTATCTTTTGAGGGGTTTGAGAAAACGTTATATGAGAGAAATCGTACAGGTGCTAAGTTTGAGGAGGTTGTAACTAATGTTGAAAGATTACGAAATTTGCGTGAGAAAGCATGCAGGAACAAACCAAAAATACGTATACAGGCAGTGTTAGTTCCGAAGTTGAAAGATCGTTTAAATGAATATGTTTCCTTCTGGAAGGATAAAGTAGACCAGGTTTCTTATAATGAAATGGAGCCATCAGTTGATACTGTTAATAAAAAGATTAAGAGTATTAAATCATCATGGATTTGTCCATTCCCTTATCAAAGAATGACTATTATGTGGGATGGGACGTTGACTGCGTGTAAGAATGACTATTACGGTAAACTTGCAATGGGAAATATAGATTCTGTTTCTATTAAGAAATGCTGGGCCGATTTGCTAAATGCATTACGCAAACAACATAAGAATGGACAGGCTCACGATATTGAAGCATGTGGAGAATGTCCTCTCAGGATGAGCGAATTGATCAAAAGGAAAGAGGTTTAAGTGAAATAGTGTTAATACTTCTTTCCTATGGAAAAAACAGACAAAATTATTGTAAGAATGGTCTTTAGAAATGAAATTAATTTCTGATGTCAATTAGATTATCTGTGTCCAATATTGCATGGCAGCAGAATGAGTTTGAGGATCATCTGGAATTGTTAGTGGAGTTGGGATGTGATGGTGTAGAGATTGCTCCAAGTTGTATTTGGAAGGAGCCTGTTCATGTAAGCGATGATGAAATTGAATGGCTTAAAAAGCTTTTATCAAGATACGATCTTGTAATTCCCGCTTTTCACGCTTTACTTTTTACCCGGCCTGACCTTTATATTTTCGGAGATGAATCAATAAGACAACAAGCAGTATTATATCTTAAAAAACTTATACGATTGGCGGGTATGTTATCTGTCAGAGTTTTGGTATATGGATCTCCTGCAAGTAGAAGGGTTGCTGAAAGACCTTATGATAGATGTTATGAAACTGCATTGGGTGTATTCAAAGAATTGGGGATTGAGGCAGAACGTCACAATGTAATCCTTTGTATTGAACCGCTTGGCCCGAGTGAAAATGATTTCATACAGACGGCTGAAGAGGGTTATCAGATAGTAAGGGATGTTGATAAGCCTCACTTTGGTCTTCATCTTGATGTCAAGGCTATGGTGGATGTTGGAGAGGATTTCGAAGCAGTATTTCGAAAATATGGGACTATGTTAAAACATTTCCATGTAAGTGATCTGGGCCTTGCTCCTCCAGGTTCTACATGTTTAGATCACAGCTTAATCGGGAAGGCTCTTTCTGATTCTCTTTATGACGGTTTTGTTTCCATTGAAATGAGAAGGGGCTTTGGTGATACTAAAGAAATTATCAGGGATGCGGTGGCATACGTGCGTAAAAGTTATTTCTTAGATTAAAAAGTAATGAGAGACTTCAAAATATTATTTGTTTACCCTAACCTTAGAGGCATGAATATGTTGCCTCCTGCAATTGCCGTCTTTTCTCAAATATTGAAAAATAATGGTTTTGAGGTTGTCTTGTTTGATACAACATATTACAAAATTGGTAATGACTTTGATTCAGACAAAGAAAAAGAGAAATATTTAGCTGTGAGACCATTTGATATGACAGAAGGGGTTACTTTAAAAGCCACAAACCCCTTTGATGATCTTGATCAACTAGTTAATTCTTTTCAACCAGACCTGATAGCCATGTCAACCACTGAAGACATCTTCCCTTTGGGTCTAAGGCTCTTAGAACACATTGATAAATATGATATCTTGACAATCGTAGGGGGTGTGTTCCCCACATTTGCCCCACTAAAGGTTATTAATAATAAAGAGGTAGATATTGTTTGTGTTGGTGAGGGTGAATACGCACTATTAGAATTGTGCGTTAAATTAAGAGAGGAGAAAGATTATTCGAATATTGAAAATTTGTGGATAAAAAAAGAGACAGGTGAAGTGATTAAGAACCCAATCAGGAAGGTGGTTGATGTTGACAAAATCCCTTTACCGGACTTTTCTTTGTTTGAAGAGGCTAGATTGTACAGGCCAATGGCCGGGAAGATATATAGAATGTTTCCTGTAGAAACTCACAGGGGCTGCCCGTATTCTTGCAGTTACTGCAACTCACCTGCACAGAGAAACTTACATAATACAGAGCATGCTGGGAATTATTTTCGCAGGAGATCTGTTAATATGGTAAAAAGAGAACTGGAGTTTTATAAAAATTCGTGGGGTGCTGAATATTTCTATTTCTGGGCCGATACTTTCTTTGCATATACAGATAAAGAGTTTGATGAGTTTGTAGAGATGTATGATAATATAAGAATTCCTTTCTGGTGCCAGGCAAGACCGGAACAGATTACAGAAGAGAGAATAAGGCAATTAAGGAGCGTTGGCTTACATAGAATGGCCCTTGGTGTTGAACATGGTAATGAAGAGTTTAGGCGTAGGGTTATAAACAGAAAAGTCAGTAATGAAGTAATTTTAAAAGCCTTTGAAATTATTTCAGATAATGCTTTACCTGCCGGGGTTAGTGTAAACAATATTGTAGGCTTTCCAACAGAAACGCCAGAACTTGCAATGGATACAATTGAATTAAATAGAAGTATAGCGGACAAAGTTGACACAATGAATTGTTACGCTTTTACACCATTCCATGGAACTCCTCTTCGGGAATTATCTGTCAAAATGGGTTACATAGAAGAGGATACGTTTACAGGTTGCCTTACGGGGGAACCTGTTCTTAATATGCCACAGTTCCCAAAAGAAAGAATAAAAGGGCTTATGAGAACGTTTTCTCTGTATGTAAGGTGCGGGAAGGATATGTGGGGTGATATACGGATTGCAGAAAATTTCATGCCAGAAGGTGAAAGGATGTTTAATAAGTTGAGAGAAGAATATATTCATAAATATTTCTCGACAGAATCTGTTGGCTGATAAAATATGGTATTAGAAAGAAAAAAGATATTGATAGTTGGTGCAAGCAGTGATTTAGCGGTTTCCCTCAATGAGACATTATATAACTCAGGTAATACAGTAGGGTTTCATTACAACACTAATGATAAGCCGCTATCAAAGTATGATGAGGGAGAAAAGGTAAAGAAATTCCAGAAAGATATTAATTCTTCTTTGGTCTGCTTTCAGCTTGTTGATGATTTTGTGAAATGGGCAGGAGGCATTGATTGTTTAATACAATTATCAGGTGGCATAAAAAAACCTGCTAACTGGGAGGAATTAACAGAAAAAGAATGGTCATACGATCTATCTGTAAATATGACAATGCCCTTTTTTCTGGCACAGAGGGCTATTTTGCATATGAAAAACAGTGGTGGAAGGATTGTGATGACGAGTACGGTATCTGCTGCACATGGTGGAGGCTCCACATCCCTTGCTTATGGAGTAGCAAAGGCCGGTGTTGAGTGTATCATTAAGGGACTTGCAAGGGATTGTGCAAAATACAATATATTAGTGAATGCAATTGCACCTGGGTTTTTCCTTACAAAATTTCATACCGAAAAAATGGAGAGGACTAAGGAACAAGTACAAGAGAGAATCAAATTAATACCATTAAGGAGAGCGGGTACAACAGAGGAGCTTGCAGGCACAGTTATGTATCTATTATCAGAAAGTGCCTCTTATATTACAGGTCAGGTAATAGCAATCAGTGGTGGAGATTGGCTGTAAACAATTTAGGGAGGAGACTGGTGTATGTATGATTTTTATTTTGGCACAAAGGGAGAGGTTGATGGCGATCCAAAAAAGTTTTTGCTCACAATCAAAAGAATGCTGCCGAGATGGTGTAATTCAATACCAGACTCGGAGTATCTTGCTCTTTATGACGTGATCAATGGATTGCCGTTGCCGGATAAACCGGTATTTGTTGAGACCGGTAGTGGTGCAAGCACTATTATCCTATGTTATTTTGCTCTAAAGACCGGTGGAGAAGTCTTTTCATGGGATATTAACGGGTGCAAACTCGCCTACTTGAGATCCGTACTGAATGATACTTTGATGAGGCATTATGATGAGAAAAATCTGAACAATCACTGGAAATATATTACCTTTAATAGTAATTCAGAATTTGTCGGTATTAATGTTTTAAAGGAGCTCGACAAAAAGGTCAGTGTTTGCTTTCTGGACAGTGAACATACACTCAATACTCTGATGAAGGAGCTGGCTTCAGTGTGTGATGTTCTGACCGATTCTGCTATAGTTGCAATAGATGATGGTAATTATTCCTATATCTCTCATAATACTGCATATATTAATATGGTGAGAAGGAAAATAGGGTTACTACCAATACAAGATTCTTCTGATAATATCGGTAGAAATTTCTGGAAAGAGGTTAATGATTATCTCATAGCCAATTTCAAAGAAGTAGAATATATAAAAGATAGTTATAAGGATAATTATCAGACAGATATATTCTGGTCATATTTTAAGAGTGATAGGGAGGAAATGGCTAACCTTTGCATGGAGAAGACGGAGGATCTTGAACACAGGTTTGATGCATGGAAGATTAATATTAGAAAATAAAGACAGAGAATGTTATTTCTGCGAAAATTTACCAGGTAATATAATATTACAAGATGATATATGTTGGATTTGTATAATGCGTTAAATGTATATCGTGAAAAAACTTTTTGTGTTTCATAACGTCTGTTAATTATTTTATTCTTTTCATTCATGGGATTCTATGAGTAAGATTGCTATAACGACCACCACTTTTGGTGAGTATAATAAAGAACCATTAAATATTTTAGACAGAAATGGTTTTCAGGTACAATCAAACCCTTATCAGCGAAAATTAAGAAAAGACGAAGTGATTAAATTGTGTAAAGGTGCCGTAGGTATTATTGCAGGAACAGAAACGCTGGATGTTGATATTATGGAAACTTTAACCACCTTAAAAGTTATTTCTCGTTGTGGTACAGGAACTGATAATGTTGCTTTGGTGGATGCTGAAAGAATGGGCATAAAAGTGTTTAATACCCCGGATTCGCCAACTTCCGCTGTAGCGGAACTGACAGTTGGATTAATGATAAATTTATTAAGAAACGTTTCCCTGATGGAGAAAGAGTTAAGAATGGGGCAATGGAAGAAGAGGATGGGAAATCTTTTAAGTGAAAAAAGGATTGGGATAAAGGGATTTGGCCGGATTGGCAAAAAAGTTGCTGAATTGTTAAAACCTTTTGGTTGTGAAATAGCATATGCTGATCCTTTTGTGGAAGACGGTTTGTTGGGATTGCAGCGTTTATCCTTGAAGGAACTGCTATGTTGGGCAGACCTTGTAACTATACATGTTGGAGTTAATGAAAAGTTAATAGGAGAAGAGGAATTTAAATGTATGAAAGATGGTGCAATTATTATCAATACTTCAAGAGGTGGTGTAGTGGACGAATCGGCTCTCTATGGAAATTTGAAAAATGGCCACCTTGCTGGTGCTGCATTAGATGTATTTGAAGAAGAACCTTATTCGGGTCCATTGAAGGAGCTTGGTAATATAATTCTCACTCCACATATTGGTTCTTACGCCAGAGACACAAGAGTGGAAATGGAAGAGCAGGCTGTGGCGAATCTATTAACAGGATTGGGGGTGATTGAATGAAAGTGGTTGTATTTGGAGGAGCAGGATTCTTGGGTAGTCATGTAGCAGATACCCTTACTGATGCCGGGTATAAAGTTGTAATATTTGATTGTAAAGAATCTTCTTTCAAGAGGCCGGAGCAGGAGATGATTGTTGGAGATATTTTAGATGAAAAAACTGTTGAGAAGGTGGTTAAAGATTGTAAGATTGTCTATAATTTTTCTGGTATTGCTGATATAGATAAAGCTTCTAAGAATCCACTTGAAAGTGTGAAAACAAATATTCTTGGCAATTCTATTATTATAGAAGCTTGTCGAAAGACAGAAATAAAAAGATTTGTCTATGCAAGTTCACTCTATGTTTATAGTAAAGCAGGGTCATTTTACAGAAGTACAAAGCAGTCATGTGAATCCTTAATAGAGAATTACAATGAAGTATATGGACTTCCTTATACTATTCTTCGCTATGGCTCTCTTTACGGGCCTAGAGCTGATGAAGGGAATTTTATTTCTAAGATAATAAAGCAGGCCATAACAAAAGGAAAAATTGTACGGGAAGGTGATGGAGAAGAAATAAGGGAATATATACATGTTTATGATGCAGCTAAAGGTAGTGTGGAAGTCCTTTCAGATGATTTTATCAACCAATATGTAATAATTACTGGTAATCAGCAGATGAAGGTTAGAGACCTTATGTATATGATAAGGGAAATGCTGGATAATAAAATAGAAATAAAATTTACAAATCCAGAAGACAATTATCATTATGAAATTACTCCATATACTTTTGCGCCTAAATTAGCGAAAAGGCTTGTAAGTAAAACTTATCTTGACTTGGGGCAGGGGATTCTAAAGTTAATACAGAGTATTTATAAGGACAATAATACCTTTCCTGTTTATGATGGGCTTGTGGTTGAGGAAAAGTAAACTTGTCATAGGTGACATGGGAATATTATTAACAAACTATTTTCTGCATGTCTCCGAATTATCTAAGAGTTAAAAAGAACGTGAGTATCAAGGCTATAATATTTGATTTTGATGGTGTATTAGTTGAATCTGTAGATGTAAAAACCAGGGCATTCGCCAGAATGTTTGAGGATAAAGGTGAAGATGTTGTCCAAAAGGTAATAGCTTTTCATCTAAAGAATGGTGGATTATCAAGGATTCATAAATTTAAGTATTATTACGAGGAAATCTTAAAATGCTCACTATCTGAGGACAAGTTAAATGAACTCTGTAATACTTTTTCACAATTGGTAATTGATGAAGTAATTAATTCTCCTTATGTTAATGGTGCTAAGGAGTTCCTGGAGGGATACCAGTGTGATATTGATTTATACGTTGCTTCAGGTACTCCTGAGGATGAGTTAAGAGAAATAGCCAGGTGTAGAGAAATGGATGTATATTTCAAGGATATTTATGGATCTCCAAGGCAAAAGGGTGAGATTGCCAGGGCAATAATAAATCAAAATGACTACAATTCAAGTGAAGTAATCTTCATTGGAGATTCTATAACAGATCTCAAGGGTGCTCAGGATGCTGGAATAGGGTTTATTGGACGAGTTGCTGGTTCTGGGAATGATCCATTTGCAGGAATGGGTGTTAAAACTATTAAAGATCTGAATGATTTAGAAGAAATAATACAATGATTTTATTAACTGTATTCTCAATTTTTGAGTTGTGAATAGAAGAATTGTTTTGGCCTCAGCTCTCACCGATCCAAAGAAGATAGCGTCTCGTTTGCAAAGAGAAGGAATGTGGATTTATGCAGGGAAAAATTTAGAACAATTTCATATCTTTAAGAAAGCATTTGGTCAGGGAATCAATCATGCCTCACCTGCTCAATTTCATGAATTTGTCAGCTCAAACCGTCATGCCTTTGTACAATGGACCGAAGAAGTTCATTTAAAGTATGGTCATGATTTGATCCATTGGTTGTCTGATACATTTAGCTCTAACCCATATATGAGTAATCTTTTCTGTTATTGCATGAATCTTGTATGGCTAAAAACTATTCTTAAAGAACACCCAGAGAAAGATATAGTTTTTGTCTCTGAAAGTCGTGCTTTGCTATCTGTAGCCGATATAATAGCATCTGAGAATATTGACAGCAAGATCTATATATATGGTTTTAATAAAGAAAAGATACGTTTTTTATTTAGCGTTGTCGGGTCTTTATTAGGTGGGTATGCAAGATTATTAATTTTTTTTATCAGGTATATATTTGCATATGTTTATCGAATTCGTACAAATTATAATGGAATGAAAAAAGTGTCCGTAATTATTGATACGTTCGTTTTTGAGAATTCTTTTGATAAAGAAGGCAAATTCATGAACAGATATTTCTCGGGGCTTCATGAGCTTTTGTACAATACAGGAGTTCCGGTAGGAATCTTTGCAATCTTTTACAAGATACCCTTTAATAAACTTAGGTATATATTCAAGAGTATTTATCAAAGTAATACAAGATTTGTTCTGCTTGAAGACTTCTTGAAACCTATAGATTATCTTAAAACCTTAGCTTACCCATTAAAACGCTTAATGTGTTTTGAAAGGGTGCCGGATTTCCTGGGAATTAATATACAGCCTATAATAAATGAGGAAAACTGGACAAGAATAAATTCACCAAACTCTATTCTTTCGTTATTGATCAATAAATTACCAAAAAGAATTTGCGAAAAAGGGATTAGTCCCAGTATTTACATTAACTGGAGCGAGAATCAGACCATTCACAGAGCAATAATAGCTGGTTTACACACGAGTTTTGAAAAGATGGAGATAATAGGCGGCAAGCCTTTCATTCCTCCGACCAATAATTTAAATCTATTCAATACTAACACTGAAAGGGCTAATGGATATGCACCGGACAGAGTAATAACCTGTGGCAAGAAATTGAAGAATCTGTTTTCAATTTATGATAAAGATGGTAATTATAATGTGGGGGCATCATTTCGTTATGGTTACTTAAGGGATCTTATGGATAACAATCAAATTCATTCTGGAGATATCAGTAAACGTAGAATTATTTCTGTCTTTTTGCCATATTCTGAACCAATTTCTAAGCATGTACTTGCTTCATCGAAAAAGTCAATACGCAATGCTATAGCTAACGGCTGGAATATTAAAATCAAGGTGCATCCAACACTTACTAAGAGTGATAGCGTTGCGTTACTCAAGGAATATGATATGAAGAGTGATTCTATTGAGTTAACATATGAAGATATGGAATCACTTTTGCCTGACTCGTCTGCGGTTCTTACATCGGCAAGTAGTGTGGCAGTAGAGGCTGTATGTTTAGGAATACCGGTTATTTCAATTGGAATGCCTATAAGCCTGGATCTTAATATGCTTGATTATTTGCCTTCGTCAATGTGGAGATTAGCATTTACTGATGATGATATTGACTTAGGGTTAAATGAATGGGCCCTGTGTCATCCGTTGGCTTGTGAGGAAAGAAGAGAGATAGGACGTAAAGTTATAATTGACTTTTTTGGTGAAGATACAAATAAATCATTGCAAGTATACCTGGAGTCATTAAATAATACAAAATAATGAAGAGCTTATGTTTTAGATTTGAAGTGTTTTGTTAGAGGATAGGAGTTCTTCATTATGGTAGAAAGTTTGTGGAGGAATCGTTTACACCAGTTAACGAGGGTACATTGCAATCATTTATAAGTACAAATTAAGTTAAAGATGTCATTGTCAAAAGATAGCCAGTCTCGGAAGTCCAACAGTTCTTCAGCACCCACAGTGAGTGTAATTATGAACTGTCTGAATTGTGAGAAATATTTAAGAGAGGCTATTGACAGTGTCTTTGCACAGACCTATGAAGATTGGGAGATTATCTTCTGGGAAGATAATGCTTCAAAAGATAACAGTGAAAAAATTGCAAGAAGCTATGGCCGTAAACTGAGATATTTCA
>Ga0187827_10005655_pt1 | contig 14701 bp, 12 predicted proteins | sample ETNtaG_39_FD_167969 | JGI IMG/M metagenome (GOLD analysis project Ga0187827, IMG submission 167969) | Marine microbial and viral communities from oxygen minimum zone, Eastern Pacific Ocean - ETNP2014_SV_150_PacBio MetaG (Illumina Assembly) | ecosystem: Environmental > Aquatic > Marine > Hypoxic...
GAGAATCTCATGTTCCTGTATCTGGGAAACTAATTGGGAAAGAAGAAATCCAGCATATTGTTGATGCATGTTTAGATGGGTGGTTTACTACTGGAAGATTTGCAGAACAATTCGAAAAAGAATTTTCAAAATATATGAATCAGCGTTTTTGTATACTTACTAATTCTGGTTCATCGGCAAATCTTTTGGCACTCTCAGCACTTACATCCCCACAGCTGAAAGAAAGGCAATTGAAACCAGGGGATGAAGTTATTACCGTAGCTGCTGGTTTTCCTACTACGGTTAATCCAATTATTCAAAATGGACTTGTTCCTGTTTTTGTTGATGTAAATCTAGATGATTATGGAATAGATGTCGATCTTATGGAAAAAGCAATGTCACCCAATGTAAAAGCGGTTATGTTGGCTCACACGCTTGGAAATCCATTTAATCTTGATAGAGTAACAGAGTTTGTAAAGAAACATAATGTATGGCTTATAGAAGATTGTTGTGATGCGGTAGGTTCCAAGTATAATGGCCAAATGGTTGGAACCTTTGGTGATCTTGCAACAACAAGTTTTTACCCTGCTCACCACATCACTATGGGTGAGGGCGGTGCGGTATTAACTAACTCGCCAAAATTAAAAAAGATTATAGAATCATTTAGAGACTGGGGGAGAGACTGTTGGTGTGCTCCCGGGACAGATAACACTTGTGGTAAGCGATTTGAATGGCACCTTGGAGATTTACCATTTGGATTTGATCACAAATATATTTATTCCCATATCGGATATAATTTAAAATTGTCTGATATGCAAGCTGCAATTGGAGTTGCTCAATTAATGAAGATAAACCAGTTTATAGAGCAACGGAATGAAAACTTCAAATTTCTCCATAAAGAATTACTACCTCTAAAAGAATTTTTAAAACTACCAACAATAGCAGACAACACCATTCCTTCTTGGTTTGGATTCCCTATTTTAGTTAAAGAAAGTTCACCCATAAATAGAAATGAAGTTGTACAAAAATTAGCTGAAAAAAATATTGGGACTCGCTTGCTTTTTGGTGGTAACCTATTAAAGCAACCTGCTTATAATAGTATTTCTTCAAGAGTTATTGGAAATCTTCCAAATACCGATCAAGTGATGAGAAACGTATTTTGGATTGGAGTGCAACCATCATTATTAATTGACATGAAGAAATATATTATAAAAACTTTCATGGAAACATTTAGATATAAATGAAGAATAAAAAAGGATAATTAAATGAAGCCAAATACTACTGTCAAAGAACTAGTCATCAATTTTCTTGTTGGACAAGGGATTTCAGAGGTTTTCCTCGTTACGGGTGGACACATATCTTTCATAGTAGATTCTTTTCATGGCCGAGATGATATTCGCTATATATGTACTCAACATGAGCAGGCTGCGGCGATGGCTGCAGATGCCTATGCGCGCATGACAGGAAAATTTGGTGTTGCTATGACTACAAGTGGTCCTGGATCCACAAACTTAATTACTGGTATTGGTTGTTCCTGGTTTGATAGCATTCCAGTTTTATTAATTTCTGGATCGGTAAATACTTTTGAAACCAAAGGCAACTTAGGTGTTAGGCAGAAAGGCTTCCAAGAAACTGATACTGTAGAAATTGTAAAGCCAATTACTAAATATTCAAAAAAAGTAGATGATCCTACTACAATTCTTTATGAATTAGAGAAAGCTGTATCGATTGCAACTGGCGGTCGTCCAGGCCCTGTTTTACTAGATTTACCTATTGACGTTCAACGTGCCGAAGTCAATCAGGAGAGTCTTACTCATTACGAAAATAATTCGATATCTCTAGAATTAGATAGCAATAGCGAGTTGATTGCTAAAGCCAAAGATACAATAAGTTTATTAGCTAAGGCTAAGCGCCCTGTTTTTATTGCAGGTGCTGGAATACGTATTGCAAATGCAAAAAACGAATTTCTTAAATTTATCGAAACATGGGGAATCCCAACTGTACCTTCTTGGGCTAGCTTAGATTTGATGGTGCATAATCACCCACTTTATGTTGAACAGTTTGGAGTCTATGGTAATCGTGCAGCTAATTACACGGTGCAAAATGCCGATCTTATTATTAGCGTAGGTTCACGTCTAGACAATCGAATGACTGGTGCTAAAGTTGAAACATTTGCGCGTGGAGCAAAAAAAATAATTGTTGATATCGATAAGTCTGAGTTACACAAAGCGGTGAAAGCTGACATCCCAGTTCTGGCAGATGCTAAAGATTTTCTCCATATTTTAAATTCTGTGGAACAAAGTTTTAATAATACAGATTTTTCTCCGTGGCAAAAGAAAATTACAGACTGGAAAGCGAAATACCCTATCATTACCCCGGACTACAACAAAGCAAAATATGTCAATCCATATATTTTTGTTGAGCAACTATGTAAATCTTTGCCAGATGATATAGTTACTGTAATAGATGCTGGAAGTAATTTGACTTGGGCTATGCAGGTTTTTGAGATAAAAGGGACCCGCAAAATTTTCTCTGCATATGGATACTCTCCTATGGGTTATGCTTTTCCGGCTTCAATAGGTGCCTCTATTGCTTTGAAGGAACAGCCGGTTGTATGTCTCATTGGAGATGGTGGCTTGCAAATGAACATTCAGGAACTTCAAACGATATTTCATTATAAATTACCAATTAAGCTATTCATCTTAAATAATTGTTCTTATGGTAGTTTAACGCAATTTCAAGATGAATTATTTGGCTCAAGATACGAGGCGAGTATACCTGATAAAGGTTACAGCTTTCCTGATTTTGTAAAGGTGGCGGAAGCTTATGGATTGTTAACAGAGAAGATTGCAAATCATGATGAAATTAACAATAAAGTGGATTTTGTGTTAAATTCTCCAGGCCCAGTAGTATGTAATGTTATGATAGATGAAGATTCTCGGGTTTTACCCAAGACGATCTTTGGTAATCCAATTGAGGATCAAGCGCCTTTACTGGATAGAAGGGAATTTTCTGAAAACATGATAGTAGCCCCAATACGTAAAGATTAGATCTCTAAAAAGACAGAGAAAAACTATTTTGGTTAATTTTATTTAAAAAAAGGTATTGATATGAAAGTAGTTATCTTGTGTGGTGGAAAAGGTATAAAGCTAGAAAATAGCAACGAGTTTATTCCAAAACCGATGGTACCTATAGGACAGATTCCTATCCTTTGCCATATAATGCAATTGTATGTCATTAATGGACATAACCAGTTCATATTATGTTTAGGGGAAAATGGCAATAGTATAAAAGAATATTTTTTACGATTCCGAGAGTATACATATAGTTTTACTGTTGATATGAAGAGTGGAAATAAGTTGTACCATAAGAAAAAAATAAATTTTGAAAGTTTAGCGGATGCACAGATTACCTTTTTGGATACTGGCGTTGATACAACAACTGGCGAAAGGATCGCTCAGATCGAACCGCATATTGAAAATGATGAACACTTCTTTTTGACCTATGGCGATACGTTAGCTGATATTAACAGTGCTGATCTAAATACGTTTCATCAGGGTATGGGACGAATTGTGACTGTGACAGCTGCTCACCCAACCACACCTTTGGGTGTTATTGAAAGTGATGATGGTCTGGCAACTTCCTTTAGAGAAACAGATAAGCATCAAAGTGCAGTAAAAGGGGGATTCTATGTTTGTTCACGACGTGTGTTTGAACATATAAATAGATATAAACGATGTGTTTTTGAGCGTGATGTATTGCCCGATTTAGCTAAAAAACATGAACTTGCTGTATTCGAGTTTTCGGGATTCTGGCATTTAGTAGAGTCATATAAGGATTCAGTAATACTTGAGCATATGTGGCAGGATGGGCTGTCACCATGGTGGCTAGATTGAGTAATAATAAGGAAACAATGGAGATAATTAACTTACAAGATTTCAAAATTGTTGCCATGGAAAAAATGCTACCGCAGCATTTCGACTACTGTGCCGGAGGCGCAGAAGATGAGATAACGTTACGAGCAAACAAGAACTCTTTTGGCTCAATTAAATTGCATCAGAGAGTGTTACGCAATATTAGCTCTGTTGACACGACAGTAGAAATCCTTGGTCAAACGATGTCCATGCCTGTTATGATTGCACCGACAGCTTTCCAGGGACTGGCGCATCAAGATGCTGAGATAGCCATGGTGAAAGCCGCGGGCACAACTGGAGTCATCATGATCCTTAGTACGCTGTCGAACAAGTCCCTTGAAGATGTGTTGGCTGCGGCGAGCGCTCCTGTTTGGTTCCAGATTTATATGTATAAAGAAAAAAAAATCAATGAGGAACTGATCAAAAGAGCTGAAAATGCGGGATGTTCGGCGCTTGTTATAACAGTGGACTTACCAGTACAGGGGAAACGTGAGAGCAATATCAGGAATCGTTTTACTTTACCTCCAGGACTGGCTATCGGCAACTTTGAAGGTGGTGAGATGAGAGGTCTCCCTGATAAACCGACTGGATCAGGATTGATGCAATACATTAGCACTCTTTTCAAACACGATCTGTCGTGGCAAGACATTAAGTGGCTGCGGTCCATCACCGATCTCCCCCTTATCGTGAAGGGTATCCTCCATGTTGATGATGCCCGTCTAGCGCTGGAGCACGGCGTCAACGGAATCATCGTCTCTAATCACGGTGGCCGCCAACTGGATAACTGTCCAGCCACTATAGACGTTTTAGCCGAGATTGTTCAGGTTATCAATAATGAAATTCCGGTCATCCTTGACGGAGGCATCCGGAGGGGCTCAGACGTAGTGAAAGCACTCGCTTTTGGTGCCAGTGCAACGGCCATTGGCAGGCCAACGTTTTGGGGGCTCGCAGTGGATGGCAAGGTAGGCGTGGAAACAGTTTTTTCTATACTAAAGGATGAGTTGGCGAATACTATGGCTTTCTGCGGTGTTCAATCTGTTTCGTCCATAGGTCCTGATATTATTGTCTGACATTTATAGTTACGAAAACTAAAAAAACAGAAGCAAATAAATGCAGGGTATTGGCAATCAAGATCTTAATCTTAAGACTTATATTTTATTTTGAAGAATTATGGATAAGTTAATAAACACAATGAAATCGGCGGCTGTATCTGCATTTGCAGCCGTAAATAAGGTAGGGAGAAAAGACATACTTCTTAAGCAGAAGTCAGCGAAGGATTATGTTACAAATTGTGATATTATTGCAGAAGAACAAATAATCCGTGTTCTTAAACATAAATATCCAGACTCAGCTGTGCTTTCTGAAGAATTGGGATACATTGAAGGGAAAGATTATTTATGGATTATTGATCCGATAGATGGAACACATAATTTTATGTATGGCTTATCTTATTATGGCATATCTATAGCAGCTGCACAAAATGGCAAAACTGTTGCTGGGCTGATTTATGTTCCTGATACTGGAGAAATTTATTACGCTTCACGTGGTAAAGGTGCTTACTTGAACGATAAACAAATAAATGTTTCATCTAGAAACAATCTTATTGAATCAGTAGTAGCATATGACAACCAGTTTCACAATGAAAAGCTGATGCTAAATAACCTCCCTAAGGTAGCTCAAGCTTGCTTGACTGTGCGAATATTTGGTGCTGCTTCGGTTGATCTCTGTAATATAGCTAGAGGTTTTTTGGATGCAAGAATTCTACATAAAAGTAAACTAGTGGATTTTGCAGCTGGAGCCTTGATTGTTCAAGAAGCTGGTGGCAAAGTCACAGATTTTTCTGGGCTTCGTTATTCACTTGATACCCGAGCTATCATTGCATCCAATGGCCATATACATGAGCAACTTGTTCAAATTTTAAACAAAAAGGAAAGATAAATGAAATTACCTCTTATTGCTATTACAATGGGTGACCCGGCTGGTATTGGACCAGAAATAATAATAAAAGCTCTTTCTCAGTTGAAAACATATTCGCTTTGCAGACCAGTTGTAGTGGGTGATGCATCGGTACTTGAGGATGCTTGTAATATTACACATCGTTCATTCAAGATTAATAGTATCAAGCATCCAAAAGATGGGAAATTCAAGTTTGGAATTGTAGATACGATAGATTTAGGAAACGTGGAGATGTCAAAACTTCAGTATGGTCAAGTTAGTGCTATGTGTGGTAAAGCGTCAGGTGAATATATAGAAAAGACCATAAATCTTGCTTTATCCAATGAAGTCAAAGCTACTGTCACTGCACCTATTCATAAAGAAGCTTTTAGATTAGGTGGATGGGGTGAAAAATATGCTGGTCATACTGAGATGTATGCTGACCTTACAAAAACTAAACATTATTCAATGATGTTGGCTCATGGAAACTTTCGTACTGTACATGTAACTACACATGTTTCGCTTCTTGAAGCATGTAAGTTAATAAAAAAGGATAGAGTCCTAGATGTGATAAGAATTGCTAACGATGCTTGTTTATCTCTAGGTATAACAGAACCAAAAATCGGAGTCGCTGGGCTGAATCCCCACGCCGGTGATAATGGTCTTTTCGGATCGGAGGAAGTAAACGCAATTGAACCAGCTATCAAAGTTGCACAGAAAGAAGGCATGAATGTACAAGGCCCGGTACCAGCTGATACAATTTATTCTAAAGCAATAGGTGGGTGGTATGACATTGTGGTTTCTATGTATCACGATCAAGGACATATCCCTATGAAATTAAGTGGATTTCAATGGGATGAAGGAAAAAATAATTGGAAGACTATTTCTGGGGTCAATGTGACCCTAGGATTGCCTATAATTCGTGTTTCTGTTGACCATGGTACAGCATTTGGTAAGGCTGGTAAAGGAATTGCTAGCTCAGATAGTATGATCGATGCAATTAAAATGGCTATAGAATTCGTGAATAGCAAATGAATAAAAAAATCAAGAATTAAATTTAACAATCTGAATCCAAGATTAAAAAAATAAAAATTAATTATAAGTTTGCAGAATTTAATGAGAAAACAATCTCAGTATTTAAAGCTATAAAGAATGAGACTTACAGTAAGGAAAAAGATTTTGTTATACCAGTTGTTGATGGGATAAGAAAAGTAGCCAATCTACGACCAATTACAAGAAGACATCTTGAGGATACAGAAAAAAATATAGAATTAATTAACCTTCTTGCTGAATGGCGCGCAACGAATCAAAAATGGTTTGACATATTCAAGGTTTCAGCTGAAGGAACAAAAGAATGGCTAAAGAAGAATGTGATTGATATTGAGGATAGAATTTTATTCTTAGTAGAAACAACGGATGGAATTCCTTTTGGCCACATAGGATTATTTAGAGGAGAGGCTGATAATTTTATTAGAGGAAGAAATGATTTAGTTAAAGGAGGAATGACTCCTGCATTAAAAACAATGCTTAGTTGGGCGTTTACTGAGCTAGAATTAAATGAATTATACCTCAGAGTTTTTTCTGATAATAAAAATGCAAAAGCATATTATGAACGATGTGGTTTTAAAGAGATAGGTCTAATCCCGTTACGCAAAATTGAAAAACCAGAATCTACTCGATGGGAGGCAATAGAAGAAGGTGATAAAAAGGAAGCAGTCAGGTATTTTTCTCTAATGAAATCAAAGAACCCGAATAGTAACAAAATGTTTATTGAGGAGAAATAATGAAAAAGATGATACAGACTGCTGGCCCCTTTATTACAGAAAAAGAGATTGATTATGTTCTGGATGCTGTAAAAAACGGCTGGTATGAAAACTGGAGTGAATATATTAATAAATTTGAGAAAAAGTTTGCGGAATATATTGGGACTAAATATGCAATTGTCACTTCAAGTTGTACTGGCGCAATGCATCTAACATTAGCGGCATTAAAAGTAAAAGAAGGCGATGAGGTTATTGTACCGGAGACAACATGGGTGGCCACAGCTGCTGTAGTAACTTATGTAGGTGCAACTCCCGTTTTTGTAGATGTTGATAAAGATACCTGGACAATAGATGTGGATAGTATAAAAAAAGCAATAAACAAAAGAACAAAAGGAATAATTCCTGTTCATTCTTATGGCCACCCTGCAGATATGGATAAAATAAAAGAAATTGCCAAAGAAAATGATTTATTTATTTTAGAGGATGCTGCACCTTCCATTGGCTCCGAATATAAGGGTAAAAAAACTGGGGGATTAGGTGATGTTGGAGCTTTTAGTTTTCAAGGGGCAAAATTGTTGGTTACTGGTGAGGGAGGCATGTTCGTAACCAATGACGATAAAATTTATGAAAGGGCTTCTTTTTTAGCCAATCAGGGAAGGGATGCCAATATACACTTTTTTATACATGAAATCGGGTATAAATATAAAATGTCTAATATTCAAGCCGCTTTGGGATTAGCTCAATTAGAGAGAATAGATGAATTGATTCAGAAGAAAAGACAGATTCATGGATGGTATAAAGACCGGCTTGAAGGTAAAAAAGGTATAAAATTAAGTGTTGAAAAGGAATGGGCGAAAAGTAATCATTGGATGACTTCTATTGTTTTAGATAATTCTATACCTATGGAGAGAGAAGTATTAATAGAAAAACTAAAACAGAAAAATATAGATACGAGACCAATTTTCCCCCCCATAAGTGGATTTCCCATGTTTAAGAAAGTTAATAATCCTGCTGCGGAATTTGTGGGTAGGAGAGGGATTAATCTTCCTAGTGCTTTCAGAACGACAAAAGAAGAGGTAGATTTTGTTTCGGAAAGCATTTCAGAAGTTATCGGATGATTTTTTATTTATATAATAATGTTTCAATTTAGGTAATTCATTCTACTAGTCAGATATTACCCTATTGGGTCAAAAGATTATATCCTTGGTTAGAGGCCATATATTTACTCAAAATTTTAATATAACAATTCTTCCTATTTGATCTAAATGGGTATTTAATTTCTGACTCAAATATAGTTAAGAGAAAAACATAATATATGCTTGATAGGAACAATCAGAATCAAGTTTCTGAAGAAGTAATCCATTCTGTTGAAAAAATGGTTAATCTTGAAATAGCAGACATTGATCACCTTATTGAATTAGCATCACAAAATAAACGTAAGCGGATTCGTTATTGTTCTCATAAAAATCCATCAGAAAAAGTTCATGAGATGTTTATTGTTCACCCTAATGGGGCGTATGTCCGTCCGCATAAACACATAAATAAAATAGAATCAATGCTAGTTCTTAGAGGAGAAGTAGATTATGTAGTATTTAATGATGATGGTTCTATTTTTAAAGTTATACCTATGGGAGAACTAAAAAGTGGAAAGGTATTTTATAATAGTTTGCGAGAAGAGGCATTTCATACACTTTTGATACGTACTGAGTGGCTCGTATTTGTTGAAATAACAAAGGGACCATTTAGTAAAAAGGATACTGAATTTGCTTCTTGGTCTCCTAATGAAAATGACTTTTCTGGGAGAAAAACATTCATGGAACGAGTGTCATTTGATGCAGGAAAATTTATAAATGATTAAAGGAGGTTCTATGACTTCAGTTATTACCCGCCGCAAGACCTGCAGGATGTGCAGTAGCCGTAATCTAAAACTGGTTTTCCAGATGGCCCCATCGCCGATTGGAGACGCCTTTATTACAGAGAAAGAAATTGATCATACACAGGATTTATATCCCATTGACCTATTTATGTGCCAGGATTGTGGCCTTTCCCAATTGACAGACATTATTGATCCTAATATACTTTACAAAGATTATATTTATGTTACGGGCAGTTCATTTGGTCTATCTGAACATTTCCGTTCATATGCTGAGGATGTGGTAAACCAGTTGTCACTTCCCCCGGGGAGTCTGGTGGTAGATATCGGCAGCAACGATGGCACACTTCTACGTTTCTTTAAGGATCACGATATGCAAGTTTTGGGTATTGATCCGGCTAGTGAAATTGCTCAAAATGCAACACGTGCGGGTATTGAAACGCTACCTGAATTTTTTACCCCTGATCTTGCAAAAAAGATTCGGAATGAATACGGGTCAGCAACACTTATTGTCGCCAACAATGTATTTGCTAATATTGATGATCTAAATACCTTGGGAGAAGGTATCCGGACTCTTCTGGCTGATGATGGGTTTTTTACTTTTGAAAGCTTTTATCTAGCAGATGTAATTCAGAATATGATATTTGACTTTATCTATCATGAGCATCTTTCCTCCTTTTCTGTAAAGCCAGTTCAGGCCTTTTTCGAATGTATTGGCATGGAATTATTCGATGTTAAGCGGGTGCCAACCAAAGGGGGTTCGTTAAGGTATTTCGTGCAGCACGAAGATGGACCCCGTGCGATTGATACTACAGTGACCTCGCTTATCGATTTTGAGGAGCAGTTGGGACTGTACAGCCCCAAGATGTTTTGTGAATTTGCAGAGTCCATTGATGAGCTTAAAGCGGAAACCCACAGCTTGCTTCAAGATCTTAGAGCTAAGGGAAAGCGCATCGCCGGTTTTGGGGCCTCGATTACGGGTACGACTCTGATTTACCATTTCGGTATCGGTGAATTCCTAGACTACCTTATCGATGACAATCCTGCCAAGCAGGGTCGCTTCAGTCCCGGACTCCATCTGCCCGTATTTTTTTCGGAAAAACTCTATGAACGCAAACCTGATTATGTGGTAATACTCGCATGGCGATTTGTCGAACCGATTGTCAAAAAGAACAACGCATATCTTGAGCAGGGAGGGCATTTTATCGTACCCGTTCCAGAAGTTAGGATAATCTGAAATGGCAAGGATACCTTACTGGCGAATATCTTTTGGAGAGGAGGAAATTAGGCGAATTGCTGACTCCATTATTCATGAGCATATAAGCCAGGGGGAAGTCACAGCCGAATTTGAGCGTGAGTTGGCTAACCTCCTGGGAGTTCCATATGTTGTAGCAGTTAGCAGCGGGAGTACAGCTCTGCTGATTGCACTGATGGCAATAGGCGTTCGCCCTGGAGATGAGGTAATTGTTCCAAATCGGACTTGGATTGCAACTGCTCATGCTCCATTAATTCTTGGAGCCAAAGTGGTGTTGGTAGATGTAGAGCCGAATCGTCCCATCATCGATGCTTCATTGATCGAGGAGCGTATCACGGAAAAGACGAAGGCCATCATACCGGTGCACATGAATGGGCGTTCTGCGGATATGAATAAGATAAATATAATTGCTAAAAAACATAATATTAATGTGATCGAAGATGCTGCACAAGCCATTGGTTCTAAAAATCAAGACGGGTTTTTAGGTACCCAATCGGAAATTGGCTGTTTTTCCCTGTCAGTTGCTAAGACAATTGCCACTGGGCAGGGCGGTTTCGCCATCACAAAAAATGAGGAACTGGCAAAACGCATGCGGGCGATCCGAACTCATGGGGTGGAAAACGTGAAGGATCCAAAAAATTGGATAATGCCTGGGTTCAACTTCCGCTTTACTGATATTCAGGCTTCTATTGGCCTGGTTCAATTGCAAAAGCTTCCGCAACACATAGAACATATCAAAAAGATTTATAAGCTATATTTAGATGGTTTGGCTTCTAATCCTGAAATAAAACCAATCCCTGTGAACTTAGATGTTGGAGAAATTCCAGTATATAATGAATTCTTGGTTGACCAAAGAAGTAAACTGATTAAATACCTTGAAACAAAAGGAATTGAAGCACGGCCTTTTTATCCGGATCTTGATAAAGCTTATTATCTTGATCAGGGGAAACTTGATTTTCCCAACTCACATAAGTTTGGAAAAAATGGTATTTATCTTCCTAGTGGTCCTGATCAGCCGACGAAGAATATTGATCGGGTTATAGAGATTCTCCGTTATTATAGGAAGCAATAATGAGGTTTATCATGTTAGGCACATCTGAATTCAATCTTTGTTGTACACAAGCTTTGCTTGATACTGGTGGGGAAATTTGTGCAATGATTTCCATGCCTGAGGATGCTCGTCCAAATAACTCTGCTGACGTTGAAAATTTTGCAAAGAGTAATGGTATTCCTTACCATGATATTGAAAATATTAATTCATCTCAGAGTTTAAAATTACTTTCAAGTTATTCTACAGACTATATTTTTGTCTCATGGCCAAAGATCCTTAAAGAGAAAATATTGGAAATACCGATAAATTATTGTATTGGAACTCACCCAACGGATATCCCATTCAATCGGGGAAGACATCCTTTACACTGGCTTATCGCTCTTGGGATATCAGAGACAAAACTGAGCTTTCTCAGGATGGATAAAGGAGTTGATACTGGTGATATAATACTTCAAGTTCCTTTCTCGATTTCTCCAGATGATTTGATTGGGGATGTAGTTAATAAAATGAATACAGCAGCCTATGAAGGAACAGTAAGATTACACGAAAAGCTTTTAACGAATCCAAGCTACAGTGGTATAAAACAGAATCATACTTTAGCAAATTATTGGCGCAAGAGAACACCTCATGACATAGTAATTGATTTGAGAATGTCATCGGATTTTATTTTGAGAACAGTTCAATCTTTTACTCTTCCATATCCATGTGCAAAACTTATATTTGAGAACAACGTTATAAAAATAATCAGTGCTTCACCCGTACATGTAGAAATGAGGCATGAACAAATACGGCGATTAGAACCTGGCAGAATTATAAGTATAAATAATAATACTATCAGGGTAAAAGTGGATGATAGAATTATTGCTCTTGAATGTGTTGGTAAAATACCTGAGATGTTGTTGAAGGCGAAGTATATCCACCCCCCTTCAAAGTACATTTCAGAACATGACATCAAGTTATTTTAACTCTCACTTAATTTGTAGAATAGTTGTCAATTACGGCTCTTCTGGCTTATAAAACCCACATGAAACATACATATGCGTCGCAATGATGGAGTACACATTGAAGATTTACGGTTTCTATCAACCTCATTCTGTATACATTCAACGGCAGAGACAAAATAATGACTAAAGACTCTTCCCCTATACTTTCATTCTGTATTCCCACTTACAACAATGTCAATGAGTTGGAATCAACTCTGGAATCTATGATTCCACAGATATTGGAAATGGAAGATCAAATAGAGATCGTTATTTCAGACAACTGCTCTGAGGATAATACCCAAGGATTGGTTGAGAAGTATATGGCTTTATATTCTTTTATTACATACAATAAAAATTCGGAGAATATTGGCCCCGGCAGAAATATGTTCAAAGCTATTGAGCTGGCCTCCGGAGACCTTGTGTGGCTCATGGGTGATGATGAACTTATGCCCGGCGCGCTGCAGCATGTGCTGGATGCTATTGTAAAAGTTGGCAAGCCATACCCTTCGGCTACATACGTCAACTGGATTCATAGATGGCCTAAGAGTTATCAAGGTAATCGTGCAAAGTGGGAAACCCAGACTAATGCACGGGTAACAGAGGATATTCTAGTCAACGATATTGAATCTTATTTTAAGTTCAGAGCTCCCTACTTTCCTTATATGAGTTCTCATATTTTGGATAGATCGCTTATAGATCTGGATATTCTCCGTTCTTTTGCCGACACACGGTGGCCCCAGGTGGCTATTTTAATCATGAATCTCAATAAAAATCCCAAGAGTCTTCACATTGCAAAGCCATGCGTGCTGGATATATACGAAAATTATGAAAAACCACGAGCTATGTCGCGCGATCCTATGTCGCGCGATGTTTTTGAACAGTTATTTTATGTATTACATGACCTGGTAGAGATGGGGGAAATTAAAGAAGCTATAGCTAGGCAGGCTGTGCTAGAATGCTATGGATATATTTTCTGTGACCACACGGATCTTTGGAGCATCTTGGACTTTAAGTTGAAAGGATCTTTTCAAGGAGATCTTGAACACTCAGCTCATCGTTTGATGTATTTGGCTACTTTAGCCAATATCTCACCAATTCGTAGTCTAATTATAAAGACAATACCCATTATCCTTCTCAGGCTTGTTCAAAAAATACGGCTGGGGAAGGTATTGAGGAGAATTTTGTTAAGATAAAAGATGTCTGTTCTTCTCAATAAAGCGGATATATGAATTACTGAGAGTTTTGAATAACTGACCTTGTCAAAGTATATTTTAAGAAAAGTAAAAGAAAAAGGGCTTCTGTGGACAATTCAGAAATCGGCCAGCAGATTAGTTTACTATGCGGCCACACCGTTTTGGTTTGTTTGCAGGATGCGGGCAGTCAGATCAGCGAGGGTAGCTGCCCACCTTCCACGAACACCAAGACAGGTAGTTTTTGTTTCAGATCGATTGCACTTGCGGATTATTAAACTAGCCTATGCACTAAAGCAAACAGAATGGCAGGTGATTTTGCTGCATAGGAATGCACTTACTTTCGATGTAACCAAATATTTCACCGAAATTCATCAATATCGTAACCCGTGGGAGGCATTGTTGCTTGCCTCAAGATACACACCAGTGACTTACCATGTATTTTCCAACTGGAACTTCGATGTAGCGACGACATTTGTACGAAATAAACCGGGCAAGGTGGTTTTTGACAACTATGACCTGCTTACGGGTATGGTAAAAGAAGAAATTTTGCAGCTCAACCCTAATCAATCTGAGTTAGAACAGTACTGCTATGTAAATGCAGATGGGTTATGTTGCCGGGATTTACGGCCCCAGTATTTGAAAAGACATTTGGGTTACCATCTTCCTAAAACGATATTGTTTCCAGAATATTGCTGGCCGGAAGAAAAGTTTCACAGAATACCCAAATTGACTGATGGCATCCATGTTGTATATGT
>Ga0187827_10005658_pt1 | contig 14698 bp, 6 predicted proteins | sample ETNtaG_39_FD_167969 | JGI IMG/M metagenome (GOLD analysis project Ga0187827, IMG submission 167969) | Marine microbial and viral communities from oxygen minimum zone, Eastern Pacific Ocean - ETNP2014_SV_150_PacBio MetaG (Illumina Assembly) | ecosystem: Environmental > Aquatic > Marine > Hypoxic...
ATTAACAGAACTATTAATTAATTTTTTATCAATTACATTATCCAGGATTCCAATAGTATTTGGTGGAATGATTATGCTAGAAGTTTATAAATCAGGCCATCCAACTTTTTCTGGTATTGGGTATATGATTTGGGAGTCGATTAATCCAGCGGTTGGTAGCACAGAATTTCACGTGGCATATTCTGCAACATGTATTTTAGTATTTTTCTTTACAGCTTTATTTTATTTCAATAATCATTTAAAATATTCTTTATCACCTAAATTAAATGAAAAGTAAAGAATTATCCCTGCATATCAAAAATTATTTTATCTATGAAAATAGTATTGTTAAGAAATATTTTTTTAATCCATTAACACATGGAATATTTTTAATCATATTTATTAATATTCTTCTTAATAACCCATTCTCTACATATACAATCGATGATAGTATCGAATTTTATAAACCAATAAATATTAATGAAATAATTTTTACACAAAAGGGATCGATGGGTTCTGTTTATTATGATATTAGAAATGATGAAGATATATATATATATAGTAATTCCACCCTCGGTTTTTCTGTTGGGAAAGTATATGATGATACTAATACGGGAAAATATACTTTGCAACTTCTAGATATTTGTACTTCTGATGTTCATCCTTTACCACCATTGACAATGCATGACGATGGTGATTTATTAGTCCTCGGTACGCTACCTTCACCTATGGAGTCGGATTTTCTTAGTATAATTTCAGAGTATGGGCGTAATACAATGAAATTAATTATTCTTTCATTAGTATCATTTTTGATATCGGGAATTATTTCGGGAATTATTCTAGGTTATTATCATCATAGTTTGAATACAATGATCAAATATTTTCGATTAGGTAATTTGTTTGATGTTATTATAAAAATATTTGAAGCTACTCCATTATTATTATGGATTTTATTAACAGTGATAATGTTAGAATTATATGCTCCAGGATTGACCGAAGAAAATGCTTCTAGATGGACATTTATTTTCTTTGGATTATTTTCTAGTACTGCCTTGACAAAATTGATTGCAAATAAAATACAAGATTTGAACTCTGAAGAGTTTGTTACGGCACTTAAATTACAGGGTCTACCTGATCATAAAATAATTTTTAACCATATAATAAGATATTTTTGTCTACCAATAATTTGCTATCAGGCTTCATATATTATTGCTCAATCCTATTTTCTTGATATTACATTACATGTGATTAAGTTTGGATTTGATTATACTTGGGGTGACATGATTCATTCTTTTATATCTACAGGGCAGCTTACAAGCACAGATCCATTTCATCTTATTACCATGTTGATAATAATATTTTCCACTGTATATGTTTTTTACAATTTGGCTGACTATTTTGAAGAGGTAGCAAGCGAATAATGATAAAAGTAAAAAATATTTCTTCTATATTAAATACAAAATCAGGATATAACTATGTACTGAATGATATTTCAATGGAATTAGAATTTGGTAAAACAATAGGAGTTATTGGAGAGTCAGGGAGTGGAAAAACACAACTAATTCTTGCATTAACAGGGAATCAACCGTTAACTCCAGGTATATATAATGGGCAAGTAATATATAATATTGATAGTAAAGAAAAGAGTTTATATCCAGATTTAGAATCATCTAAATATAGTTTATTTAAGAGAAATAATAATTACCATAGAAGGCATCAGCACAATTTTTTCAAGAAAGTGGATCAATCCTTTTCAGAATTAAAACAAATTAAAATAGGCTATATACCACAGGATCCAAGAGTATTTTTAAATCCATATTGGACAATCGAACTTCTTTTTCGTCAGGTATATCATAAAATTAAACCTGAAATTACATTTGATTATTTTTTTGATAAATATATTTCAGATGTTAAATTGGATGCAGAGTCAATAAAAAATCAATATCCCCATGAACTTAGTGGTGGTATGGCTCAACGGGTAATGATTGCCTTTATTTTGAGTCAAAAGCCTGATATACTTATTGGTGATGAATGCACGACAGGATTAGATGTTGGAAATCAAAAAAGTATTATTGAACTATTACAATCAATTAAAGAAAACAATCCATTAATGACATTAATATTAATTTCACATGATATTGGTTTTTTAAATCATTTGGTAGATGATGTTTATGTAATGTATGGTGGCTATCTTATTGAACATATAACAGATAAAAATAATCTATTTAATGAAAAATATACCTTACATCCTTATACTAAGGATTTACGAGATAGTTTAATCCCCAAAAGTGAATATTCTTCAAATACAACAGATGAGTTAACTGCAAATATTAAATTAAGCAGAAAAACTGAAGGCTGTCCTTATAGTCGAAGTGGACGATGTAAGATTTATAATAATAATAACAGTTTAGATTGTGAAACAATAATGCCAGGAGAAAAAAATAGAAATAACCCTTCTGATAATTCAGTTGATTTATTGAATGCTTGGGTAAGATGTTGGGGGATTGATGAGTAATAATAATACAGTAATGGATATTAAAATCAATAATTTTGCATTTAATAATTCAATTCCAATCTTATCAGATATAAGTTTTGATATACAGGTGGGTCAAGTAATAGGCATTGTAGGTGATAGTGGCTGTGGAAAAACAACCTTAGGTAAACTTCTTGTTAATTATTATAATATAAATGGTGATGATGTAACCTTTGATGGTAACATTAAATATTATCATAATGATGATATTTATGATATTTATAATAAATCAAAACAGTATTATGATACATTCTCAGTGCCTCCTGTACAAATGATATTTCAAGATTCTAAAACTTCAATAAACTTAAAAATGACGGTGAGAGATTTAATACAGGAGTCTCTTTCATTAGGGAACAGCATATATACTGTGGAAGAATTATCTAGAAAATTATTGATTGATAGTAAATTAGATACTATGGCAATAAATCTAAGTGGAGGTCAGAGAAGGAGGTTGGGTATATCAAAAATCATGGCTGGCCTCAGTACTTTACCCGAAGATATACCCAAAATTATTATTGCAGATGAGCCTGTAGCAAGTTTAGATGCATCTATAAAACATGAAATAATGAATTGCATTATTGGTATGAAAAGTGAAGGGTATACGATAATAGTTATTTCTCATGACATTCATTTAATAAAAAATATTAGTGACGTGATTTATGTTGTTAATAAAGTTCCTATTTTAAAGAATCAAGTTGGGACAATTGTAGAAGAATGGGATCCTAATACCACACCAATAGATGAAAAAACAAAACAGCTTATTAATGATTCAAATCATATGAACAACTTTTTGTTAGAGTTAAACAAAGTATATGTTGAGTAATGATGATAGTTTCATCGTCCTTTAAATTATCATTTATTATACTATTAATAGGATTATCCTTCCTTTTTTCTGATGAAGATTGTGATTGCGAATTACAAATAATATCGAAATCCACGAGTGTTAAAATCCATATAAACGAAGTAGACAATTTCCATATAATAAAAATTGATACTTCAAAAAGTGATTCATTAAATATTGAATTTAACTTGAAGTGTCCTATATCAATTAAGGATACTATGGATGTATATTGGAGGAAGTTTTCGATAAAAAAACGGGATAAAAAGAAATATTATCGTTATATAAAACTAAATGACAGTAAAAATAAATATGTTATAAATGAAATCCTCCCTTTGGGTTTTCACGTTTTTCAATTTACTGAGCAGTCAGATAGCAATAAAAATGTTCTTAAAAAACCTATGGAAGTAGGTGTTGCATTATTAACTTATAATCGTCCACCTGTTCTTATTATAACTGGTGATCGTGAGATCCAGCTCCCACAGAATAAATCATCAACAACTATAGATTTAAAATCAGCTGCTAAAGCATATGATTATGAAGATGGGGAATTAGATGTAGAATGGTATGCTGATGGCTCTGACAGCCCACTTTACGATCATGATCTTCAGCAGATACTAGACACAGGAAGTCATAAATTTATTGTTAAAGTGAGAGATGGTAATAATTCTATTACTGATAGTATACAATTTATTATAAAGCAAATTTCAAATACTCCACCGGAGATATTAATATGTGATGATCAATTGGTCCATATAGATCATGATGGTAATCCACTTACAACTCAAAAAGAATTTACACTATCAGCTACTGCTTATGATAAAGAGAATGATGATGTATTTTTCAAATGGTATGATGCAAATGAAAATATTATTGGAACCGGTAGTGAGTTTAAAACAACTGTCAATAAAAGAGGGGATTATGGATATAAAGTAAGCGTAAGCGATGGAAAAGATATTGATTCTGCATATACCTGGGTGAAGATTTTAGAGGAAAAAAATTCAAAACCGGAATTAGTTGATATAAAAGCAACTTATGGAAAACGAAATACAAAAGTCGATTTTATTGTTCAAGATAGAGACACTCAAGATAGTAATCAATTATATGTAATAAGTCAACAAGGTGATCTACAAAATGTAGAAAATATTGATAAAAATATATATCAAGTAGAACATGCCGATGATTTTGGTTCTTTTATTGCAATTATAAAGGATAGTTACGGCGCGGCAGACAGTTTGAAATATCAAATAAAATTAGATGATTTATATTATGAAAGAGAGATCCCTAATTATACTCTGCCTAAGATAACATTTGATTTTAATGGTTCAAGCAATTATCAAAATTTAGATAATGAGCCCATAGATGAAGATACTTTACGGATATTATTTGTTGATGATATTATGCCTTTACAATACAGATATGATCAAATTGATAGTTTAATAAATAAGCATAGATTTTGGAGAAAATATTATGAGAGTAGAATTAATGATAAACAACAGTCTATTGATTTTATTCACATTAATCAAAAAGGGATTATAAAAAAGATGTTATTTGGATTATCAAGAATATTTGGTGACAATAAAAAAATCACCTTTCCTGAACTGAGTATTCCATCATATAGGGATGGATCATCTATTTTAGAGGGACAAGTCTTTAATAGCATTATATATTATTACAAAAGTAACAAATATTCAAAAAATATATTTTTGAAAAGAACAATGAATTATAATTCTGTAGAGTTTGTTGCATCCTCTTCTAGGTATGAGTCAAATAATAAAAATTATGATTTTCCATCAATTAAAATTAATCAACAAGAGAAAGATGCTATTCTACAAAAAGGAGATGCTATCGAAATAGAACTGCCAATTGAATATCCGGTAGTTTGGAATAAATTAATAAAACGGAGTTATAAAAGTGATCAATTTTCGATTGATGTTCTTCGTTCTAGAAGAAAATTTAGCTTGAAAAATTTAACTAAACCCTTTACAACAATATTGGGCTCAAATAATAAAATAGTGCGACTCGAAATTATACAAAATGAACATTTAGATTACCGACAAGTAATTGAAAGTTTGCCACTTATTATTAAAAAGAATAAGTCCTTTCCGATAATCCCTAAAATGAGAATTATTAGCCAATACTGGAGAAAAGAATACAAATTAACATTAGAAGATGGTAAACAAATTAAAGTTGGAAAACCAACCTATCAAACTAGCAATAGTACATTTATTAAATCTCGTGACATGAATATAATACCTGAAATTTCTATTCACACAGGTCAAAGTTCTATTCTCTTGGCAGATGATACTCTCTCATTTACTTTAACTGGAAATCCGGATGCAAAATGGATTAATTCAACTATATCTTTTATTCCCTTTGGTTATTTAGGTGACATACATTATACAAATGATTATAAAACAATGAATGTAGTTGCATTTGATGATATACCAGATATGCATACAATATCTATATATGGTGCAGCAATTGGTAAATTAGTTGATAATATGGATCCTATTGGGATTGATGTTAATAATCTACAATTAAAATATTCAAATGTATCAATATCTAAAGTACTTCAACCAATATATCCCTATATTGAATTTGATTATGAAAAAATTCAATATGCTAATGATGATATTGTAGATATAATCAAAATTTATATTAATAATTCTACGGATAAATCATCATTTAATACTGTAAATGAAGAAAATAATTATACTGATTATGTATTTATAAAAATTCCACCAAAAGCAGGTTTTATATGGGATACGGATGCTCTGTCAGCTAAAAGCATTTCAATAAATAATTTTTCTAGCATAGATACAATTATAAATAAGAATACTATTAATGATATAAATTCATTAATTAATAGTGTATCAATACCCCATCTAATGCCACCTTCTTTAAGAAGACTTGCAAAATTCCATGTAGATGCACTTAAACATAATGGAGAGATAGGTGCAAATAATTATTATAAACAAATTATTATAAATAAACAAGTGGTAGATAAATATGGAGAAAAAGAGATTGCCATTCCACTGTTTTCTGATTTTCTTACTGCAAAAAAACAATTGTTATTATCCATACCAATTAGCAAAGATTCATCACCTCTTGATGGAGAACATAGTTTATTATATTGTTTTAATAACATGCGAAATAGCGAATTTCAACATTATAACGGGAAATTCTATAATATTGATGATAAGGAAATAACTAGGTTTTTTTCAAAATTAAATTTTGATTTAGATGATTATCGTGGAATTTACGGAAAAAAATCAGGTTTAACATATAAATTGCCAGATTTACATGTGCTAAGTCCAAAATCTTTTAAAGAAGGAGGAGCTAATAAGTTTGAAATTAAAATAAAAGATGATAAAGTGATTTTTAATAGAGATGAAATAGCCCGCCAATCAAAAGAGATAGATAAGAATAGGGCATGGAAAGATCTTGGTTATAAAGATATTCGAATTGATAAAAATAATCCTGGAAAGATTATGATAGATATTGATACAACTAATGTGTCAAACTTCCAAAATAATAAAATAGTAATAGAAAATCTACCAGTTATGCTGAATGATGAATATTCTTATAATAACAACAATGATACTATTAATATAGTTGCGAACTATTTGGAGAAGCAGTTCATTTTTAAAAAATATATAATCATTGGTAACCCTATAGTTGATGTGTTGCGAGATACGGTAATTTTTATTGAAAATAATATTAATATAAAACAAATATCAATTAATGATGAAAAATCTAACATTTTAGGCTATAATGATGAATGGATAGTACTTAGGCTAAAACCCTGTGGAAGATTGGGACAGATTCAGCCAATTTGGGCAGATAATCAGAGTTTAAATCATAGATATGAAATAGATGAAACTGGTACAAAATTATTTATTAGACCCAAATTTGATGATAATAGAATGATAATAATGAACAATCTACAATTCATCATAGATAAACCGATAAATGTAATTTCAGCTAAGGATGAAAAAATCAATATAGATATATCATTTGATAATGGCCAAAATTATCAAATAGTAAATAGAGAAGTTGTAAGGCTCGTTAGACCATTAAAGATAGATTTTGTTAGAGAAAATAGTTCTGAAGATTACTTCTATTTATTGAATGATGCAGGTAAAGAATACATGCCAAAGTTAGTAATTAATGAAAACAGATACTATTCAACCATTCAATCGGGACAAGAAATATACATTGAAATACCAAGAAAAAATACATTTCCAATGGAATGGTCTATGTCTCAAAAACCAATTATCATGTTTAATGGTAAAAAGGATAATTCAATAATCAGTGTTGAAAAAATAAATAATAGTCGGTTGAAAATAACATTTAATAAATCACTAGATAAAGGTGATAGGATGGAGGTAGAAAAGATATCTCTTGATAAAAAGTTCTCTAATGATAAATGTTTTGATACTCAAAAGATAAGTGTTGTTTTAATTTCACCAATTAATAATTTCAGTAGAAAAAGTTGGAATATAGATACTAAACTAAAATGTAGAACATTAACTGGTGCATTTACTGATGAAAGCTATAATCTAAGATCGAGTGAATATTTTGGTGGCTCTAAAAAATATAGTTATTTGCCAGAATTAAGTTTTACTCAGGATAAGGACAACCCGGTATTAGTAAAAAATGCAAGTTTATTAATTATCCTTCCTCATATGATTGATGTTATTCTACCAGAAGTTAATAATAATTATAATATTATTACTAATCAAGATACATTAGAGATAAAAATCAAAAAAGATTATAAAAGAGATGTCTTAAAAATTTCAAATATTCAGATTCAATATCCAAAAAGTATCTATTCAAATAATCAAATCAAATTCAAATTTATGTATATTAATGATTTTAAATATGTGAGTAATAAAAGATTACATAGAATTAGTGGGAAAATAGATTATTATGCAGGACAACCAAAAATGTTTTTTGAAAATCGTAAAGGCGCAGATTATGTCGCAAACTTACCTAATAAAACACAGAGAATGCCAGCAATGATAATTGAAAAAGACCCTATAAAGTCGGTTATTGGAGTAAATCAACAGGACACTTTAATTTTTTCTTTAAACAGAAATTTCAAAGCGATTTGGGATACTACTACATATTCAATTAAATGTGAACTCTTAGATGATAAAATTTCAAAGGAAGTTATTCCCTTATTCATTAATTATGTTACTGATGAATGGAATCTATACAAAAAAGCTGTAGTTGTAATTGATTATAATAATATTGATTTTAACAGGATTCGGTTAAGTGGGTTTTCGCTAGCAGGCTTCAATGACAATTATGAAAAAAACAATATTCCAGTTATTTCAGTATATCACCAAAATAGACCTAAGAATAATATTAATAATGATACAGATTATTTATTTTCTCATGATTTTTCTATCGAAGAACCTGCAAAAATATCAAAACCCTCGCATAACATACCAGGAAGGTTGAATATTGGTAGAGCTGATATATATTGGAAGGGAAATAGGACAATTAAGATTTCTAAAATGAAAGCCAATGTCAAAACGACAAAATTGGATGAAAAAATTCAATTGACTTTACAATTTAATAACATTACACAGTATGATAGTATACCTGAGATCTTTTATTTAAAGCTCAGTACATATTCAGATGAAGCAAAAAATTATTTATGGCATAAAAATATGATAAATGAATATATGGATGGAATTTATATTCAAAGTACTACAAAAAGATTGGATGAAGCATTTTATAATAATCAAAATAATGATAAGAAAGAAAATGTAGATTGGATGAAATGCCGTCTTCCAAAGGGGTCGAAGAGGGACAGCACATATAAAATGAATTTAGAAATAGCTAATGAGGGCATGGGATTTCCTATGGGATATTTTAATATCTCATTGTATTTTCCTGTTGATAATCATCCTGCAGAAAGGCATGCAGATATTGTATCAAAAACTAATCTTAAAGGAGATGATAATACATTTGTACATATAGTTTATATTGAGGGTGAACAGAATGATTGCCCCCCAGTTAAAAAACCATATTATCATGAAAAGTCCTATTTAACTTTGCAATTACAGGATAGATCAAATGCAAACTTAAATAGATTAAAATTTGTTCAAAATGATGGGTCTTATTTAATTATAGATGATAATAAACAACAATTTGGAACGGGTGAATGGGAAGATGAATATAAAATACGTTATCAAATTGAAACTAGTTTGGGGCATGGACAAAATTATTCATTAACAGGTTTAGAAGTAGAATATTGGGATGAAGATAGAAATGATGCTAGTGAATATGAAAAATTACTTGAAGATAAATATATTGAAGTAGTTGTAGAACTTCTTATAGACCATGATGGGGATTCAAAAACAATTTATCCTGACAATAAGATTGTATTTACAGGGACTCATGGTGAAAAAGAGATGATTAGTGGTGAATCAATTTCAACCACTTTACCAAATCATAATTCACACGAAAAATGTTTATTTTCTAATGAGATGAGAGTTCAACCAACTCCTGAATATACAAATCCTAAATTATTTAAATTCTTTTTTACAATAAAAGAAATAGAAAATATAGATAGTGGTGATGAACTTGTAATGTACGCTGAACAGTTAAAAAACTACTATCAGGGTTGTATTCAATCCAATAATGATGATGATTATTGTGATGAAACGAAAGGTAAGTTACCCACAATAGAAGATTTAGCAGCATTTATTGGCGAGACTCTTGATGATAGTAAGGTATGGAAAATAGAAAATCCATTTTACCATTGGTGTAGGGCGTTAGTGCATTTATCGAAAGGGAGACAAAAAGAGGCTGAAAGTTCTTATGAATACTATCAAGAATATATTGATATCATACCAATTGATATACAAATGAAAAATATTTATATTAATATAAATGAACTGCAAAATATTGATGAGAGAAATATGACAAATTGGAAAGAAATTTCTAATGCAGTTGATACATTCTCTAAAGATTACGATAGAAAATGGAGAGACACAAATGGAGACCAATCTGTTTTGGCAGAAACTTTTTATAATACAGATACTGATTGGTACCGTACATATAAACTATTAACTGTTGATAATGTAAATTCATTATCAGCTTTTCAAAAATCACTAAACAAAATTAATAGAGATGATAAAGATTATACTTTTGATTATCGTTTTTGTGAGGCAATAGTGTCTATAAATATGAACGATATGAGGCAAGCAAAAAAATTAATTAACGATGTTAGAAATGCTATTAGTAGTTCTCCTAAAAAGGAACAAAAGAGAAATAAAAGCAAGCATAAATTACTAGAAAATATAGAAAAATCAAAAAATATCCAATTGAAAGATGTAGAATTATGGGATGAAATAAAATCGGCCACATCTCCAGAAAAGAATTATCCAGTTCTTTTAGTATATAAAAATAAATATAATTATTCTACTAATCTATTTAGTTCAAACGACAATAATTATAAAAAGACTCCTAGAATTATGTTTATTTATAATCAAGAAAATCCTAATTATAATATTGTATATCCAGGGGGGAGGTATCTAATAGTTCCAAATACCGAATTTGATGCGAATAGTATAACAAAGAAGAATGTTATGGGAGGGGTGGCATTATTAGGACTGTCCTATGGTGTTATGAGTTTAAATAAATAATGAAGGTTGTATATATCAAATTATTATCACTTTTTATTCTGTCATTTAGTATTCTATGTGGAACTGAATTCAATACATATAATGATATAAAAAATAATATTGCAGAGATAAGACAAGAATTTAATGAATATTATGATAATGAAAAATTTGAACGTGCTCTTGAAGTCCTTGAAAAATATGATGATAACGAATTCATTGACGATACTCTGCGTTTATATGTAAAAGTATTGAAAGCGAAGACCTATCATATTCAAGGAGAAATTGAGCAAGCACTTAGCAATATAGATACTATTAAACAAATGACGACAGTTTACGAACCAGGATTGAAACAATTTGAAAAAATACTTCGACACCCCCTTTTAATAGATGAAATGGGTATTAATAATTGTACAGTTAATGAACGAAGAACTAATAATTTTTGTATATGTCAATATTTAGAAGATAGAGAAAATTTAGAATCACTTAGAAAAGAAATATTAATGAAATATTTTATAGATGTATATGTTGTAATCAAAGATGAATCATATTCCGATTTAAATAACAATAATAAATTTGATACTGGTGAACCTTTTATTGATGAAAATATGAATGGGGAATTTGATGAATATAGGAGTATGATTGATAAATCAGAAGTAGCAAATAAATATAAAACAGAAGATAAGAAAAAGACAGTAAGGTATGAATTAGAACCTCCACCTGATGAAGTATTCAAATTGTATAGAAATAAAACATATGACTTGAACTTGCTTGAAGAGAGGTTAGCCTATGAAAATGAACAAGCATTAATAAATCGTAGAGCTAAATTAGGGAATAATCAAGAGAAGCTTGCTTTTATAAGTTTGTTGCCGAATGAAGAATCAAACTTTGCTTTAAAATTACCATACTTGCCCATAATCAAACTAAATCGACCATATACTTTATTGATTGATAAAAAATATAAATATAGTTTTATTACAAACAGAGAGTTAAAGAAAAAACCAATTATGGGAATTTATTGGGATGATAATTGGTCTTTGGTCGAATATAAAGATGATGAAAGAATAATATTCTATTTCCCAACTTCTTATAACAAACAAGTTGATAATTATAATAAATCATTCAAATTCATGGGAAACTATATTGAGAATTTTCATATGAAAAAATATATAGATGCAACATGGAGTTTGGAAGGATATACTAAATATTCTCATGGACCGCCAGATAGTCTAATAAAAAAAGATTATAAAATAGATGAAAATATTGATCAAAAGGTTATTGATATTGAATTAACAGATCAATATGAACATTTTGATAAAGAGTTAAGAAAAATAAAATTTTCTAGAAGTTTTTTATATATATGTATTGTTAGTTCCATAATAATAATGTCAAGCCTATGAAGTCTGTTAATAAAATATTTCTATTATTAAGCATAAATATATATTTATTGTTCTCTCAAATAATAGAAATAAATGAGCTCTATTCATTATCATCTGATGGGTTAAACTTCCAAAGAGCTTATATGAATTCTGATAATAGCATAATTGCAGCTGAACAAATTGTTTCTCCTTTACAAGTGTATTTTTTTAGTATTGATGATAGTTTTAAGATAGCACACCCACTATCAAGAAAAAGAATATTACCAGGTAAAAAAAATAAATATAAAGCATTTCAATTTAGATGGTCCCCCATTAACCCTGAACAATTTTATTATTGTCTAATAAATCCTGAGAATAATAATATAGAATTTTGGTCTGGGGAAATGTCATACCAGAGGGATGTCTTACATTCTCACCAACATAATCACATAAATAATAATAGTCAATACGCAAGTGTATTTTATCCTGATCAATTCCCAAGTATGAAAATAATTAGTATTGACGATGGTTTTTCAGAAAATGACATTTGGTTTTTAGGTGTAAGAGATACATATCAAGATTACTATTTGTATTCTTCAGATGAAAGGTTTGCAGCGAGAGATAATAGATTATTTCTAAATACTGAGTATGACCCAATTTATTTTGACATACATTATGATCCTGATAATGTTAGTGTGAGCAATGATGGTTACAAATACGTATTATGCATACAATCTAACCGTGATCTTGACATAGTATATTTTAATAATAGTAATCAACTAACAAAAAAATATTGGTCTATTAAATGTCCATGCCATAGCATTGATAAAGTGGCATTAACTACTACAATTGATTCCAAAATTACTTGTGATACAGGTCATCATACATATACATGGCCTGAAGATGAAAAATATATTTATATCAGAGATACATTTACTTATGAAAAAGAACAAAACACCTATGTTCCTATTGGACAACAATTTCAGCCACAATTTAATCATACAGGTAATAAAATAGCATTTATTAATGGAGAAGCAGAATCATCAGGAGATATAAATTTCAAGCTTGTTACTTTTGACATACCTAATCAACCAGAATATGGATTTCCATTCAGTGATGGTAAAGAAACAGATCAGATTGATAATCTGCAGGTTTTTTATAACATTATTGATGAAAACATATTGACAAATGATGCAATGGATATAGCTCACTGGTCAGGGGTAGATTTTTCTTGGCACCCACAGAAAAATATTCTTTTTTATGTAAAAAAGGAAACTGTAAAGAATGTAGTTAGATACTATCTGATGTATCATGACCTTGATAATAATGAAATAGGCCAGCTAAAAACAGGCACACTTAATAATGCAATGCCGACTATTTCAAATAATGGAGAATTTTTACTTTTCCATCATCAGGGAAAAGAAGATATTGGTGATTATCATTTTGATAATTGTCCTAATAATAATATGGGACAAAAAAATACAAATTGTTGTTATTCATCTTCTGCAAATTCAAATTATAAAATTGGAGCTGCAAGGTTACAGTATTAATACAATGTCATTGCAAAATCATTACACAGGATGAGATTGTTAACAAAGTCTTTGGTTTTATCTATCATTTTGATTGCCAATTTATTATTTGGCGCTGGTGGAGACGAAGAAGTAGAATGTATAGATTTTTCATATTTTGAAACAGATTCCGTATTAACAGATGGTACTATAGATACAATTATTGTCCATTTTAGTATACCTGAGGCTTTAATATCATTTCCTTCGCTAGTGGTCACATCATATGGCGACCTTGATACAGCATATTTCTCTGATTATCTAATAGACCAAAAGTACTTAATAATAAGTGCTGATAACCCCATTAATGAACCTCAGGTAGCAGAAGTAATACTTGCTATTGATCCTACTGGTTGTGATAATACCCTGACTATTCCAATTACTATTGTGCCTAACTATCCACCGGATGCAGATGCGGGTGAAAATCAGATTATTCCAATCACACACAATCATGATCCGGATGAAAATGAAGAAACTGTGACCCTCGATGCGAGTAATTCGACAGATCCAGAGGTGGAAACTTTAGAATATAAATGGACACAAGTATCTGGACCTGATGATATAACTATTGCTCCTCAGGATTGGTCTTCTGATCCAACTGCTCAGTTTGATGTTTTTAATCCTTATGATGGCACGGACAAAACCTATGAAATTGTTGTAAATGTTAAAGATGGATATGGTGATAATAAGGATACAGATACAGTTACAATCACTGTATCGCCAGAGCCAAATGTAGCTCCTACAGCTGCTGCAGGTTCAGATCAGGAAGAGACGATTCCACA
>Ga0187827_10005660_pt1 | contig 14690 bp, 17 predicted proteins | sample ETNtaG_39_FD_167969 | JGI IMG/M metagenome (GOLD analysis project Ga0187827, IMG submission 167969) | Marine microbial and viral communities from oxygen minimum zone, Eastern Pacific Ocean - ETNP2014_SV_150_PacBio MetaG (Illumina Assembly) | ecosystem: Environmental > Aquatic > Marine > Hypoxic...
ACTCAGACGCTCCCCAATGGGGGAGTTTGCCTCGCCAACCAGGGCGCCATAATCAACCATGGCTATCTCGTCGTCGCTGGTGTCTATCACTCCGTAGCCCATAGATACTGTGCCCGGGTCAATTCCTAAAATCCGCATTATACTTTCATACCTCCTTAGGGAGAGGGGGATGTGGGGATGGGGCTGATGATTTAAGCCTGCGATTGGTACTTTTCTAGAGTGGAGTCGTGAAATTCGGCATTGCTGGACACACTATTTACCTCGTCCAGCTCCTCCAGCTTATCCAGCAGCTTTAACGTTTGCAGTGCTTCCTGTTCATCCAGCTCAACTACAGTCTTGGGTACCATAGACATCTCGGCCGAGGCTATTGGCAGGTTCTTCTGTTCCAGCACCGCCCTGACCTGTTCAAGCTCCTCCAGCCGGGTGTAAATCTCCACTGAACTATTCTCTATCTTAACGTCCTCGGCACCGGCATCTATCGCTTGCATGGCAAGTTCATTAGCATCCAAGTCCTGACTCTTAAGCGTAATTAATCCCTTGGAGTCAAAAAGCCAGGCAACACAGCCGCTCTCTCCCAGGGTGCCGCCGTACTTGGTGAATGCGATTCTTATATCCTGCAAGGCTCGATTGCGGTTGTCGGTTAATGCCTGTACCAGGATAGCTGTCCCGCCCGGCCCGTAGCCTTCAAGTGTCACCCCTGACAGGATGGCGCCTTCCGTCTCTCCGCTGCCCCGCTTCATTGCGCGCTCAACATTATCCAGTGGCATATTGTTGTCACGGGCTTTTTGTACTGCTAGGCGCAGGTGGAAATTGGATTCCGGGTTGCTGCCGCCCTCTCGCACGGCAACAATAATCTCACGGGTTAGCTTGGTGAAAAGCTGTCCCCTTTTGGCATCAGCCGCTCCCTTCTGATGCTTGATTGAAGACCACTTGGAATGCCCTGACATTTATATATCTCCCTTCTTAAGATGCCCAACTATATATAATTCTAGCACCTCGTCTGCCTCTGGTAAAGGATATTAAGAGGAAGATGGGCGCGGTTTATAGACATATGAGACTGTGATTAAGGCTACCCCGGCAATTAAGAGCCGGAGGCTGAACGTTTGCAAAGGAGCCATGATGTTATCCAGTAGTTGTGGGAGCCATGTCTGGAGCTGGACAGGGATGCCGAGGTTTGTTATCTGTGGAGCGGCAAAATATATGGCGGCGAAAATACCCCCGTACTCAATCGCTCCATAGGTGGTGAAGGTTATGCCTATGCTGCGGGCGTTGGCTCTTAACTCGCGGTTTATGAGGATAATGCAGGCTATCAGCAATATCATTAAGCTAATCAGGCCTTTATAAGCAATATCAAAATAGCTGAAAGCTTGTCTTATTGGCTCGAGCCAGCCTATAACCTGCGGGCCAAGCAAGCTTTCGTCGATTTCGAAAGTGGTGGGTATCAACTGGGCGATTTGTTGGTCATAGAGCTGATTAAAATACTGTTCTACCATGGCCGGGGGTACATTGGCAAGCTCAGGCGGCGGTGATTTTTGGATAGCTTCCCATGCGTTATCTCTTATACTTTCCGTTATCGGTTCAGTGGAGATTACTATGCTCAGGCTTTGACTGCGCCCCGTGAGGTAGTCATTCGTGGTATAGATACCGTTCCTTGCCTGCTCCTTTAGCCAGGGCTCAAGGTCAGCGATGGTAGAATCTATAGCCTCGTTCATAAACGCAAATTCTTGAGGTATTTGGAAGGCGAGTTGCTCTTTTATTAATGCCGTTGTATCAAGCTCATCCAGTTCGGAGACGACGAAGTCCTGATTGAGCAGGGTGGAATTTAGAGTGAGCACCAGCCCGAAGGCAGATAAAGAGAGGAAAAGGAGAAAATTTAACAGGCCTGTGGCAAAACCTTTCATGGGGAATCTTCTCCAATCACTGGCTTATTTCGCTTCACCGGCAGCGAGGGCGATGGCATATTCTCTGGAATGAGACAGGCTGATGGCGATATCGCTTAAGCCGAGCTTTGTGGCTTGATTTTGTGCCTTACCATAGAGATGAACAGTCGGCTTGCCACTGGGTTCAGACAGTATTTCAATCTCTTTCCACCTAAAACCCCTGTCTTCGGGCGTACCCAGTGTTTTTACTATCGCTTCTTTACCGGCAAAACGGGTAGCTAGTGACCACGGCTGTTTAGAGCATAGTCTGAGTTCTGCGTCGGTATATACCCGGCGGAGGAAACCTTCTCCCCATCGGTCTATAGCCTTTTTGATGCGGGCTATTTCTATTATATCAATACCAATCTGCATTGCCAGTTAACTTCGCTATTTGTGCATTCTAGTGGCACGGATAGGCTTTGTCAATGGCGCAGTCGTGGTTTGGAGGTTCGTCAAGGCTGATGGTAGAATGGGATGCTGGGGTTGCTCATCAATGGGAAGGGGATAAAGGAGGCTGGGTTGATAAATCATCCTTATAAACTTTTGATAATGGATATAGATGGCACGCTAGTGTGCAAGGACGGGACCATTTCGGCCGAGGATAGGGAAGCGCTGGCCGAAGTCCGCCGTTCGGCGTACAGGCTTCCTTATCTACCGGGCGGGTGGCTCCATGCCATGGCAGGCCCACTTATATCTTCTCCTGCTATCGAACATATTAATTCCGGTGATGTCGTAAAAGTCTATCATGCGGACACTGATAGCTCTGTGATTTAAAACCTTTCCTCAGGATATTCAGTATTAAACAAATATCGGCTTAACTAATCAAGGTATGGCCCGAAATTAATTGGTCCTTTCTTGAAAATCTTGAGGAATTGTTAACTATTTTGAAGTTATAGTTCTACTGCCTCACCACCATCAACTAATCACCCTCCAAACAGCCGCTTCCACCAGGGAGATTTGTCACCCAGCCCCTTCACCACGAAGGAGTATTCACACTTCCCGCACCGCCAGTTCTTAAACCGCTCATTATAATATGTCCTGGAGCTGCCACAGCGAGGACAGGTTGTCCTTATTTTTCTTGATGTCTCCTTGTCCAGTTGCTTCCAGTAATCGTCGGACCAGCCGGGTCGTATAGGCATTATGCTCTCCTTGTTACAGGTGCAATTCTATCACATCGCCGTTCTGCAGGATATGATCTCGCTTGACCATTACGCCATCATGCTTTCCCGAACCCCATACCCGGGCGTATTTCAGTTTGGCGGCGAAATCCTTGTGGACATTGGCGGCGGCATCCTCCATAGTGCTTCCCTTGTCCAGGACTATCGGGTCGGTGAAGTCGGGCTTTTCACCCGGAGTCTTGGTGTATACCCGTATAATATCAAGCAGTTGGAAGACTTCGGGCTTCAGTTCGTCCAGGCCGGTCCCGTCTCTGGCTGAGACGGCGATAACTGGTAGCTGTTTCTCATACTTATCCTGTAAGGTGGCGTAGTGTCTTCTGGCATCGTTCAGGTCAATCTTGTTGCCTATGATTAATACTTTCTGATGGCTTATAATGCCCTCCTCCGACGTGCTATGTGCGCCGATTCCTATTCGCATCTTTTTCAGTTCCGCGGTGATAGTTTTCATCCGGGTGAGGGGGGCATCGCTTAAGTCGACCACGACTAACAGGGCATCAGCCCTCCTCAGCATGTGCGGCAGCCAGAACTGGTAAGAGTCGGGGGCTATGGGTGGGGTGTCGATTAGCTGTATCTTTATATTCTCGAATTCCATCATTCCCGGGGAGGCATTCTGGGTGGTAAAAGGGTATTCGGCTACAGTGGGGGAGGCATTGGTGATACTGGATACAAGCTGGGATTTTCCGGCATTGGGCAGGCCGATTACCGCCGCCTGTGCTGCCCCCTCTTTCTCAATGAGCATTGATGCCCGGCGGGTAGCCGCCTTCTTGCTCAGTGCCTGAGTTAGCTTGGCAATTCTCCCCCTCAGTTCAGCACGGAGGTGGTCTGTTCCCTTGTGCTTGGGCATGATAGACAGCATTTCTTCCAGCACTTCTATCTTATCTGCTGGGTCTCTGGCTGAGCGGAATCTCTTTTCCGCATCAAAGTATTGTGGTGGTAAGTTAGCCGGCATCCTTATATAGACTCCTTTACTTTTTTAGCCAGGTTCTTGTTCATGCCTGCTGTGGCGGCTAAATCATCTAAAGGTGCTTCCTCAATGGCTCGAATTGAGCCAAACCGCTTCAGCAGGGTGCGCTTACGCTTGGCTCCGATGCCTGGGATAGTATCAAGGGCTGAGGCAAAGGTTTCCCTCTTGCGTACTCTCTGATGGTAACTAAGAGCGAACCGGTGTGCTTCATCCCTGAGGCGCTGTAATAGCTGGAGCCCTGGAGAGCTGCGAGGTAAGACGATGGGCTCCGGCTTATGCGGAGTAAAAATCTCCTCCTTTTCCTTGGCAAGGCTGGCGATAGGAGTAGAACTGGCTCCGGTATCGTCCATTGCCGAGCGGGCGGCATTAAGCTGTCCCTTGCCACCATCAATTAGGATGAGGTTGGGAAGGGTGGCCCAGCTACCGGTGGCATCGCTGACATGCTTGAACCGTCGCTTGAGCATCTCCCGGAGCATGGCATAATCGTCGGCACCAGACACCGTTTTAATTCGGAAACGCCTGTAGTGAGAGGGCTTCGGCTTGCCATGCTCGAATACCACCATGCTGCCTACCGCCGCCTTCCCTCCTATGTTGGAGATATCGTAGCCTTCCATTCGCAGAGGGGTGTGGGGTAGTTGAAGCTCTCTTTTTATTTCGTCAAGGGCCGCTGAAAATGTGGCGGGAGTAACTAGCTGTTTAATCTTGAGTTGCTCCAGACCTTGTAGAGCATTTTCGGCAACAATGTTCACCAACTGTTTCTTGTTTCCCCGGCTTGGCACTTGAATACGTGCCTTGACACCCATTCTGCTTTGAATCCAGCTCTCGATGGTCATTTTATCTTCTACCGGGTACTGGAGCAGCAATAGCGGAGGTATATAAGGGCCGGATGCGTAGAACTGTTTGACGAAGTTGGTCATAATCTGGCGAGGCTCTTCAAAGCGGGTGCCTTGCAGGACGAAGCTCTCTCGCCCGATGAGCTTGCCGCTGCGGATAAAGAAAACCTGAACATGAGCCTGGTCTTTATCTTGAGCGAAGGCGATAACATCCTGCTCACCCCTTATTGTAGCCGCAATTCTTTGACCTTCTATAACTTTGTGCATTGCCTGGATTTGGTCTCTGAGCAAAGCCGCCCTTTCAAAATCTAACGCTTTCGCGGCCCTGTTCATCCTGCTCTCAAGCTCGTGGACTATCTTATTTTGCTTTCCCTCAAGGAAAAGAATTACTTTTTTGATTACCTCGGCGTATTCTTGTTGACTCACCGCGCCGATGCAGGGAGCGAGGCATCGTCCTATATGGTATTCAAGGCAGGCCCGAGAATCGGTGCCGGTGATAACTCTGGGACAGGAGTGAAAGAGGAAGATTCCTTTTAGCACCTTCAGGGTTTGGCGTATTGACCTGGCACTGGCAAACGGTCCGAAGTAGCGCCCGCCATCTTCTAATAGGCGTCGAGTGACATGCACCCGGGGCCATTCCTCCTTGAGGTCTATCTTTAGGTAAGGGAAGGTTTTATCGTCTTTAAGTCGAACATTGTAGTGAGGGTGGTGCCTTTTTATCAGGTTTAACTCAAGGATGAGAGCTTCCTGCTCTGAGGTGGTAACGAAAAAGTCGAGGTCATTTACTCGGGGTACCATCCGTTGTAGTTTGGGCGATAGCTTCTGCTTGGTTCCGAAATATGAGCTTACCCGATGGCGGAGGTTGACTGCCTTACCCACATATAAGATATTGCCTCCGGCATCTTTCATCATATAGACGCCGGAGCTGGTCGGCAGGTTTTTTAGTTGCTCAGTTACGAGGTCTGTTGTCACTATAAACCTTTCGAATTCCTTCCGAACTCTTCGGACTCATTGTAGCACAGCCTCGAAAAATGAGGCAAAGACCTTGTATTAGATGGTGTTGGGTTTTCTTTAAGAGGTCGATAGGCGGACAATCATAAACTTGATACTATTGCAGTAATCGATTCGGTGTGCTTTAATGCCTAAACTTCGGGCATCTTGAGATTCTAAAGGTAAAGGAGGAAATATATGGAGAGAACATGGAAACCGACAACTGCCGGGATATTGAGTATAATTGCGGGTACTCTCAGCTTGATTGCATGTATATGGTGTTTGATGTTCACATATCCAATGATCTACGGATTGGACTTGGCTGAAAAGTGGGATGAGATTGCCCAGATACTTGGGGTAGTTGGCGTGGTGTTTATTAATCTTGGGGTGATTTCAATATTAGGTGGCATCTTTGCCCTAAAGAGAAGGCTCTGGGGGCTTGCACTTGCAGGAGCCATTTGTGCGCTGGGGATACTGTCTAGTATCTTCGTGGCAATGGGGAAAGGGGAGTTTTCTCAGGTTATCAGTAGTGATCCAGAGGCAGGCGTGTAGCCCGGGAGGAATTATCACAAAGGCAGCCCGGTCAGAAGTGGGGTAATTGACTAGACATAAAATAAATGGTAAGATCCAACATAAACTATCTTGATTGAGGAGGCGTGGTGAAAGGGGCAATCGACAATTTCCTGAACTATCTGACTGTGGAAAAGGGCTATTCTGGCAATACCGTAGCTGCTTATCGCAACGACTTAAGCGGATTAGTGGATTTTGCTGAGACGGAAGCAGCCAAGCGTGGCTCTGCTCCATCGTGGGCTAACTTCGGTAGGGAAGGGATGCTGAGCTATCTGCTAGGTCTTAATGAGAGGGGCTATGTTGCTACCACGAAAGCTCGCAAGGTAGCGGCTGCCAAGTCCTTCTTCGGGTTTCTGGTAGCAGAGGGTGGTATCAGGGATAACCCGACAGAGAACTTGACTTCTCCCAAGGTGGGGAAGTCATTACCCAAACCTATCTCGATCAGTGAGGTTCATCGACTGCTTGAGCAGCCGGCTAATCTATCTGCTCCAGAGTCGCAAAGGGATAAGGCGATGCTACAGCTATTGTATGCCAGTGGCATGAGAGTGAGTGAGCTGGTGTCTTTGAATTTGGGTGATGTAGATACAGGTGGTGGTTATGTGCGTTGCTTTGGCAAGGGGCATATAGAGCGGATTATTCCCATTCATGAGCAAGCCGCGTCGGCTGTAGAAGAATATGTAAAAGAAGTGCGTCCACGTCTGGCTCGGAATGATAGTGAGAGAGCTTTGTTTCTCAACCTCCGTGGTGAGAGACTAACCCGGCAGGGCTTCTGGCAAAAGCTGAAGGAGTATGCTAAGACAGCCGGACTGGATTCTGAGATTACCCCTCATACTCTAAGGCATAGCTTTGCTACTCATATGTTGAGTGGGGGGGCTGACCTGAGGTCGGTTCAGGCATTGTTGGGTCATGCTAACATCTCTACCACGCAGGTTTACACCCATCTTACTACCGAGCATGTACGGCGCACCTATAATAAATCTCATCCCAGGTCTGAGTAGCGGAACTCGCATAAGTCTTTAGCGGAAGGTTTTATATGTCTGGTAAATCACGGTTGAGCAAGCAAAAGCATACGACTCGGAGCAAAAGAAAGAAGGGGAGGCAAAGCCCTTCGGTGGCAGTTATCCAGCAGCAGGCAGTTGCTCCTGCTCGTGAAGCTGTTGTCCGTTCCGAAACAGGTATTCCCTCAGTGAGTGTGCCCATCTCTAAAGCAACCCCGGTTGTAGTCCAGCACCTCTACATAAGCGGCGAGCTGCGCAGAATCGGTATCATGGCTGGGATAATTCTGGTTATTCTTGTAGCGCTAGCTCAGGTTTTATCCTGAGCTTATCTTGGTAGCGGATGCTCAACATGGACTTTGAAGCGGCAAGAGCTAGGTTAATCGAGCAGCTCGGCACCGAAATAGAGGATGACAGGGTGTTGGCGGCGATGGCCAGTATACCCCGCGAACGTTTTGTGCCGCCGGACAGTCGTTACGAAGCCTATGAAGATAAACCGCTTCCTATTGGCTATGAGCAGACAATTTCACAGCCATTTATTATTGCTCTTATGATCCAGGCGCTGGAACTGAACGGCAGTGAGAAGGTGCTGGAAATAGGGACGGGCAGCGGGTATCAGACGGCTATTCTGGTTAGGTTAGCCAGACAGGTGGTTACAGTTGAGCGGTTGCCTTCTCTGGTTGAAGCTGCTAGGGAAGCATTGGGGGGCCAGGGTTACATCAATGCACGCTGGTACCGAGTTGTGGTGCATCTGGCTGAGAAAACTTTGGGCTGGCAGCGTGAGGCTCCTTATGATGCGATAATTGTTACCGCCGCTGCTCCGGAGGTACCGGTTGACCTTATGGCGCAACTGGCTATGGGTGGCCGACTGGTAATTCCTGTCGGCTCACGCTTCGTGCAGGAGTTATATAAGATCACCAAGCGTAGGGATAAGAATATAGTTGAGAATTTAGGGGGATGCCGGTTTGTCTCCCTTATTGGAGAGGGTGCCTGGGGAGAGTAAAACCCGAACTCGTGTTTTATGATAAATTCGGTCCTGTGTGATAGACTTTTTACATGAACTATAGAAGATGGGTTTTTGTCGCCGTTGCCATATTCGCCATCGGTCTGGTGCTCGGCTTGGCTACCCCCTCCGGTATTGCTGGCCTTATTTCCGAAGAGATCACTCTCCTTGAAGAGCTTGGAGGTATCTTGGCTCCTTCCAGTATTTTTACCCTTGTTTTTATCTTAATTAATAATGTCGTAGCTGTGCTGGTAAGTTTTTTCCTCAGCCCGATACTTTGTCTGATGCCTATCCTGTCGTTAACAATAAATGGCTGCCTTCTATCATTTGTAGCAGCCTCGGTGGCTCAGGAGGAGTCCATCGGTTTTGTATTAGCCGCTTTGTTGCCTCATGGCATTGTTGAGCTCCCGGCTCTGATCATGGCTCAGGCGGCGGCTCTTAGTTTCGGCGCAATGGCAATGATGGCTCTGGTTAAAAAAGAGAAGAGAAAGCTATTACTGCCTAATTTCAAAAAGAATCTGAGGTACTTGCTGATAGCGCTTGCTTTACTGGTGCTGGCGGCTATCATCGAGACGTATGTTACCCCATTATTATTGCGGTAATTATGGATAATAAGGAGGAGTTCAGTGAATGAACTGGGTTTAGTTATGCCTTTCTGGGTGATTGTTCTGATTTGGCTGATCAGGATGATATTATTAGCTCTGGTTTCTTCTCTGTTGGCGTGGCTTGGAGTCAGGGCGATAGATGCTCTCAACCCACGCATTTATAAGCGCGAGCGTATAGGGGAGAGTCCTGTTGCCACAGGATTGTTCATTGCCGGTTTTTTCATTCTAGTTGGTCTGGTTATTCACGGGGCGGCTACAGCCTATACTGCAATCGGTAGCTCAGTTGCAGGATATATCTTTGACCTTAGAACATGGGGACTGTTAGCGGTAAGCTTTGTAATAAGCCTGCTTATCGGGATAGCCCTGTTCCATATTGTTGATAAGCTAACACCCAAGATACCATTCTTGAGCATCAACGAGAACCCGGTGGCAGTGGGTATCTATGTTTTTGGATATCTTCTTTTCTTTGGGCTTATTCTTAATGCAGCATTAACCACCCCGCTATGAGACGTTATTAAAGAGGTAGACCTTGAAGATGATCGGGGTTTTAATAGGGTTGATTTTGATAGTGGTAGCTGGTTTAGCTGTCACTGATTATGTATCGGCAACTCCGTCAGCAATTTTCCACGAGGAAGACGGTGATGTGTTTGATGATTGGGATATAGCTAGAACCAGAAGCTTTGGGGAGGATGGTTTTTATCAATTATCTGAAACGAATTTTCGTCCGGTTATTGCCTTCGAAAGTCTGGGAGAAGAGGCTGGCCTGGCTTATAATATGGGCACACAGATTGCAGCAAAATACCCTGACCAAAAACAGCGGGCGGAAGCGATATTCAGCTTTGTCCGGGATAGGGTAAACTATGCAACTGATACAGACCAGTTTGGGTATGACGAGTTTGCCCAGAATGCTGATGAACTGGTGGCTGCTATTGACCAGGATGGGGTTGCCTATGGTGATTGTGAGGATAGTACGGTGTTGTTGGCTGTTATTTATAAGGGGGCGGGATACCGTTCGGCTATAGCAGTAGGCCCCGGGCATACTGCGGCGATGGTCTACCTGCCTGGTTATAATAAAGCAACTGCGGTCTTTGAGTTATGGGGTGAGTCAGGCTGGGTCTGGGCGGAAGCAACTGGCAGAAATAACCCTCTGGGCTGGGTGCCTAAGCAAATTGTCAATACTGAAGTGGCAGTATATGAAATATCTGCGGAGGAGATAGCCTCATCAAAACCAACGAATGCGCCTTCCGTAGCCATTACCAAAGCAAGCAATGGCGGCTCATCCCGGGGGCCATTCCCATTCTTCGGCGTAATTGGTTTTCTGTGGCTTATGTCCCTGTTTAGAAGACGGCGTGTCCGCTAGCCCTCAACGGCTGAGTTTGGTAATCAGTATAGCGTAGCAAAACTTGTCAGCCTCAATGATTACGTTTTATAATACGATTAGTTTTATTGAGAAAGCAGGTGTTCGGATGGCGCAAAATGGATTGGAGAATATTCGTAACGTTGTTTTGTTATCTCACTCCGGAGCGGGTAAGACATCAACCGCTGAAGCGGTTTTGTTCAATGCTGGGGCGATTACCCGATTAGGTAAGGTTGACGATGGCACTACTACCTCAGATTACGAGCCTGATGAGGTGAAGCGCCAGATGAGCGTTAATCTGGCTATACTCCCTGCACAGTGGAAAGGGGCTAAGATTAATCTTATTGATACCCCTGGCTATGCCGACTTTGTCGGCGAGGTCAAAGCAGGAATACGGGTTAGTGAGGGCGCAGTAATCATGGTATGTGCTGCCTCCGGTATTGAAGTTGGCACTGAGCAGGCGTGGGCTTACAGTGGGGAGGCTGACCTGTCCAGACTTATCTTCATTAATAAGATAGACCGTGAGAACGCTGATTTTTACCGAATCGTAGAGCAGGTTCAATCGCAGTTTGGCTCGAGATGCATACCGCTGCAGTTACCTATAGGTGCTCACAATAGCTTCGAGGGGATAGTTGATCTGCTGACATTGAAGAGCTACAGCGGTTCTACTGCTAAGGAAGCAGAGATACCGTCGGCGCTGCAGGCCCAGGTGGATTCGTTCCGTGAGAAGTTGGTGGAGGCGGTGGCTGAGATTGATGACCAGCTTATTGAGAAGTATCTGGGTGGTGAAGAGCTCAGCTTGGAGGAGCTCGGTGATGGCTTGCGAAAGTCTGTAGCAGCTGGCAAGATTGTGCCTATATTAGTTGGTTCAGCCGTGAAGAATATCGGGATTACCTCACTGATGGATGCTGCATATAATTATCTGCCATCACCGAGAGAGCGGGACGTAGCTATTGTTGATGATTCAGCTAAAGGCGAGACGAAGAGGACTAAGCCTAGCGAGGATGATTCACTGGCCGCTCTTGTGTTTAAGACCAGCGCTGACCCATATGTGGGTAAGCTTACCTACTTTCGGGTTTATGCCGGCGTCGTTGATAGCAATTCTCAGGCATGGAATTCAGTACAGGGCGAGGCGGAGCGTATAGGGCAGCTATTTGTCCTGATGGGCAAAACTCAGGAACCGGTGTCTCAGGTCAGGGCTGGGGATATAGGGGCGGTGGCTAAGTTGAGCCTGACTGCGACGGGAGATACATTGTGCAGTCAGGGTAGCAAGGTAAGAATCCCCGCGATTGTATTTCCTGAGCCGATTTTTGATGTGGCGGTGCATCCCAAGGCCAAGGCTGATATAGATAAATTGGGAACAGCCTTATCCAAGATATCTGAGGAAGACCCGACGCTCAGGTTGCGTAGGGACGTTGATACCGGTGATACTATACTATCAGGGATTGGCGAGGCTCACATTGAAGTGGCAGCAGAGAAAATGTTGCGTAAATTCGGTGTCAATGTGGAGCTTGATATCCCCAAAATTCCGTACAAGGAGACCATCACGGTGCCGGCTAAGGCTGAGTACAAACACAAGAAGCAGAGTGGAGGGCACGGTCAGTACGGACATGTTCTTCTGGAGTTAGAGCCTTTACCGCGAGGTAGTGGCTCTGAGTTTGTTAATAAGGTGGTGGGTGGTGCTATACCGAGGAACTATATTCCGGCGGTAGAGAAGGGGGTTAATGAGGCGATACAGCAGGGGGGTGTGGCTGGTTATACTGCGGTTGACATAAAAACAATAGTGTATGACGGCAGCTTCCATCCGGTTGATTCTTCAGAGATATGTTTTAAGATTGCTGGGTCACAGGCGTATAAGAAAGGGTTATTAGAGGGACAGCCTATTCTGCTTGAGCCGATAGTAAATATCAGTATAACCGTTCCTGACAGTTTTACCGGTGATATTATTGGTGACCTTAACACCAGGAGGGCTCGTGTGCAGGGGATGAATCCTGAAGGTGGAAGCAATGTTATTGAGGCTCAGGTACCACTGGCTGAAGTATTGCGTTATGCTATAGACCTGAGGTCAATGACTCAGGGTAGGGGCAGTTATAGCTTAGAATTCAGCCGCTATGAAGAAGTTCCCGCTCACGTCTCTCAGAAGATTGTTGCTAATAAGCAGGATGAGAAGACTTAATCAATCGGCCAGAGCCGTTAATTCTAAGTGGCTCTTATCTCCTGTCGCATAAATACCATATAACTGGTCGCAAAGCAGATGACGCTCAGGGCTATCATGGCGGTGAGCTGGGGCCAGATAAAGAGCAAACTCTGGTCTAGAGACAGCGGGTTGGGAAGCAGGAAGGCAGCAGCCGGGCTTATGGCTATTATCAGCGGATTTTCTCCTAGAGCTGGCAGGAGTAGCGCATTAGTAGCTTCAGAAAATAGTGTATTTGGCGAAAAGCGCATTATCGTTTGCTCTAATCCGACGTTACGAATCAATTCTGCTGTAGTAGCACCCTCGGCAATAGGAGCCAGGTTATTAGCTATGGCCGGAGCTATCAACAGGATAAAGATGCTGAGGAAGAGCCAGACGCCAATCGAAGTTACCAGGGAATAGGCTATCCTTCGGAATATGACGGAGAATAGCATGGCTAAACCCATCCAGAAGGCTCCGTAAATAACGGTAAAAATGAAATAGAAAAAGAGCCTCAGTGCCTCTTCAGAGGTTGGGGTTACACCGATAAGGCGGATACCGTATCCGAAAACTATCAGTATAGTAGCTGCCATCATGAGAGACAGTGTAATTATACCTGCTAGGAATTTGCCATTGATGACATCGTCTCTGTAGACAGGTTGTGACAGGATTCGGCTTAGAGTGCCACCGGAGCGCTCACTGTTAATGGCATCGAAGCCCAGGGCTATGCCTATTATGGGAACTAAGAGGGTGATGAGGTTAATCAGAGATGGGATTGCTTCTCCCGATGTGGTGAACAGTCCTAGGAAGACAAACCCTTCTGGCAAATTTGCCGTGCGGATTCCCTGGAAGGATGCATAAAGTCCAGCGGCACTGGCGAGAAGTACCAGGATAAATAGTACGATGAATCTTATACTGCTGAAGTAATCAGCCAACTCTTTTTGGAGAATGGTTATCATATAAATTAGTCCTCGTGAAAGTACTTCATGTAAATGTCGTCCAGACTGAACTCTTGGATCCTCATTTCAATTAGTGGGAAATTGCCCTGTACCACCGCTTTGGATATTTCGGCCCGCAGGTCGGAATCACTGCTTATCGAAAGCAAACCCCCTTTAGTCTCTACCTTAGTTACCCCGCTAATTTCCTCAATAATGTTTATGAGTTGGGGGGTAGGCTGTGTGGTTTCAACTTCTATTCTGTAGCGACCATTGGCAAAAGCCTGCCTGCCAAGCTGGTCTAATGAGCCCTGAACTACCGTTTTGCCTCTGGACAGTATTCCTATGCTGTGGCACACTTTTTGCACTTCATGTAGCCGGTGAGAAGACATAATTACGGTTGTCCCCATCTTGGGGAGACCGGCTATCAGGTCAATAATCTGGTTAATCCCTACGGGGTCAAGCCCAGCCGTAGGTTCATCTAAGATCACTACTTCTGGCTTCTTAATCAAGGCATCGGCTATTCCCAGACGCTGCTTCATTCCCCTGGAGAACTTGCCCGCGGCTAAATCAGCCGCCTCACTAAGCCCAACCGCTTCCAGCAGTTGTTCAATCATGCTAGTGCTCTCAGACTCGTCGATATTGTTGAGTCGGGCAATAAACTTCAGATTCTCTCTCGGAGTGAGATTTTCATAGAACCCGACCCTCTCCGGCATATACCCGACTAGGCGTTTTACCTTTAGAGGTTCTCTGGTCGGGTCGAAACCACATACCTGAGCAGCGCCTGATGCCGGCTCGGTTAGCCCCATCAGCATGAGGATGGTGGTAGTTTTGCCGGCGCCATTGGGACCGAGTAAACCGAATATCTCATTCCTGGCAACACGGAGATTGAGATTGTTGACCACGGTAACCCCGTCGTAGTTTTTTGTCAGGCCATGTGTCTCGATTACTGTCTTTTCGCTCATACCACTTTACCGCCGGCTAAAACGCCTAAAGACAACCATTAAGCCAGCTATGACGGCTAATACAACTATGACCCCTACCCATCCCCAAAGCGTAGGCGTCTCCACGGTGACCCTGATGTTAAGCTTATCCGCCGTAATCTTTTCCCCTGAAGCGCTGACGTTGATTGCGTAATCTCCGGCTATGGTATTCGGTGCCGGTTTTA
>Ga0187827_10005667_pt1 | contig 14687 bp, 10 predicted proteins | sample ETNtaG_39_FD_167969 | JGI IMG/M metagenome (GOLD analysis project Ga0187827, IMG submission 167969) | Marine microbial and viral communities from oxygen minimum zone, Eastern Pacific Ocean - ETNP2014_SV_150_PacBio MetaG (Illumina Assembly) | ecosystem: Environmental > Aquatic > Marine > Hypoxic...
TCATCAAACACTTCATCAGGCGCTATTTTATGTTCTGCCATAAACACAATTAAATGGTACAACAAGTCACCAATCTCATATATAATATCTTTTTTCTTCTGGTGTTTTGAAGCTAATATAACTTCTATTGCTTCTTCACCTAATTTTTTTAGGATCTCGTCAAGACCTTTTTTATGTAGTGAGAAAGTATATGAATCTTCTTTTCTGCTGGCTATCCTGCTCTGGATGGTTTCATAGAGCTTTTCTATGATTATAGACTTGTCGGGTTCCGTATGACTTTCTTTCTTAAAGTCAATACCTTCGTCCAGCTCATTAAGTATCCTGTAAAAACAGCTCCGGTTTCCTGTATGACAAGCTGAGCCTTTCTGTTCTACTTGAACCAACAAGGAATCATTATCACAGTCATATTTGATCTCTTTGATCCTCTGTGTATTTCCCGAAGTCTCACCTTTTTTCCATAATCTTTGTTTTGATCTACTCCAGAACCATGTATAGCCCTTTTCAACGCTTATTTTCAGAGATTCATCATTCATATAAGCCAGCATCAGGACTTCTTTTGTTTGGTAATCCTGGATTATTGCTGGTATTATTTTTCTTTTCTTATCCATAGCCTTCTTCCCTTTTTTACAATCTTATATTTATACCTTCACACTTTAAATATTCCTTGGTTTCCTTTATTGTATGCTGGCCAAAGTGGAATATTGAAGCTACCAGCACTGCGTCTGCATTCGCATATTTTATCACATCGCGGAGATGGCTTAATTTACCAGCACCTCCGGAAGCAATAACCGGTATATTGACAGATAAAGAAACAGCTTTTGTAAGTTTTATATCATAACCGTCCTGGGTGCCGTCAGTGTCCATACTAGTAAGAAGTATTTCACCTGCTCCTAAATTTTCTGCTTCTACGGCCCACTCTACTGCATCCTTTCCTGTAGGCGTTCTTCCCCCATGCAAATAGACTTCCCAGAAGTCTTTGCTTTTATATTTGGCGTCAATAGCGACCACGATACACTGGCTGCCGAATATATTAGCCCCATTTTTTACGAGAGTCCGGTCTTCAAATGCTGATGTGTTAATTGATACTTTATCAGCACCTTTTTTTAATATTTCTCGGATGTCTTCAGTTTTGTTTATGCCTCCGCCTATTGTATAGGGGATAAATATTTTTTCAGCGGTCCTGCTAGCAAGTTCAATAATTGTCTTCCTTTGTTCATGTGATGCAGTGATATCCAAAAAAACCACTTCATCAGCACCTTCTACATCATAAAAAGATGCAAGTTCTACAGGATCGCCAGCATCTCTCAGGTTTAAAAACTCTATTCCTTTTACAACCCTTCCCTTGTCTACATCAAGACATGGTATTATCCTTTTGGTTATCAATTCAGCTTACCACCTTTATTGCTTCAGCGAGGTCCATGAGGTCTTTTCCTTCGTACAAGGCTTTACCTATAATTATCCCGCTTATCCCATAGTCTTCGATTTTTTTCAAATCTTTGATATCATCTATACCTGAAATACCTCCGGCTACAATAAAACTCATGGAACTGGTCTCAAGTATTCTTTTAAGACTGTCTATATTTATACCGTCCAATGTACCATCTCTTTCGATATCAGTCACTATTATCTTCTTCATACCTAATTTTTCCAATTCCTTAACAAAGTCAAATATGTTTTTTGAAGTCCTGTCTTGCCAGCCATTTTTATATATTATCCCGTTTTTCCCAAAATCCAGACTTAATATGATCCTTTTTCTAAACTTTTCCATACACGACCTTAAAAAGCTTCTGTCTTCTATGACTCTGGTCCCTAGAATAACCCTGTCTATTCCCATGGAAAGTACTTCAGTTACAGTTTTTAAGTCACGTATTCCTCCGCCGTATTGTACTTTGATACCAGTTTTTTCCCTTATAAATACTGCAGTATCAAGATTTGATACTTTTCCTGTTCTGGCACCATCTAGATCTATTATATGTATCCATTTGGCACCTTTCTTCTTCCACCTGAGGGCCACTTCCAATGGATCGTCTAAATACTTTTTTCTCCGGTTGAAGTCACCTTTTGTCAACCTTACACATTGGCCTTCTATAATATCTATTGCAGGAAATATTATCATCTGTCTCTTTGTACCATCTTGATAAAATTCTTTATTAATTCTTGACCTATAATGCTGCTTTTTTCAGGATGGAATTGAAAACCAAATATATTGTCTTTCTCTATGCTAGCAACAAGATCTGTGCCGTATTCAGTTGTACTGCTTATTATCGATAGGTCTTCAGGGATTACGTGATAAGAGTGTACAAAATAAAAGTATCCACCGTTCTTTATCCCACTCAGTAATTTACTGTCTTTCATTCTAATATCGATTTGGTTCCATCCAATATGAGGAATCTTTACTCCAGTTGGTATTTTTTCTACAGAACCACTGAAAAGGCTCAAACCCTTATTTTTGCCGCCTTCCAGACTATAATCAAATAAAAGTTGCATTCCCAAGCATACTCCTAAGAAAGGCTTTTCTCCGGCTGCCTTGTGGATAACTTTGACCAGGTTCATCCTCTCCAAATTTAGGAGTGCATTCCCGTATGCTCCCACACCGGGAAGTATTACAGCAGAAGAATTCTTTATTATGCCAGGATCTGCAGTGACTTTTATGTCAGCACCTGCTTTTTCAAAGGAGTTTTTCACACTTTTTATATTTCCCATTTCATAATCTATGATTGCTATGTACATCTCCACCTACTTTTAACAGTCTATTTAATTATAGTCTGCTGCTCTACTGATTTTAATTGGAAAAGATACTTCTTCAAGACACCTTATGTATAATATTACAACAGTTAGTTAAATACTATATTACACCTTTAGTCGAAGGGATTGAATCTTCTCCTGTCAGCCTAGTGGCATGGAAAAGAGTCAATCCGATAGCCTTAAAGACAGCTTCAATAATATGGTGAGGAGACAATCCAGTATTTTTTTTGACATGAAGATTTATGGCAGCATTATTGACAAGGGCCCTTAAGAAATCTTCTACAATAGAAGTCTCCATTCCTCCTTCAAGGACATCATATTCCATTTCTACCATGTATACCAGATAGGGTCTTCCACCAATGTCTATTGAGACTGTTATCTCTGCTTCATCCATTGGTACCGTCACGTCCCAGAACCTTTTAATACCTTTTTTATCTTCCAGACATTTTGCTAAAGCCAGTCCCAAACATATTCCAATGTCCTCCACAAGGTGGTGACTCTCTACGCTGGTATCTCCGGAGGCTTTTATATATAGGTCAGTCCTCCCATGCCTGGCAAAGCTTTCTAGAACATGGTCTAAGAAGGGAATGGTGGTAAATATATCTGTTTTACCTTTTCCGTCAATATTCAAACTAAGCTCAATAATAGTCTCTTTGGTTTTTCTGTCTATTTTGGATTTTCTTTCCATTTTCAAATCTTTTACAATACGGTTTTTATTTTTTTTATAAAAGAATCTATCTCACTATATTTTACCTTATAGCTAGCAATATTTGCAATAAGCCGAGTAGTGGATTCCAATATATTCTCCATTTCTACTAGGTTATTTTCCTTCAAAGTTTTCCCAGTCGTGGTTATGTCCAGGATCTCATCTGCTATCCCTAGGATGGGAGCAAGTTCTACTGAACCATGTAACTTTATTATTTCAACCTGCATGCCTTTAGAATTAAAATACTTTCTGGCAATATTTGGATAGCTAGTAGCTACTTTTACCGATCCGAAATAGTGGTAGTGGGTCTTGACTTTTTCGATCTCGTTTCTAATAGTAGCGAGTACAAGTCTACATCTCCCATTTCCAAGATCAAGTAGCTCGTATACTTTATTTTCTTTTTCAGAAAGAACATCCTTACCAACAAAACCTATGTCGCATGCCCCATGTTCTACATATACAGGTAAGTCCATTGATCTTGATATTATATATTTAAAAGCATCCTTTTTTGAAGGTATTACAAGTTGTCTGTCTTTTTTCTCAAGAGGTGCAGTATCAAATCCAGCCTTCTTTAGTAGTGTGATACACTCTCCAAATAAATATCCCTTTGGTAATGCTATTTTTAATTCTTTTTCCATTTTTTAATCTCTTCCAAGAATGTTTTGTCATCCATGACTTGTGATTCACCATTCTTTGTATCAGTTACCTTTATTTCAGACATATCACTCGGTATCTCCGCCACGAATCTGCAGTTTCTTTCTATTGCCAGAACCACAATATTTTTAACATTATCATAAAGTATCTCTACATTGACGCCTTTGTCTCTAATGCTGTCAGCAAATCCTGTCAGAGAGTTGATTGCCTTACCTTTTCCTATAGGCACCACCATTATCTTGAGATCATCTATAAGGGCCTTATCACCAAGAGCACCAAGAAGAATATCTATATCAAGGGCAAAACCAGTTGACGGAATATCACTTCCGAATCTCTTAATAAGGTTATCATATCTTCCTCCGCTACCGATTATACCTGTTATTTCCTTGCAGAACACTTCGAAAAGAATGCCGGTGTAGTAATCAAAATCCGAAATTACGCTAAAATCAAAAATAAGGTACTTCCCTATATCTTGTTCGTCCAGTATCCTATAAAGGCCTTTTATGTAGTTGTAAACACTAGATACACTTTTTTTGTCTATGTCAGTTACTATTTTTGATATTTTTCTGAGGTCGTTTTCAGGCTGTATCAGACCCATAAATGTTCTTGTCTTGTTTCTATCTAAGCCTTTTAACTTTTCTTCTATCCTTACGAAATCTTTATCTACAATGTTTTTCTTAAATTTTGTCCTTTTGCCTTCATCCAATCCCAGCCAGTCTAGCAGTCCGTTTATAAAACCTATATGGCCGACCACCATTCTGAAATCCTTGAGACCGAGACTGTTTAGAGACCTTATCAATATCATCATTATCTCGGCATCAGCTTCCATTCTCATGCAGGAACCTAAGAATTCCAGACCTGCCTGTGAAAATGATCTTTTACTTTCAACTTGGTTTCCTGCCTGCCTGAACACGTCAGAAAAATAGCAGAACCTTGCCGGAAGCTGTTCCTCTCGTAGACGCATCCCTGCCAGTCTGGCTATAGGTATGGTCATATCTGCCCTGAGAGAGATAAGACTTCCGTCAATATCCAGAAAATTTATCAGTTTGTTTTTCCAGTCTTTCCCCACTCCTATAGAAATATTTTCTGTGTATTCCATAACAGGAGTTTTTATCTCCTCATATCCCCAGCTCTTAAACTCATTACCGATTATTTTTCTAATAATGTCTCTGCCGCTGGATTCCAAAGGGAAAATATCCCTGAACCCAAAGGGAAGTCTTGAATTCTTATTTTTTTCAGACTGTTCAAACATAATAAAATATATAAAAAAATATTTAAGAAAAGTATATTATTACAAAACAAAAAAAAAGTAAAACTTAAATAGAGATACCGTCCAGTCTTTGCTCTTCCGTCACAGGTTTGAGGTTGTTATCAGCAGAATAATTTTTTCCATCCTCAAATACTGTGATTATGGTCCCCTTGGCAGCTTTCACACCGTTAAGATGTGGAGCATCAAGTATTCCCTTTTCGACAGCCATTGCCAGTATCTGTGGCGATATAAGAGGATCCTGGTAAGTTCTCTCTTTATCTAGTGACTTTATCTTTTCTATTATAAGCATTGCTTCCGTAAGAAGTTCTTGTTTCCTCAGCTGGACTTTATAATCTTGTTTCATGTCCGGACATCCATAGATGCAATTCTCAATTACCCTTTTACCGATTTTTGTGCTTTCAATAATATCATTTGGCGTGGCAGCATGGTCTGCTTCACAATACCCTACTATGTGTACTATTTTAGGATCGATCTGCATCTGCAGCATGGTAGAGGATGCTAGCTGACCTTTACTTTCATCAAAATCCAGAGGATAGCTGAAAAGTCCTGCCCTAGTTTCCCTTATGCTTTCGAAAGTCCGGTCGTGGAGTGATTCTATAAGCTCTATTTTTGCTAACATTTTAGCAAGGTCCATAGCAAAAGATGTCTCTGGGGGAGTATTGAACATATACTGTGACACATAGGTCCTCACCCCCATCTTCTTGGCGCAATAAGCAGCCAGATAAGCAGCAGCCACACCTACCGCATCTGGAGCATACCTCAAACTCCAGTGGTGGGATTCATTTACCTCAACAGGGATATTGTTTAAGCCGTGCCACTTCATCACTGATTGGTTCTCGGAGATGGACTCTATTAGCTTCCTGTTACTCCTGTTATCAAGGACATTATACCATAACAGGGGAACGGCACACCATGCATTATCAATGGTATCGTAAAGTATTTTTGCCATTCTCAGGATATCATTAGTACCGCTATAACAACGCATAAGAGGAAAATTTCCAGTCCTTGAAGCTTGAAAAAGCTTTTTAAAATCATTTTCACTCCTCAAAGGAACTCCTCCAGCACCGTCTTGTTTCGGGTCCATTTTCCTAGAATTGAAGAAAAATTCCTGTGTATTTTGGTCCGGACCGATCGATATCACATCAAGTATCCTACTTTTCGATATAACTTTTATTCCTTTAAGGGTTTCTTTCAGAGTCGGCCTGCCGAAATGATGTCTTATCAAGGGGAAAGGTTTATTATACTCAATCCTTTCCAGAAGTTCTCCTGGTGGCATTTTTTCTTCCATATCTATCTTTTCTTCTTTTAAATATGCTTCTACTTCTAGGTTGTCATCTTGGCCGGTAAATATTTTTTTAAAAATACCGGTCTTTTTAGCTATTTCAGCTACTGGCTTAGTTGTGCCCAAGATGAACTCAATATCTTTTAGCATAGACACTTCTTTTATTTTTTTCTTTAATTGATCAAATAATGGTGTGATGCTCTCAGGAGAAAGTCTGTAGCTAATTGCTACAATATCAGGAATATAAACAATAATTTCTTCTACAAGATCGTCTATATTAACTGCAGTACCGGAGAACTTGGTCTCATAACCTGCCCGTTTAGCAGTAGTTAAAAAATTCAATATCCCTGCTACATGGATACAGCTTCCAATACAGACTCCAAATATCTTTTTCATCTTTCGTTACTTCTGTCCATTTATAAGTAGATTTCTTATCTCCTTCAAATCTAAGTCTTTCATGCCAAGCCTTTCCAAGTTTCTACCGATTTTTCTAAAATCTTTGTTAAAAATAGAATCAGCAATATGAATCAATGAATCTATTATATGCGTCGACACACCTGTTTTTTCTCCGATTTCAGATATAGGCACCAGACTCATGGGCACATCTTCAGTGATATAACGGACATTAGTAGTCCTAGGTGCCATAATACCAACATAACCAGGATTGCTGTGAATGGCATCAAAAAGATTATCTTCTACTACATTATATGCCATTGACAACCAGTCTATAGCACTGTATATATTATCACACTCTAGTGCTTTTGCTATGTCTACTCTCTCTCTGTCTACGCCCTCAAGGATTTTTGCCACTGACTGTGTTACTCCTTCAATATAGAATTGAAAATTACCAAGGGTAGATTCTATACGTGAAGCATTAAGAATGGTTATTGAAGGATGAAAAACGGCCCCCATATTGTTAAAACTGGTCTCGATCACATCGGAACCCGATATAAACTCAGGAAAAGCTATATTTAGTTTAATAACAACTTCTTCGGTCTTTTCTGAAGGTATGGCTGCTACCGGTATAGCCTGTTTTATTCTGAATATCTTGGCTGCTGCAGGGCCCATCCCCCTACTAGAGTATATAAATGTCTGCGTTTCAGATATGATGACATCGCTTTTGCTCCCACTTTCTTTCAAGGTCTGCAGGAATTCTAGAGCGCCGCATGTCCTTCCAGGGTTTAACACTACTATCTGACCGTCTTTTAGAAAAGGAGCGCACTTTACAGCAACAGGTCTGTGGCCGTTTGCCGGGACTACTACCATTATAATATCAACACCCTCTATAGCGCTTTTAATATCATCTGTCACAACATTAAGGCGTCCAAAGCCCTTAACCTCACCCTCAAGTTCTATTCCCCTCATTTTTATAATAGGCTTTATTCTTGAAAGTGTCCGGTTATATAGGTTTACTGAAAACCCTTTTATGGCAAGATGTGCAGCAAGCGCCTTTCCACCGTGTCCTGCCCCCAAGACTGCAAACTTTAGATTTTTCATATATTTTCACCCTGATACCTTTTTGTTTATATTTTCAGAATTAGCTGTTTTTGTCCACGTTATTCTGCCACTAAAAGCAGTATCGATATCCTTTAGAAGGTCTACACTTCCGTTTATTTTAAAGTTAATAGGCAGGTCGTATTTACTGTCTTCTCCTTTATCTTTTTCAGATAATATTCTGAATTCAATGGGATATTTTCCAGGATTTTTTCTAGTAATATTGTAAAAATTATTGATAACATTTATGTTCAAGTCTTTTTTGAGTATGGAAAATATTATTTTTTCTTCTAGGATTTTTTTTTCATTTCTTTTATCAGTTTGTTTTTCATCATTTTTTTGTAATTCTATTATTTCTTTTACCAATAGCTTTATCTGGTCCTCTTTTTTATCTATTTTACCCTTCATGCTTACAATCCGGTCTTCAGCAATAGATTCTCGATATTTTTCCAGTACATTTGGGAAAACTGTGACCTCAAGGCTGCCTTCGATATCTTCAAGTTTTACAAAGCACATCTGTTGGTCTTTCTTGGTATATATTGTCTTCACTTCAGTTATGATGCCTCCAACAGTTACAGCGGCCCTGTCCTCTTTCTCTTCTAAGGTATTTATATTTTCAAACTGTGAAAGTATCTCCTTATATTCAAGTAGCGGATGACCTGAAATATATAACCCCAAAATCTCTTTTTCAAAATTTAACAACTGCTTGGGCGGGTATTCTTTATCCTCTCCCTCGGAGCCTGTTACACCGTTAAATATCATTTTTTCTTTACCGAAATCACCATTATTAAAAAGTGAGAACTGTCCCCTGTCTCGGTCTTTTCTGACTTTTAATATTTCTTCAGTTATTTTTTCAAAATTATTGAATAAAAATCTTCTATTCTGGCCTAATGAGTCAAAAGATCCACTTTTTATAAGGCTTTCAATAGTCTTCTTGTTGAGGACAAAACTTTCCACTCTTTCGCAAAAATCTCTGAAGTCCTTAAATTTCCCTGTTTCCTTTCTTTCTTTTTCTATATTTTCTATGACATTTATCCCTACATTCTTTATGGCTGATAACCCGAACCGTATTGAATCAAAAACTACTGTAAAATCAGAATAACTTTCATTAATATCAGGAGGAAGTACTATTATTCCCATCCTTCTGGTATCGTGCACGTACTGAGCAACTTTTTCTTGATTTCCCATTCGTATACTTAATATAGATGCCATAAACTGGACCGTAAAATTAACTTTTAGATATGCAGTCTGGTAGGATATCATAGCATATGCTGCACTATGGGACTTGTTAAATCCGTATTCAGCAAAATGGTTTACTAGCTGAAATATATTTGCCGCAATATCCTTGCCTATTTCCTTTTCTTTGGCACCATTAATAAATTTTTGTCGCTGTTTCTTTAGAAGCTTCCTTTTCTTTTTGCTTATAGCACCTCTCAGTATATCTGCTTCTGACATTGAAAATCCAGCCAGCTCAGAAGCGATACCCATTACTTGTTCCTGATATAATATTATACCGTAAGTATCCTTTAGTATTGGTTTCAGACTAGGATGAGGGTAGTTTATTTCTTTTTTGCCATTTTTACTCTTTACAAAATCATTAACCATTCCGCTCTGCAAAGGCCCCGGTCTATACAATGCTAGAAGGGCTACAAGATCCTCAAATTTTGAAGGTTTAAGATTTACCACAAGCTCCCTCATACCTGAGCTCTCAAGCTGAAAGACCCCCAGGCAGTCTCCTTCTGCAAGCATCTTATATGTTTTTTCATCTTCAAGACTGATGTTATTTATATCTATATCCTGTCCTTCTGTCTTCTTTATGAGAAAAAGGCATTTATCAATAAGTGAAAGTGTTTTAAGACCTAGAAAATCCATTTTTAGAAGGCCTATTTTCTGGACATCCTCCATCTTATATTGGGTCACAATATCACTATCTCCTTCTTTCTGGATGGGTGTATAGTTAAAAAGGTCTTCTGTTGATATTACTACCCCGGCTGCATGCACTGAATCTTGTCTAACCATCCCTTCAAGACAAATGGCCATATCTATTACTTCCCTGATCCTCTGGTCATTATCGTATTCTTCTTTTAGTTCTGTAGATATTTCCAGCGAGTTTTTAATGGTCACATTTAGTTCCATCGGGATCATCTTTGCTACTCTGTCTACTTCTGCATAGGAAACTTCCAGAACTCTTCCTGCGTCTCTTATAGCCTGCCTAGCAGCCATAGTACCGAATGTTATAAGCTGCGCTACTCGCTTCTCTCCATATTTTTTTGTAACATATTTTATTACCTTACTTCTTTTTTCATAACAGAAATCAATATCTATGTCAGGCATACTCCTCCGTTCCTCATTGAGGAAACGTTCAAACAGCAGGCCGTATTTCATCGGATCAATATCGGTTATTTCCAAGCAGTAGGACACTATACTGCCAGCTGCAGAACCCCTTCCGGGACCTACTCTGATATCATTCTCTTTTGCAAAATGGACAAAATCCCATACTATAAGAAAATACTGGGAAAATCCCATTTTCTCTATGACAGATAGTTCTTTTTTTATCCTGGCCTTTATTTTGACAGTCATTTTGCTATATCTTTTTTCAGCACCCTTTGAAACCAGCTTTTCAAGATACTGGTCAGGAGTCATCTTTCCAGGAGTAAAATAATTGGGGATTAGATTCATGCCCAGTTTGAGTTCGACATTGCATTTTTCAGCGATTCTAAGGGTATTATCCAATGCAACTTCATGTCCGGAGAAGATTTCTTTCATCTCAGAAGCATCTTTAAAATAATATTCTTCAGTTGGAAATTTCATTCTATCTGTGTCATTTATCATTGAGCCTGTTTGTATACATAGAAGAACATCGTGAAACCGGTTATCTTGTTTCTCAAGGTAATGAACATCATTGGTCGCTACAAGAGGGACTGAATGCTTCTTTGATAACTCAATCAGCCCCTTATTTGCTATATTCTGTTCAGGGAGTCCAGAATTTTGCAGTTCCAGGTAAAAATCATCCTTCCCAAAAATATAAATATATCTTTGCAGAGCTTTTTCGGCCAAGTCATTTTTTCCGTTAATTATTTGTCGAGGAATCTCACCTGAAATACATCCGCTTAGAGCAATAAGACCTTCACAATGTTCACGGATTATCTCCAAGTCTACTCTTGGTTTATAGTAGAAACCTTCAAGAAAACCGAAGCTTACTAGTCTCATCAGGTTTTGATAACCCTTATTATCTTTTGCAAGGAGAGTCAGGTGATAAGATATGTCTTCCCTTTTATTAATCGTAGCTTGTTTTTCAAACCGGCTTCCAGGAGCTACATATGCTTCACAACCGATGATGGGCTTTATCCCTGCTTCCCTGGCTTTACTGTAAAATTCCACTGCACCGTACATGACTCCATGGTCAGTAAGAGCAACAGCTGGCATCCCTAGTCTTGCAGCCTTGTTCACCAGATTTTTTATCCTGATTGCACCATCCAGCAATGAATATTCACTGTGGACATGAAGGTGTACAAAATTGTCTTTGGTCATAGGAAATCATAATCCGATATTACCTGATATTACACATTTCCGATAATTATTTATTTTTTTTATTTATTATCCCGGCAGTGTATCCTGCACCAAAACCATTGTCAATATTAACTACTGATACACCCGGACTGCATGAATTAAGCATAGTTAACATGGCTGATAGTCCACCTAGATTGGCTCCGTACCCAATACTTGTCGGAACACCTATTACAGGGCAATTCACCATAGCTGAAACTACCCCTGGAAGGGCGCCTTCCATTCCAGCTACTGCTACGATCACATTTGAGTTTTTTAATCTTTCCTTATTGCTCATTAAACGTTGGATTCCGGCTACTCCTATGTCATATATTTTTTCCACTTTATTTTTCATCAAATACGCAGTTATAGCAGACTCGTCTGCAATTTTTATATCAGATGTGCCTCCACATATTACAGTTATACCTTCTGATAGTTCATCCACAGAGACTTCAAGGGGGGTATATATAATATCGGACTCAAATATCAGTTTCCTGTTTTTAATATTCTTTTTTAGCAGTTCGAAGACCTGTTCGTTAGTCCTAGTTATCATTAATATATTAGAAAAATTAAGAATTTTTTTTGATATCTCCAGTATCTGTCTAGGAGTTTTACCGGTTCCGTATATCACTTCCGGAAAATCCCTTCGCAATACCCTGTGGTGATCGATCTTGGCAAATCCAAGATCCTCAAAATATAAGTCTTTTATTTTTTCCAGAAAATCTTTTTCTGATATAGCCCCTCTTTTATAGCTTCTCATCTGGCTTTCAATGATCTCATTAATATGAGCATTCATGTTCTACTCCTATATATTATGCATGCATACATAATATATAAACTATCTAGTTTATATATGTTAAAAGTGAAATAATTTTCCTGATAGGTCGGCTACTAAGACTGCAGTTTCAATAGAGACTACTGATATAAGTTTTATTAATATATTCATTGAAGGACCAGCAGTGTCCTTAAGTGGATCTCCAACTGTGTCTCCTACTACTGATGCCGCATGTTCAGGAGTCCCTGATTTCCCCTGTTCCTCGATCTTTTTTTTGGCATTGTCCATGGCACCGCCTGCATTAGCCATAAAGATTGCCTGGGCAAAACCGGAAAGAAGAGTACCTATTATCAAGGCAATTACTCCACCAGGACCCAAAAGAATACCAATTACTACTGGTATAGCAAATATCAGTATTCCTGGTGCGATAATCCCTCTTTGAGCAGAGCGTGTCACAATAGATATAAATGCCTTGGGATCACCTTTATTCTTTCCAGAAAGGATCCCCTTAATCTGTTTTCGCGCTTCTATTACTACTTTGTTGGCAGCTTTTCCTACAGCACCAATTAGGAGCGAAGTAAAAAGAAACGGCATTATGACTCCAACAAATAGTCCTGCCAGAATCTTGGGGTCTTTCATAAAATCGAGCATCACATTTGTAGATAAGAGTTCTATTTTTGAGAAATAAGCTTGACCTAGGGCTAGAGCTGTAATAGCGGCACTTCCGATAAGAAGTCCTTTTCCAATGGCTGCTGTAGTATTCCCAACTGCGTCCAGTTTATCTGTGGTCTTTCTTACTTTGGGGTCAAGTTCGGCCATCTCTGCGATGCCACCTGCATTATCTGCAATGGGTCCGTAGACATCTATAGCAATAGCAAAAGGGGAAGTAGAGAGCATGGCTACTGCTGCCACTGCTACACCATAAAGTCCCATTTTAAAGTCTGTATTACCACCTGAGATATAAAAACTGAAAAGCATCACTGTTATTACTGTTATTGCAGGCAGTATGGCCGATTCCATGCCGTATGCCAGTCCGTTAACCACCAGTGTTGCAGGACCTGTCTTTGCAGATTCAGCTATACCCCTTGTCGGTCTGTACCGTGAATCAGTATACAGGAGTGTGAATAGACCAATTAAAAATCCTGCCAGTAGGCCCCCAACTGAAGAATAGAACAGAAAGTTATATCCGACACCTATGACATATTTTACAATAAAAAATGAAAATGCCATTATGGCTATTACTGTAATCAGAAGTCCAGAAAGGGTGGTTCCTGTAAGAAGTGATACAGTGGCATTTTCTTTATACCTTGATACTATAAGCTTTATAACAAAGATAGCTATGATTGATGCTAGCGCACCAGAGGTAGCAATCATCATGGGAAGTATTATTGACTTGACCATGAGTGGTGAACCTTGGAATGCTAGGAAACCTAAAAATTCTGCAGCTATTATCGAGCCTACCCATGATTCTAGTGCATCTGCCTTCATGCCACCTACATCCCCTACGTTGTCACCGACATTATCTGCTATAGTAGCAGGGTTCCTGTAGTCGTCTTCCTTGAGTCCTGATTCTACTTTTCCCACATAGTCAGCACCCATGTCAGCTGCCTTGGTGAATATCCCACCACCTGTCCTCATAAAAAAAGCTGCAAAAGATGCACCAATGGTGAATGTAATGAGGATATTTACCACTGAGTTAAGTGTAATAGTCAGCTCTCCACCATGCCTTCCGTACCACCAATACAAAGCATTGAACCAGAAAGCAGTATCAAAAAGTGCCACTGTAGCCAGAAGAAACCCAGAGGATGAAGCTGCTGTAAATGCAATATTCATAGCTTCTCCCAGACCTTTTTCTTTGGCTGCAAAGGTGACTCTCGAATTAGCAGTGGTAGATATCCACATACCTATATATCCGATTAGTAAACTGAATCCCATGCCTGTTGCAAAGGCTGGGATAGAAGCAAATTCCAGATATCCAAAATAAACCATGACTCCCAGTAGCGCTGTTATAATAGCAAAAAAGATTGAAATGATCTTAAGTTGCTGATTGAGGTAGGCTCTGCTTCCGACAAAAATGGCATCGGATATTTCTATCATTCTCTTGGTTCCCCTACTTTTTCTAGATACAAGCACTGCAAAGATTATTGCAAGCACCAAGGAAACAGCCGCTCCGATGAAAGGAATTATTCTGAATAGTAAAAGGTTTGACACTAAA
>Ga0187827_10005669_pt1 | contig 14683 bp, 16 predicted proteins | sample ETNtaG_39_FD_167969 | JGI IMG/M metagenome (GOLD analysis project Ga0187827, IMG submission 167969) | Marine microbial and viral communities from oxygen minimum zone, Eastern Pacific Ocean - ETNP2014_SV_150_PacBio MetaG (Illumina Assembly) | ecosystem: Environmental > Aquatic > Marine > Hypoxic...
GTGGAGCTGGTGTTCCAAAATAGACAAATAACTCATTGTTGCACCTCCCCATGAGGAAGCTCAGCGATTAAGTCGCGGATATCTTCCGCTCTCCAAACCGTCGTTCTCTGCGACAACTTGATGGCAGGGGGGAACCGTCCAGACTTTACGCCTGCCCACCAGGTAGATCGGCCAACGGGTATAAATCGCAGCACCTGTGGAAGACGCAAGTAGCCTGTTTCAGGGAGTGTCGTATAAATAGGGATTGATGTAGCCATATCGGTATCCTCGATAAGTTGTAGATACCTATAGGCGTGTCAAGTTACGATCTCACGTGACATGTGCGTAACAAGTCAATAAAATCAACGAGTTACGATGTGGAATGTGCAACTATATGGTCAGGTGCCAAGTGACGATGGTTGGTCTTAGTCGGTGTCGTGTTCTCTCAACCACGCGTCCGTTTCGTCATCTTCGGGTTGCAAATCATCGTCATAGCGAAACTTCACGGCTTCTTCCTCCGCCCGCTCATCTGCAGCACTTCGACGATCACTTAACGCAAATTTACATTTCCATCCTTCATCTGGTGCAAACCTATTGAATGGATCTTCCTTAAGGTCAGTCAGCTATTTCAGGGATCTGCGCAATCTTGACATAACAGCTTTTTCCGACTGCGTTGGTCTTTGCTCGGGCGGAAATCTCTTGCCCGCCAGCATTCCAATAAGCACATGAGCCTGTCGATTAAGACGATCGTTATTTCTGTCTATGAGCTTGACTTCATACATTGATTTCGACTGTCGTTGCTCTCCTTCAAATGTGTAACCGATTCGTTTGCCAGCAAGAAAGGTAATAGTCACTTCATGCCAAGATCGTGTTATCTCGTCTGAAGATTCAGTCTTTGATTCGGATATAGAGTTTTCCTCTTCCTTAAAGGAGCGCTCGAATTCCCTCAGGATATCAGTTCTGACGACCAATGGACTATCCTCTGGCAGGCAATGTGCAGGTTTCCACGTTCCGTCCGAAGAGTCAGGGAACACTTCAAGGCTTAGGCTTTCGAAAGTTACGAGCTGGCAGATTTGGCCACGTCTATTCTTGACAAAACAGCTACCACCCGGCCCTACTCGTGGTAACACATCTGCAGACCACACATCTGGTTCGCGTTCGTCTATCAGCTCTTTCCGTCTTTCCTGGAGATCAAATACTACGTTGCCAATCATTAACAAATCCCAAATTCCGTCTATAGTCCCAACTTCAGAATCCGGGAAATCTACATCATTTTCTTTGATCTCATATTTCAGATTCTCTTCTTGCTCCATAAGCGCTTGTACCGAGTCAGGATATACGCGTGTCGCATATGTTCCGCTTGTAAAATCGACGGAAACTGTTAAATATCCATCCAGCGCAAATCCAAGTACATCAGCGACTCCTATATCTTCTTTGAATACTGTCGACAGGTACTTCGCAGTTTCCTTTATAGTAAAGCAACTCTTTGCATGCTGAAGCTTCCTCATATCAACCCCATCGCGTTGAATTCCTCCCAGGTTTCAATTGCTGTCCCAAACACACCAGTGATTGCACTGCTATTACTGGCTTCGGATTTCAAGCTATCTTCACTACCTGTCCAGACTGATCCGTACAATACTGTGCCCACAGGTCCATTAAGTCACGCCTTTTGTCCAACAGGTCACTGCGCCTGTACGCAGCTTCAACCTGACTGCCGACTTGATGGGCTAGTGACAATTCCTTGATCTCCCGTGGGGTATTTGTACGGTCTTCTGCCCAATCCCTAAACGTGGAGCGAAAACCATGCACAGTGATATCTTCCCGGTTCATGCGCCGGAGTAAAGTAAGCATCGCCATATTGGACAATCCCTTGTTGGGTCTCTGTCCACGAAACACGAAATCATCAGTCCTGGGTAGACCATCAAGCAGTGACCTAACGGCCTCGCTGAGAGGCACCCTGTGCTCCTTGCCGCCTTTCATCCGTTCACCTGGAATAATCCATAGGTCGTCTCGAATCTCGCCCCAGCGTGCTCCTATTGTCTCTCCAGTGCGTACTGCGGTGAGGATGGTGAACTCCAAGGCTCTGGCCCCCATGCCCTCCATCTGCTGCAAATCCCGCATGAACTGTGGCATCTCAATATACGGCAGTGCATTGTGATGATTGACGTTCTTTATCTTGGCCGGTGATGGCAGCAGATTGTCGAGGTGCCCTTTCCAATGGGCAGGATTCTCGCCTTCCCGGTACCCCTTAACCTTTGCCCAGTCGAGTATTGCCTCGATACGTCCTCTGAGCCGTGTGGCTGTTTCTGCTTTCTCTAGCCAGATCGGTTTCAAACACCCAAGCACTTCTTCTGTGTCAACCTGCTGGACAGGGAGATTGCCGAATTTGGGTAGTGCATATGTGCTGATGGTGGATTGCCACTGTTTGGCGTGTTTTGGATTCTTCCAAGCTGCGCGATGGCTTTCGATATACTCGATCGCGCAGGCCTCGAAGGTTATGGATCTGTACGAGGATAATCTGGCTTCGTGGCGCACATCATCGCGATGAGCCTTTGGATCGATACCATTGTGTTTCAGTTGTCTGCATTGAGCAGCTGCCACTCTGGCCTCAGCCAGTGATATCGTGTGGAGTGGCCCCAGTCCCATATCTGTAGACCTACCTTCAATCATGTAACGGTAGATCCAGGACTTCGCGCCAGTCGGACCGATACGCAGGTACAAACCACCGCCATCGGCAATCATACCTGGCTTATTTGCTTTCCTGACTTTCAGTGCAGATAGCCGTTCCAGTTTTCTTGCCATTATCCATGTCCCATAAAATGACCCCTAAGGATAACTTGGATTCTACGGGATTCTGTTGGACATTACCAGACAAAATATTCTTCAGGATGCTCTAGAGCGCTTTATTTTTAGGGGTTTGCAGGACTTGACTGGATTGGTCTGGACTACTTTGGAAAAGGTCATTGGCGGAGGGGCAGGGATTCGAACCCTGGGTGCCTCTCGACACGCTGGTTTTCAAGACCAGTGCATTCAACCGCTCTGCCACCCCTCCGCTGGAGGGCGAAATCTTACGCGATTTGCTAGGACTGTCAATTGGCTTTTTGGGCAGGTTCGTGGTAATTGTGCAGCGGCTGTATGAAATTTCTGTTCTGATTAAGTTGCCATGACGGATTTGATGATTTTTTTGCTGTTCGGGGTTGGATTCCTCTATTGGATCTCCGCCATCAGGTGCAAAGACGTTGCCATCTGGGCTGCCAGGCGCGAGTGTCGCCTGAACGATGTTCAGCTATTGGATCATACCGTCTATCAGGTGTGGCTATCGCTAAAGAGAGACAGCAATGATGACTGGCGCGTTTGGCGACGGTACAAGTTTGACTACTCGATCGATGGTCAAGATCGATATTCGGGAGAATTGGTGTTGCTCGGGCGACAGGTGGTGCGTGTCCGGATGGAGTCCTTTTCGCCACCGATACACTAACCGGTAAAGGTAGGGAATTGCGGTGTGGGTCAAGAAAACGATGATTGGTGCACTCATGGTCTGCTTGAGTGCCTGTGCGACAACTTCTCACTTGGATCGACTCAACTGCGAATCTGAGCAGCCCCCCGACAGGAATGTTAGGGATATCGGTAGCGAGGAACTTTACCAGCACCTTAAAGACGTGCCGCGTAGCAACGAAGAGCGAGCAGCGACACTGATTGACCGGTTCGGCAAGGTCGGATGTCGAGGCAACTCACTCAAAATAGCAACGCAGCGGCCGGCACGCCTGCCCAATATCATCTGCAAACTAACGGGATCGGACGACCGCACCATCGTGATCGGTGCTCACTATGATAAGACTTCGAGGGGCAGGGGCATTGTGGACAACTGGACCGGTGCATCGCTATTGCCGATCCTGTACCAGCATCTGCGTGGGCAGCCCCTTCAGCACACTTTCCTGTTCGTCGGTTTTGCCGAGGAGGAGTTGGATCTGGTTGGGTCAAAGGCTTTTGTACGATCCCTGAGTGGGGCTGACCTCGAACAGATGGTCGCCATGGTCAATCTGGATACATTTGGTTTGACGGTCGTCAAGGTTGATCCCCGCTCAGCTCCCCATCTGGTGTGCAGATTGTTTGCCACCGCGAAGTGGCGTCAGCTTCCTCTGCAAGTCGCGAACATGCGCGAACCCATTTCCGGTGATTGGGAGCCTTTTCGCAGCAAGGGCGTGCCTATAGTCAACCTACACTCCATCACCCGGTCGGGGCTCAAGGTCATCCACAGTAACCGGGACAAGCTCGAGTCAGTGCATGAGGAGCATTACTACGATACTTACCGTCTGGTCAACGGCTACCTGAACTGGCTGGATGCGACGTTGACGGGTAAGGGGAGCAGCTAGGAAAAGATCTCGTCGAATCGGTCATTCCAACTGGTGTAATCGGTTCCTTCCGATTCATGCAACTGTATACCCAGATAGCATTCGTCGTCACTCGCTCTGGTCCACTTGATCTCGCCCGCCAGCAGGAACATGGGGAAGGGAGCGCCGATGCCGATCGTGATATTGAGATTGCTGCCGATCGGTATGAGATCGTCGGTGCGAAACTGGAGCCCGTTGGACGAAAAGTCGACCCCTTCGCAGGAGACCGAGACACCGATCAGATCCGGGTCCTCGTCACATTCGCTGACATGTACGAAGAAACGAATATTGTGGGGAACTCTTGGTTCGCGGCGTTTATCCATTTGAAATCCTATTTCGGATCCATCAATGCTCGGTATGTCTTCAGGTGTTGCAGCGCCTCTGCATGGCGCCCAACCAATTCATACAGTCTGGAAAGATTGTAATGGGCATCAGCCAGCGTCGATGCCTTGCCGTAGACCTCAATGGCTTCGTGGATTCGGCCCATATCTTCCAGTAGTGTACCCAGGTTAAAGGCCGCCAACACATTCTCGGGTTCGATCTCCATCGCCTGCGTGTAATGATCCTCCGCCAGGGTAAATTCACCGGCTTCCTGAAACAGTCGACCCAGGTTGACATGGGCATCCGAATGGCTCGGGTCCAATTCAATGGCACGCAGATACGCGGCGGGAGCGTCTTCCGGACTGACGACTTCCAGATCGATGCCCAGGTCGAACCAGTCATCACTGGTGAGATGGTCCGTACTGTACTCGGCATCCTTGACCGCTTTTTTCGCCAGCGGCGCTACGCTGCCCGCTAGTTCAGCTACGGAAAAATCGAAGTGGATCTGCCCTGAAGTCGGGTTATACACCTTATTGTCTGCATGGATGACCACCTCGCCACCCTGACCACTGATGCGAATGGAAGTGAGAGACCGTCTACCCGGTAGATCATGCCGTAATTGAGCGAGCGCCTGGCTGATTTTGCCTGCCGCTACGCTGGCTTGCTGTAATTCCTTGGCGGTTCTTAGAATGATGATGTCCTGGAAGCTGAAGTGATATCGACCCCCGGGGCTTCGTGCTGGACTGAGCACTCCGGATCTCGCATAGCCACGAATGGTCGTCTGGGGTAAGCCCAGCAACTCGGAAACGGCCCGGGTCGTATATCCTTTCATGATGATCAAATGCAGTGACAACGCATCAGCCGCATAAACTATCTTACCGCTGTCGGTTCTGTCAACTGGCAAAGACAGGAAGATATAAAGATATATAAAACAATTAGTTAAGATGATTTATTCAAGTTGATTATTGATTGGCTTGCAGACCATTTTTGAATCGATCCCGGCTCACGTGACCGCATCCCTGGGCATATTTGCCTTGCATTGAACCAATTGATCTCTGTACCTTACCAAACAGACGAGTTTTTCCCCGAATACGGTTAGTTACGCCACAAGACGGAAGAGAACCCATGCGCGAACATGTCATCAATACTGCGTCCCGACTGGTGCTCCTGGTGCCGATGCTCTGGGCGACTTGCATCCTGGCAGTGGAAAAAGGTGACGCCGCCCCTGCCTTTGTCCTGCCGGCTCTGGAATCCTCCGCATCGATCAGCTTGAGCGACTATAAGGGCAAGGTCGTCTATCAGGATTTTTGGGCATCCTGGTGCGGCCCCTGCAGGTTCTCTTTGCCGCTGCTGGGTGAGTTGCGTGATGAACTGAAGGAGCAGGGATTCGAGGTGGTGGCGGTGGACGTGGACGAAGACCCGGAGGATGGGCGCCGTTTCCTGCAGAAATACCCGGTCAGCTATCCGGTGGCCAGCGACCCCACCGGTCTATATGCATCCGACTACGAGCTGATCGGAATGCCATCGTCCTTCCTCATCGATCGGCAGGGCGTGGTCAGAGATGTTCACCAGGGATTCAAGAAAGAGGACATGATCAAGATCAAAGAGCAGGTGCTGCTGCTGCTGGCAGAAGGGGAATGAACTGCCGATTCCCCATCAACTTGCAGAGGGAAGGTACTTCCAGTATGTCGATGACCTATCCCGTATGTCTGTTCAATCCCAGAAATGCATCTCTGTACCGAGAGTGAATGGGTATAGAAGCAAAACCCTCTATTGAGCCGCCACGTTTCTCAAGCCAGTACTTGAGATTATCTCTGCTATCTCTTTGTGATTGATTTCTGTGCGCACTTGATCTGCGCAGACCGTAATGAATTGTTAGCCATTAGCCGTCTCCTGTATCATGACTTCGAGCAACTGACAGGAGTCAGCATGGAACAGAGAATCCTCGGCCGAACCGGGCTCAACGCCTCGCTGATGGGATTGGGTGGTGGCGGCCATTCTCGCCTCGGCATGGCCAAGGACAAGAGCGAATCGGAAATCATCCGGATCATTCATTCAGCACTGGATGCGGGCGTAAATTTCATCGATACGGCAGAGGCCTATGGCACCGAACCAGTGGTGGGCAAAGGCATTGCTGCCTGGCCACGGGATCAACTGATCCTGTCGACCAAGAAGAGTCCGGGTAGAGGACTCAACGAAGACGAAATCCGTCACAGTGTGGAACGAAGCCTGGGCAACCTGGGTACCGACTATATCGACATCTATCATCTGCACGGCGTACCGCCAAAGGAATACAGCAGCATCGTCGAGCAGGCCTACCCGGTTCTTGAGGTACTGCAGCAGGAAGGCAAAATACGCTTCATCGGAATCACCGAACGTTTCGAACGGGATACGGGCCATCGCATGCTGGAGCAGGCGTTGGATGACGACCTGTTCGATGTGGTCATGGTCGGTTTGAATCTGCTCAACCAGTCCGCCCGCCGCTCCATTCTCAAAAGAACGCAGCAGATGAACGTTGGTGTCCTCATTATGTTCGCGGTACGAAGTGCGTTGAGCGATCCGGCCCGCTTGAAAGAGGTGATGGCGCTGCTGAAGGCTGAGAACCAGGTGGCCGACCTGCCCGAAGAGGGGGCGCTTGATTTCCTGGTAGCGGATGCGGGAGCGGACTCCATTCCCGATGCAGCCTATCGATTCTGTAAGCATGAAGAAGGTGTTCACGTCGTCCTATCCGGCACCTCGAACATCGATCACCTGGCGGACAATATTCGCTCTCTCGATAGGGAACCCTTACCCGAGGCTACTTTGCACAGGCTGCATGAGATGTTTGGCGAAGTTGATTCGGTTTCCGGTTCCTGACGAAACAGTGAAGTGTATGATGTTTAACTGAGGGTTCAGCCGAGCCCATGCAGCACAGAGTAGAAACGAGGCAATTATGAGTGACTTTAAGTGGGATGATCCCTTCTTTCTCGACGACCAACTGAGTGAAGATGAACGTCTGATTCGCGACACCGCTCACGAGTATGCGCAGGGCAAACTGATGCCCCGCATCAAGCAAGCCAATCGCGACGAACACTTTCATCGTGAGATTATGAATGAGATGGGGGAGCTCGGCCTGTTGGGATCGACGCTGCCTCAGAAGTATGGCGGCTCGGAAGTGAATTATACCTGCTATGGTTTGACCGCCCGCGAAGTAGAGCGGGTAGATAGCGGCTATCGCTCCGCCATGAGCGTGCAGTCGTCCCTCGTTATGCATCCCATCTATAGCTACGGCTCCGAGGAACAGCGAGTCAAGTATCTGCCCAAATTGGCCAGCGGGGAGTGGGTGGGTTGTTTTGGATTGACCGAGCCGGACTACGGCTCAGACCCGGGCGGCATGGTTACCCGGGCGGAGAAAACCGATGCAGGCTATTTGCTGAATGGAGCCAAGATGTGGATCACCAATTCTCCCATCGCCGATGTGGCGGTAGTCTGGGCCAAGCTGGACGGCACCATCCGTGGTTTTATAGTCGAGCGGGGCAGCGAGGGTCTTTCCACGCCCACCATCGAAGGAAAATTCAGCGTGCGCGCTTCCGTAACCGGTGAGATCGTGTTGCAGGATGTGGAGATCCCGAGCGAGAACATGTTGCCCAACGCCAGAGGTCTGGGCGGCCCGTTTGGCTGTCTCAACAAGGCAAGGTACGGGATCGCCTGGGGCTGCATGGGCGCGGCGGAGTTCTGCTGGCACGCGGCGAGAAACTATACGCTGGAGCGCAAGCAGTTTGGCAGACCCCTGGCTGCCAACCAATTGATCCAGAAGAAGCTGGCTGATATGCAAACTGAAATCACCTTGGGTTTGCAGGGCTGCCTGCGTCTCGGCAAGCTGATGGATGATGACAACTGCCCGGTAGAAAACATCTCCCTTATGAAGCGTAACAATAGTGGTAAGGCGCTGGACATCGCCCGCATGGCGAGAGACATGCATGGCGGCAACGGTATCTCCGATGAGTACCATGTGATCCGACACGTCATGAATCTGGAGACGGTCAATACCTACGAGGGTACCCATGATATTCATGCGCTGATCCTCGGCCGTGCGCAGACCGGTATACAGGCATTTACTGGTGGATGAGATGGGCGATCTCTCAACTGTGTGCGATTTCACTGGTTTGCATAGAGTCATTCTCGCAAGCTGATTTGGGCTATGGCTTATAAATTTCGCTTCCATTGTTTCGGTAAGCGGTTTAAGTTATCTCTCAAGGACAACGCCAAAAGAAGCAGTTAAAACGAGAGACTCTGAGCTCGTTCGGGAGTGAAAGTGATTAGGGTACTGGTAGTAGACGACCATCAATTAGTACGCATGGGGATTTCCAGACTGTTGGCCGATGTGAAGGGAATCGAGATTATAGGCCAGGCTGAAAGTGGTGAAGACGCCATCGACATGGTTCGCGATCTGAGCCCCGACGTGGTCTTAATGGACGTCAAGATGCCCGGCATCGGTGGCCTGGAAGCAACGCGCAGATCGCTCCGAATCGATCCAGAATTGAAAATCATCGCAGTGTCTGTTTACGACGACGAACCGTTCCCGTCACGTTTGATGAGTGCCGGTGCCGTTGGCTATCTCACCAAAGGGACCAACCTCGATGAGATGATCAGAGCCATCAAGAAGGTGCACGCCGGGCAGCGCTATATCAGTTCAGACATCGCACAGCAATTGGCACTAAAGCCCTTTTCTAACGAGACCGGATCCCCATTCGACATGTTGTCCGGCCGAGAGATGCAGATCACCCTGATGGTGATCAATAACCAAAAGGTCAAGGAGATTTCGGCCGCACTGTCCCTCAGCCCCAAAACTGTGAACAGCTATCGTTACCGCATCTTCGAAAAGGTGAACGTGAAAGGTGATGTGGAACTGACCAAACTCGCCATCAAACACGGCGTCATCGACTCGGAAGCTGTCGCGTGAAATGGTCGCATGAAATGGTCGCGGTGAATCAGTCGCGTGAAACCGTCGCTCAAAACTACCCTATCAAACCAACCTGCATAACTGCCGCCTGACAAGGTGTCCTGAGTTCCCGTTGCATCCGTGAGGGGGAAATGCCGATAATATCCTCCCATGACCCGACCGCATCCAACCGAGATTGCCTCTCAAGCGTTTGATCCTGACTGCAAACGGTGCCCCAGAGTGCATAAACACCTGCAACAGTTGCGCGGTTCTCTTAGCGACTACTGGAACAAACCGGTGCCACCCCTCGGTGACCCGCGCGCCCGCTTGTTGATAGTCGGGCTGGCACCCGGACGGCACGGTGCCAATCGTACCGGTCGTCCCTTTTGCGGAGACCAATCGGGAGATCTGCTTTTCAGTACGCTGCATCAGGCTGGATTGAGTGCGGGGCTTAAGGTGGATGATCTCCCGGCAGGTATGTGTGAGCGCCAGGGCAATTCTCAGGTGCGTATCACCAACGCGCTGAAGTGCCTGCCACCGGCGAACAAACCCACTACCATCGAGCTGAATACCTGTCAGCGCTACCTGTCCCATGAAATCAATCAGTTGCAGCAAGGTGCTACGCCAGTGGTGGTGTTGTGTCTGGGCCGATCCGCCCACCGCTCGGTCCTTCGCTGTTGCCGGAAGACCCTGAACCGATACCCCTTCAAGCATGGCACCCGTTACTGGCTAACGAGTGAGTTGATGTTGATCGATTCCTATCATTGCAGTCGCTACAACATGCAGACCGGCAGGTTGAACCGAAGCATGTTTCAGAAAGTGGTCGATGAAGCCAGCGCCGTTCTGGAGTTAGGGCAGTGAACGACAGCTTCGATCATCAGACGTTTCTCAAGAACCTGACGCAGCGCCCAGGTATCTACCGCATGCTTGATGATGAGGAGCGGGTACTCTATGTAGGCAAAGCCAAGAATCTAAGAAATCGTGTTAGCAGCTACTTCCGAACGACCGCGCTCGACAATAAGACCCTGGCGCTGGTCGCCCGGATCTGTAACGTAGAGGTGACCATAACCAGCAGCGAAGCAGAGGCACTGTTGCTGGAGCAGAATCTCATCAAGGAGCTGAAGCCACCCTACAATATCGAATTTCGCGACGACAAATCCTATCCCTTTATCTATCTGTCGTCAGCAGACAGCTATCCGCGACTGGGATTCCACCGCGGCGCGCACAACAGGAAGGGCCGCTACTTCGGCCCTTATCCCAGTGCCGGGGCGGTCAGAGACAGTCTCAACATTCTGCAGAAGGTATTTCGCGTGCGGCAGTGCGAAGATACCTTCTTCAAGAACAGGTCGCGACCGTGCCTGCAGTACCAGATTAAGCGCTGCAGCGGTCCCTGCTGCGATCTCGTGTCTGTGGAGGATTATCAGGAAGATGTACAAATGGCGACTCTATTCTTAGAAGGCAAGAATCAGGAACTGGTCAAAGAATATGCCAACAAGATGGAGGTGGCGTCGAAAGAGTTGAACTTTGAAAAGGCCGCACTCTACCGGGACCAGATGTCGCACCTGCGACGTATTCAGGAGCAGCAATACGTGGTAGGCAAGCAGGGTGATATCGATGTGATTGCGGCGGTGGTCAATCCGGGAGGAGTCTGTATTCAGACTATGTTTATTCGCGGAGGGCGATTGTTGGGAAACAAGACATTCTTTCCCAAGACCCGATTGCAGCCATCTGAAGAGGAAATGCTCAGTGCTTTCATTCCGCAGTTCTATTTGCCCAGCCACGGTCAAAGGGAGATTCCGCGCGAGCTTGTCCTCAGCGAGAAGATCGAAGACAAGCTGCTGTTAACACGTGCACTGGAAGAGAAGGCTAATAAAAAAGTGCGCATTGCCGATCGTGTTCGCGGTTTTCGAGCGAGGTGGGTAAACCTTGCCCTAACCAATGCCAAGCAGAGCCTGGGTACTCATCTGGCTGACAAACAGAATATCTATCAGCGGTTCGAAGCTTTGCAGGAGGGCCTCGCTCTGGATGATCTGCCGCAGAGATTGGAGTGTTTCGATATCAGCCACAGTTCGGGGGAAGCGACCGTGGCTTCCTGTGTGGTGTTTGATACCGGTGGTCCGGTTAAATCCGACTACCGCCGTTTCAATATAGATGGAATCACCCCCGGTGATGACTATGCTGCAATGGCGCAAGCGTTGTCCAAACGTTACACACGGATCAAGTCGGGGGAGGGGGTGCTTCCCGATGTGCTCTTTATCGATGGTGGCAAGGGACAGCTGCACGAAGCGGAAAAAATCCTGGAAGAACTACAGCTCAGTGACGTAACCGTCGTTGGCGTTGCCAAAGGGGTCACAAGAAAGGCAGGTCTGGAGAGCTTGTTTGTATCCGGACGAACGGACGCTGTCCACCTGTCGCCTGACAGTGCGGCGCTGCATTTGATCCAGCAGATCAGGGATGAATCCCATCGCTTTGCCATCACTGCTCACCGTCAACGGCGAGCAAAGAAGAGAAAGGAGTCGCCCCTTGAGGGCATCGAGGGAATTGGACCAAAACGCAGAAGAGCCTTGTTGCGTCATTTTGGCGGGCTGCAACAAGTGGAAAGTGCTGCTGCGGAGGAGATCGCAAAAGTCGAGGGTATCGATCAAAAACTGGCCAAACTCATTTATGCCTCGCTTCACAACGATTAGAATACAGCAAATCCAAGAAGCCGTATGGATATACCCATCAGCATACCGAATTTCCTGACTGCATTACGGATCCTGATGATTCCGGTCATGGTGCTGTTCTACTATCTGCCCTTCGATGGGCATTTGCTTGCCGCAGCCGTCGTATTGGCGGTCGCCTCCTTGACCGACTGGTTGGATGGTTATCTGGCCAGAAGACTGAAGCAGACGACACCGTTCGGCGCCTTCCTCGATCCGGTTGCCGATAAATTGATCGTAGCCGTGGCGCTGGTTCTGCTGGCTGAATCCCACGCCAGCGCACTGCTGACGGTACCGGCATTGGTGATCGTCGGCCGGGAATTCGTTGTATCGGCACTGCGTGAGTGGATGGCGGAGATGGGACGCAAAGCCAGTGTGGCAGTGTCCAACATGGGCAAAGTGAAGACATTCGTGCAGATGGTCGCCTTGATTTTCCTGCTGGCCAACGAGCCGACTCTGGACAAGCCGATCGTGATCCTCGGTTATGTACTCCTCTATGCCGCCGCCATTTTGACTATCTGGTCCATGTTCATTTATCTCAGAATTGCCTGGCCGCTACTTTCCTCGGCAATGAAGAGCGGGTGATGGATGGCGTCAATTGGTCATGAAATTGTGAGTGAATTCCGCTAGACTGGCGGTCTTTCTTTCAGGCTGGGTGGCAGAGGGGTTATGCAGCGGACTGCAAATCCGTGTACATCGGTTCGATTCCGTTCCCAGCCTCCAGAAAAACCAATAGATACAGCATGTTAACGACATCGAATGGTTGATACGTAAGACATAAACAATGTCACCGCGAGTCTATTTTAGCTTCAACAACAAGCCCGATAATTGGCGTGCCGCACAGGTGCGCAACATGGGTGTCGTCGAGGGCAACAGACCTGCTACGGAAGACGAATGGAAGGAGGTCAACAAGGGTGGTGATGCTGCCATCAAAGAATGGATCGCCGCTCAGCTCGCTGCCCAATCAGCCGCTTTAGTGCTCATCGGGTCGAGGACAGCACGCAGGAAGTGGATCCACCACGTGATCAGGGAAGCGTGGCGCACCGAAAAGGCATTGCTTGGCGTCTACGTACATAATTTGAAGGACAGCAACGGTGTTCAGGCCAATAAGGGGAGTAACCCGTTCGATCACTTCACGGTCGACGGGGTGCCCATGTCGGAAATCGTAAAGACCTACAACCCGCCATACTCGACCAGCACAGAGGTCCATGATCACATCCAGGAGAATCTGCAGGATTGGTTGGATGAAGCGATCACAATCAGAGAGGACTACAACTGAGGAAGACTCGCTCGCAGTTCTGGCCGGAACATCAATTGACCCGTCAGCTCGACGTGCAGCGATTGCCAATGATGTCGCCATAATAAGAGGGAGAACAATGCAACATACAAAAACCACCCTAATGATATCAATACTGATCGTCTCCCTGTGGGGATCAGCAAGTGCAGAGCCGCTGGACGATGGAAAAGCAGGCCATCTGATCACGAGCATAGAGATAAGCGACGCACAGGCGGCCATTGACGCATCCGAGTACCTGGTCCTCGATGTCCGCACGCCTGCAGAGTATGCCAGTGGCCACATCGACGGGGCATTTAACATCAACGTTCTGGACGATACCTTTGCCAGTCGCGTAAAGGCACTCGATCGAGACAGCACCTATATCGTTCACTGTGCAGCCAATGTGACCAATGGTCGAACGGACAAGGCAATTACGATCATGGATGATCTAGGATTCAAGCACCTGCTCAGCCTGAAAGGTGGAATTGCTGCTTGGATGGTCAACGAATTGCCGATTACCAGTTCGAGTGCTGAGCAGGTACCTGCCTATACCAGCGTATAGGTGCGTTGACCAGTGTCGAGATTCCAGGTGATCCATGACTCCAGCCACGCGCACCAAAAGAGCGGACCTCTCACTTGCGGTCCGTGAGTTATTGGAACCACATGACTGCGTCGTTGGCGTTGTCGCGGTTGGCAGCGTCGCTACCGGGATGGCGCGGCCCGACTCCGATATCGACGCCTTGGTCTTCATGTCACCCGTCAATCGACACATCGTTCCTGCCGAGGCGCTTTGGCGGCGTTCCGATGACACGTTCCACAGCATCTTTACGCACTACGAAACGGTACGCGGCGATGCCATTCCCCTCGACCTCAAACTGTGCGACTTCGCCATCTGGCGAAGTGACGAATCCTACTGGACAGAAGGACAACGAGCCGGGTTGGCGGAAGGCTGGATTGCCTTTGATCGAGATGGCAGCATCGCCAGACTGATTCAGGAAAAAACAAAGTACAGCGAATCGATCCGCAGAGATAAGATCGATGTGGCGGTCACCGGCCTCGATCAGATTCTGCAGGACGGAAAGCCCGAGAGCGT
>Ga0187827_10005672_pt1 | contig 14674 bp, 10 predicted proteins | sample ETNtaG_39_FD_167969 | JGI IMG/M metagenome (GOLD analysis project Ga0187827, IMG submission 167969) | Marine microbial and viral communities from oxygen minimum zone, Eastern Pacific Ocean - ETNP2014_SV_150_PacBio MetaG (Illumina Assembly) | ecosystem: Environmental > Aquatic > Marine > Hypoxic...
CATTTATCAGCCGCTTGCAGAGGGGGGCCAGAGTACTGGACGCCGGATGCGGCTCGGGAAGAGACTCGCTTGCCTTTCTAAAGATGGGATATCGCGTGGATGCCTTTGATTCGTCTGCAGAAATGACCAGACTTGCCGCTTGTCTGACAGGATTGCCTGTGGAACGAAAACAGTTTGATGAATTCAATCGTGTTGAATGTTATGATGGGATTTGGTGCTGTGCTTCATTACTGCATGTCCCGTTGGCCGATTTAGTAGATCAAATGTCAAATCTGGAAAAAGGGTTGAAGAAGGATGGAATTTGGTATGTGTCGTTCAAGTATGGAAATGGTGAACGTGAAAAAGACGGACGCCATTTTACGGATTTAAATGAAAAGTCTTTGAAGAAATTGATTCTGAGTATTGGCGAGGTTGTTTTGGAATCAATATGGACATCCGATGATGCTCGGCCGGATCGTTCTGACAAATGGATTAATGCGATATTGAAAAAAGAGACAGCATAGCGTCTTTGGTAGGGTTGCGGAACCCCCACCTTACGTAACTAATTTTAGCAAGCACCGAATATCGATTCTTAGGCACTACAAAATTTCCGTGCGCCGGATATCTAAAGAAAGTAAAACTATGAGATATCGCAGAAAACCGTCCGCCTTACACGCTTTATGTGTTGTCAGCCTCCTTATAATTCTGGCCTGTAACGGTGAACCCGCTGGTCGTTCAGCTATTCCGACTGTTGAGCTTATTGCGAAGGAAGAAACGGCTGCAAAACCACTCCCGGCCGATGCAGCACCGCCTGAGCGGCAGGTGTACCGTTACTATTCCGGTGAACCGTCCAGCCTGGATGTAAGTGTGGCTCTTTACGAATCGTTAGGGAGTGCCTTTCTATTCGAACGGCTGTGTATGCTCGATCACAACGATGAGTTGATCCCCGGTGCCGCAGACCGGTGGGAAAGCTCGCCCGACGGCAAGACCTGGACCTTCTACCTGCATCCGGGCGCGCGCTGGAGCGACGGTACGCCGGTCACTGCACACGACTTCGAATATACCTTCAAACGCCTGCTCGATCCAGACAGCGGCAATGTGTACGCCTTCTTTTATTACGACATCAAAGGCGCAAAAGCATACAACCAGCGGAAGACAAATGATCCAAATATGTTGGGCATCCGAGCAGTCGATGACCTGACGCTGGAAATAGAAACAGAGGAACCGTGCGCCTATTTCCCTTATGTGACCTCTTACACCGCCTCCTCACCCGTACCACGCTGGCAGGTGGAGAAATACGGTAGCCGTTGGACCGATGCGGGCTATTGCGTGAGCAACTCCGCGTTTCGGGTGGACGAATGGGTCCAGGGCAAATATATGACGTTCCGGCTTAATCCTTTCTACAACGGTAACAACCCGGCCTATCTGAGAAAGATCGTCCGTCTCTTTTCTGGCATGGCAGGCACGGGTAGTGCATCCGGTGGTGTAGGACCGTTGCCCTATGAGAACAATGAAGTCGACCTAATCGGCGTTGGTCAGCCTGCGGATATCGACCGTATTAAAAAGGATCCGGAACTGAACAAACAGCTCTGGCGATACAACGGAAAGACGACGACTTACCTGTTCTTCCGGACACAGCAACCGCCCTTCAATGATGTACGGGTGCGCAAGGCCATAGCACAGGCCATCGATAAAAAGACTATTGCCGATGTGCTGTTTAAAGGTACCGTACTACCAGCCTATACCATGCGGCCACCGAGTTTTTTCCGCTCTGTGAGTGATAAGTACCAGCACTTTCAGCAACACAATCCGAAGGCAGCACAGCAATTGATGGCCGATGCCGGATTTCCAGAAGGCCGGGGATTTCCATTGGTCGAGATGTGGTTGCGGGATATGTCCACCGCATCACAAGGCGGTCAGGCCGCTCAAGTGATCCAACAGCAATTGCGTGAAATTCTTGGGATTCGGATGGATATCCGTAATACGCAGACCAACTCATTTAATCAATTGATGCATGAATGGAAGATACCCATGGGCATGGTCGGTTACGGGGCTGATTTCCCGGACCCGCAGAGTATGCTCGGCGTACCCTGGCGCTCACAACCTCAGGGATTTACGCGTCACGACTGGACCAATACGCAGTTCGATGATCTTATCGACAGGGCCAGAGGTGAAACAGATCGTGAGCAGAGGTTCCAGTTTTATGATGAAGCAGAGGGCATTTTGGCATCGGACGTAGGCGGGGCATTTCTGTGGCACGGCCAGGGATTTCAACTCCGCAAACCCTGGCTCAAAGGCCTCCAACAGGACCGATCAGGTTTCTATCCATTTTGGGAAAATAATACGGTTTACGGTGCGATGTATATTGGTGGGAATGATTATTAACTTATGTTACACAGTGTAGGTAATATCAGGATGCAAGATACAAGATACAAGATACACGGTGCAGGATGAAAACGAGGCCAACCTTATTCGGTATACCCCGTTCTCCCTTGATTCAATATCAGAAAGGTCTACGGGGGGATCCCTTACCACCCCCCTCCCCGGGGTGTCGACGGATTTATATTTTTTCATCATATGGCCTTTGTAATAACTCGCCAAACAGCCTGTATCGTTACCCGATCGATGTTTCCAAGACCTCGGCATCAGCCTCCTTAACGGATACGCAGATACCGTATCGGGTCGGTGTCTACTGCTGCCGGCCAAAATATCTTGACATCCAGTTTCCAACACCCATAGATTTACTCGGTATCGTTCTTATTTCTATCTACCCCATTTCTCTCAAGGAGGATATACATGGCAAAAGGAATCGTTATTGGATTGATCATCGGGGCACTGATCGCATACATGGCCCTGTCGCCGAATTCGCCGGATGAAGCCCAGACTAGCACTAATCTGAGTGAAGCGCCCGAGTACGTGGCAAACAAGGCCGTCGTAGAAAATATGTTCAAGGCCTTCATGGACGAGGATCTGGAAGCTTGGAGCGTTCTGGTTGCAGACAGTGTTAAATGGACGTCTCCTGGCTACGGGGCTGAACTGGACGACGGTACGAAGGACGAGTGGCAAGCAGATCTGCAGGGATACAACGACGGTTTCGACGATATCAGCATGCAACAATCCTTCTATTTGCCAGGATTGGATGAATACACTTCCGAACCCGACGGGTCGGTGCGGTTGTACGTGCATTGGAAGGCCACACACACCGAGTCCGGCGTTGTGGCAGAACCCTGGTACTATGCCAACTTTGAATTAGAAGGCGGCAAAATCACCCGGGGTTCCGAATACATGGATGTAGGCGGGATGATGAATCACATTGCCGCCGCATCGGCCGGTGAGTAATTCCAAGAAAAACCGGTGACTCGAATCTGCTAGGCAGGATTCGGAAATGTGAGTAGAGTAAGGGGTGCGTGAAGTGCGTGCCCCTTTCTTTATTTTTGCGAAAATGCCCCATATTGTTGTGACGGCGGTGCATATCAGTTTCAAGGTTATTGAGAGAAACCGGGACCGTGTTAATAAACTTGTGTTAGCTATGTCCTTAGGCAAGCCGACAGAACAACACTCATGCGCCACATACTGCCTCTTGTTACGTCCAACCCTGACGTTTTCCCAGAAAGCTCATTGGAGCGCCTAGTCACCATTATTGTTCCAGCGTTTACAGCGGCTATAACCGAGAAGTTATATTTAGAGGATATGCATTAACAAGGTTGAAAAGATGTATACCTATTGTTTGGCTCATACTCCCAATTATTGCTATTTCATTCGTTTTTATTCACGGAGAAGTTAGGAGCTTGGGACAATTTTTAAACTATGCCATTTTCAGTTTCGTTTTTGGAACCGGTTTCATCTGAAAAGAATTTAGACGTCTAGAGATATTGATTACTATCCAATTTTTAATCAACGCAAGCATGGTTTTTGTACCTTGAGGTCTCATAAGAATGCTTTGAGATGGAGATCAAAGAACAAATACAATAAACGGTATGGAATGTCCCAATTGCATAAAAGGCAACTTCCCTGAAAGCCCAATGATGACCGGTATTTCCTAGGAAGTTCCCCCAGTTACAAAAATTTCGAGCGCTGAATATGTGTGGATCCCATCCCTCCCCCCTACCCCGGGGTGTCGACGGATCTGTACCTCACCATCATATTGCCTTCGTAATAACCCCCCAAAACACCCCGTAACAACAGGGGAATAAACACACCTAAACACATTTAAATACATTGACTTATATCGTTTATTTGGTTATATTATAATTACATAATAAAACGGCCCGGTAGGGTGCTGATAACACCTTTCCCGGGCCTTGAACAACCACCTACTTACATAGGAGGAAGTCCCGATGAGAAACCTACCCAACATCTCCCTTGTTGTCAACGTAACCTTCACCAGAGCATTTCCTGTGCCGGCTACAGTGGAACAGGTGATTATGATGCGTGGATCCATACAGAAACGATAGGAGGATTGTCATGCGAGGGTCAATATTGAAACGTAAGACAGGCTATTTCATCGTTTATGATGCCCCCAGGAAATGGGAGGGTAAAACGGGGTGTCACACGCGAAATAGAAAATGGGAGAAAGTACCGGCTCCAAACACCCGCAAACATGCTGAGAGGTTGCTGGCCGAACGACTTTCGCAGCTTCATAGGGGGGAGTTTGTTGAGCCTACCAAGATCACCTTTGCGACGTTTGCCGATAAATGGATCGAGAAGTACGCAAGAGTCCAGGTGCGTCCTTCTACTTTAGTGTTGTATGAAGGGTTCTTGAAGAATCATTTAGATCCGGTATTTGGCAACATGGTGCTTGCCAAGATCGGTACTGAAGACATTCAGGGCTTCAAAGCCGGAAAGACGGCAGCGGGTTTGTCTCCGTCAACCGTGAAACAGCTATTGGGAACATTGCGTCAGATTTTCAATCACGCCATTGAGTGGGACTATATACATACCAATCCGGCAAAACATGTGAAGAATCCAAAGATACTGAAATCCGAAATGGGATTCTTAACACCGGATGAAGTCCGCGTCTTACTGGCACATGTACCGAACAGGTGGTACGCGTTCTTCTTGACGGCTATTACCACGGGATTGCGTGTGGGCGAATTGCTTGCGATGAAGTGGGGAAATCTGGACTGGAACATCGAGAAGTACTATGTCAAAGAGACGATGCTCCGGGCAATGGGCGGTCATGCATCAGGGTTTGCGCCACCCAAGACAGATACCTCCGCTGCTCCGATAAACCTTACACCTTCCTGTATAAAAGCGTTACAGCAGCATCGCCGAAGGCAGTCTGAAGACAGGCTGAAGTCCGGAGGATCATATCAGGATCTAGATTTGATTTTTGCGACGCCCATAGGGACGCCGCTTGATTCGTGCAACATCGTTAAAAAGATTTTTCATCCAGCGTTGAAAGCGGCGGGATTGCATCGCATACGCTTTCACGATCTAAGGCACACATGCGCATCGCTTCTGATCAACCAGGGGGAAAGTCCGAAGTATATTCAAAGTCAACTTCGTCACGCATCTATCGATATGACGTTTGACCGATACGGGCATCTATTCCCGGATGCGGGCAAGGAAGCTGCAGCACGCATGGATGAAGCACTGTTCGGTAATCAAGAAAAGCTGGAAAGCGCGGTATAGCGAAAAGCCATGAAATCATGCGAACCAGGGTTGTGGTTATTTAGTATCAGCCATGATGCGTGTGTCACAACAGATGAATCTTGACAATATTACATCATGATTTACATTTGTAGAGAAGTGTATTGTTCGTCTACCATTTGTCTACCATTGGTAGCTAAAACGACGTAAAATATGATGGAATAACAGGAAGACAACATTTCGCCTATCTCTAAACGAGACAAAGCGTTACGTATTGAGATGAAACAAGATATACGGGGGAAATCAGACTTCGGACCAGTAGGTCGGGGGTTCGAATCCCTTCAGGTGTATTGGCGATATCTGATAAATAAGCGCAGCAGTCTGTATACGATCTGCTGCGCTTATTGTGCGAAAACCCATACCTTTTAACACCGCAGTATCATCTTGTAATTCACGGGAAAGGGCATATTCATGAACCGTATCCGGATGGGGGTCGTTGGTTGTGGCGCGATTGCGCAAATTCAGCATCTGCCGCATTTGTCGGAACTCCGTGACAAATATGAACTCGTCGGATTATGCGACGTATCGCGGCATCTGGTCGATTTCATGGGGGATCTGTATCAAGTTTCGCACCGGGTAACGGACTATCGTGAGTTGCTGGCGCTCGATCTGGATGCGGTGCTGCTCTGTTTTGCCGATCCGAAAACAGAGGTGGCGGTAGCCGCCCTTCAGGCAGGCAAGCATGTATTTATTGAAAAACCGATGTGTATTTCCGTGGAGGAGGCCGATCGGATTATCGGAGCAGCCGAGGCATCGGGTAAAACGCTCATGGTCGGCTATATGAAACAACACGATCCGGGGTTCCAGTACGCTCTGACGGAAGTGGAGAAAATCCCTGATATCCGGTTGATACAGGTCAACCATATCCATCCTGACAATAACCTGCACCTGAAAGAGTTCAACCTGTATCGCTTCGATGATATTCCGCAGGAGGTCATTGAGCACACCAGAACGTTGCGCGCTGCCGCCGTTCACGAGGCGATCGGTGATGTACCCGATGATGTGCAACGGATCTTCACCCACCTCACCGGCAGTATGATTCATGATATCAGCGTGCTCCGCGGTATGTTCGGCACGCCGGAACGGGTCGTCAGCATGGAGCAATGGAGTGAGGGTATGAGTGTCACGATGGTCCTGGCCTATGAAGGTGATAAACGGTGCGTAGCTACCTGGACGCATCTGCCGGAGCTGTGGGACTTCCGGGAAACGCTCGAAGTCTTCGGCACGGCCCAGCGGGTCAGCATCCGTTTTCCCACCGGCTTTGCCCGTGGTGAGCCCTCACCGGTGACCGTGCAGGGGATGGACGGCAGCAAACCCTGGAAGAAAGAAGTGATCGTCAACAACCAAAATTCGTTTAAGCTGGAGCTGATCCATTTTCATCACTGTATTATTAACGGTAAAAAGCCGCTGACAGATGGATATGCCGCGCGTCAGGATCATGCGTTGTGTAGAGATATCATCAAGGCGTATATGCAAGCCAATATTTAGTGATTGGATGATTGGTAAAAGCACAAGTCAAAATCCAGTTAGAATGGCAATCATTACTATGGCGATCACATTGTAGCCTATGACGTGAGTCAATCGCCAACTCACTAAAAAGCACAGCGAGCGAAGCGGAGCGCGTTCTAACCAGTGCCCCGAAGAGGCGTTCATTGATTTCCCAGAGCGTAGGGAAATCAATCACCAAACCACGAAATACCCGCATCGTGTCCGCAGGACACATGCCATCATCAAATCAACCCTTTTATGAAGCTAAGCCTCTCTCAAATGATAGCCGTCATGGGACCCGGCATTGCTGTAGCCGCCACGGGCGTCGGGGCCGGTGATATGATTTCCGCTACCAATGCCGGTGCTGGATATGGTACGGTTTTGCTCTGGGCGGTCGTTTACGGCGCGATCCTCAAATACGCCCTGAACGAAGGACTCGGCCGCTGGCAACTTGCAACCGGGACCACGATCCTCGAAGGATGGGTGGAGCGCCTCGGCAGGCCGATACAGTACATCTTTCTCATCTATCTCATCGGATGGTCCTTTCTGGTTGGTGGTGGCCTCCTGTCGGCCTGCGGTCTGGCTGGACATACGGTGTTTCCATCTCTCTCTGTGGCCACCTGGGGCATTATTCACTCGTTGGTGGGCGCCATACTCGTCTGGATAGGACGATATAGCCTGTTCGAAAAAGCCATGAAGGTGCTCGTTGGATTAATGTTCATCTCGTTTCTGCTGAGCGCCTGGGCGCTCAGGCCGGATATCGTCGCCGTTGTCCAAGGTATGACCTTTCCGAGTGTCCCGTCCGGCTCGGTAGGGACCATCCTCAGCGTATTGGGTGGTGTGGGTGGCAGTCTGTCGGTATTATGTTATGGGTATTGGATTCGGGAAGCCGGGCGGTCCGGTCCGGAATGGCTCCCGGGCATACGGATAGATCTCAGAGCCGCCTATACTCTAACCGCTTTTTTCGGTGTGGCGGTCATGATTCTGGGCGCGCAGATCAAGCCGGAAGCCGCCGCTGGTGGTAACATCGTGCTGGGTATGGCAGATCGCATGGAAGCGGCCCTCGGCCCCTTCGGAAGATGGTCCATCTATCTGGGGTTCTGGGCAGCGGTCATCACCTCCGTTCTGGGCGTCTGGCAGGGCATTCCGTATCTGTTTGCAGATTTCATGGCCCTGTTCAAGCGGGTGCCGAAAGAAGATCGGGCCGCGATGATCAGCCCGCAGTCGCCCTACTATCGGGGTTTCCTTCTCTTTCTTACGTTTCCCACGATGATCCTGCTCTGGTTCGACCGCCCAGTGGCCATCATCATCGCCTATACCATCGTCGGCTCACTGTTCATGCCGTTTCTGGCCGGTACCCTGCTGTACATGAATTCTAAACGGGAATGGCTCGGCGACCTGCGCACCGGCTGGCTCCTGAATTCTCTCCTGGTCATGGCCCTGTTACTGTTTCTGTACCTCGGCATAAATCAGTTGATAGATGTCTTTACATAAATAAAGTAGATATATCCGTTCATGAATTAGTATGTGTTTTCAATCACCAAATCACTCAATCACTCAATCACCATTTTTCAAGTCTTCCTCCATCGGTATTGGCGTCATCGGCATGGGCTGGATGGGCACCGTCCATAGCCGGTCTTATAATCAGATCAGACCTCGCTTTCCTGAAAGCAGGGTATTTCCACAACTGGTCATCTGTGCGGATGATGTAGCGGCACGGGCCGACGAGGTGAAGGAGAGTCTGGGGTTTTCACGTTCGACGACTGACTGGCAGGATGTGATTCGTGATCCGGATGTTGATGTCGTCAACATCACGGCGCCGAATTTTCTGCATCTGGACATGGTTAGGCAGGCGGCGGCAACCGGCAAGCATATATTCTGTGAAAAACCGGTGGGACGCTCACCGCAGGAGACGGCCGCTATTGTCCAGACTGCACGGGATGCCGGCGTGTTGACCTGGGTCGGATACAATTATCAGTGGGCACCCGTCGTGCAACATGCCCGGCAGTTGATCGCAGACGGTAAGCTGGGACGTATCACCCATTACCGGGGCCGTTTTTTCGCGGGTTATGCAAGCCATCCCGAAGGGGTGCTTTCCTGACGTTTCCAACGGGAAGCGGCAGGTAGCGGCTCTCTCGGAGATTTGATGTCGCATGTGACCGATATGGCGCACATGCTGGCCGGCCCGATCAAACGCGTCATCGGTAACCAGGCTACGTTTATTACGGAACGCCCCACGCCCCAACCAGGGGCAGGTACCCACTTCTCCATCGGCACAGAAGGCCCCCAAGAACCGGTGACTAACGAAGATTATGCCAGTGCGCTGGTTCAGTTTGAAAACGGTGCACACGGCACGTTCGAAGTGTGCCGGATCATACAGGGGCCCAAATGCCAGATGGCATTCGAAATACACGGCACAGAAGGCGCTATCCACTGGGATTTTGAACGTATGAACGAACTACAGGCGTTCACCACCGGCGGTACGCATGGTGGCTACACAACCATTCAAAGCAGCCCTGCACACCCCGGCCATATTCACTTCAATCCCGGCCCGGCCGTCGGCCTAGGTTACGACGACCTGAAAGTCATAGAAGTCTACCATTTTCTGCAATCCATCGCCAACGGCAGGCAAGGCAAGCCCGGTTTCGCCGAAGCACTCGCTGTCGGAAATGTCCTTGCCGCCATAATACGCTCCTGGGCGTCCGAGCGGTGGGAAAATATAATTGACTGATTGGTTGATTTGTTGGTTGAAAACCAATCAGACAATCAGACAAATCTGGAGTTCCCCATGCCCCATACCCAAGAACAAATCCGCCTGACGACCGCGCAGGCTGTCGTGAAATACCTCTCGGTTCAATACAGCGAGCGTGATGGAAAAGAGCGGCGTTTTATACCAGCCATGTTCGGCATCTTCGGGCACGGCAACGTCGCCGGCATCGGGCAGGCGCTATTCGAATACGGACAGGATCTGACTTATCATCAACCCTGTAACGAACAGTCGATGGTACATACCGCGTCCGGCTATGCGAAGGTTAATCATCGTATGGCCATCATCGCCTGTACCGCCTCCATCGGTCCCGGCTCCACCAACATGGTCACCGGAGCCGCAACCGCAACGATCAACCATCTTCCGGTATTGCTGCTGCCGTCCGATTATTATGCCACCCGGTATCAAGGCCCGGTGCTGCAACAGATTGAACATCCCGTGTCTGCAGACGTAAGTGTCAACGATTGCTTTCGCCCCGTTAGCCGGTTTTTCGATCGGATCATGCGCCCCGAGCAGCTTCTCACGGCCCTGCCGGAGGCCATGCGCGTGCTGACCGACCCGGCGGCCACGGGTACCGTCACGATTTCTCTGCCACAGGATGTCCAGGCCCACGCGTACGATTATCCGGTTTCTTTCTTCGATAAACGCGTCTGGCGGGTCGAGCGTCGTCCGCCAACCTCAGATCGTATCGCTGAAGCGGTCACCCTGTTACAGGCGGCCAGGCGCCCGATGATCATCGCCGGCGGCGGGGTGCATCATTCGGAAGCCTGGTCAGAACTGAAAACCTTTGCCGAGCAGTGCGGTATTCCGGTGGGCGAAACATTCGGCGGCAAAGGGGCTATGAAATCAGCTTCTCCATGGGGTATCGGCGGATTCGGAGTGGCCGGTACGCCACACGGCGGTAAAATAGCAGCCGAAGCGGATCTGATCATCGCCATCGGAACCCGCCTGACCGATTTCTCCACCGGTTCGCAGTCCGCGTTTCAGCATCCTGATGTCAAATTTATCGGTATCAACGTCGCCGGCCATGACGCCTACAAACAGGGCGCCCTGCCGGTCCTGGGGGATGCCCGTGAGGCGTTGACGGCCTTGACAATCGCTGCAGCGGAAGCAGGCATCACCCCGGACACGGCCTATCTTGAAGAGGTAACCAGCGCCAGGGCAGCCTATGACAAAACATTGCAGGAAGAGGTCTACATCGATCATCCGGACGAGGCCATGAGCCAAGCGCAATTATTGCAGACACTCAACAACGAGGCGCAGGCCGGTGACTGTGTGGTCGCCGCTGCCGGCAGTCCGCCGGGTGACCTGCTTCGGCTGTGGGATGTCACCGGAGGCGCCGCCTGCTACATGGAATTCGGGTTTTCATGTATGGGCTGGGAAATACCAGCCGGTCTGGGAGCGCGTATGTCGGGCAAACACAACGAAGTATACGTCTACATCGGCGACGGCACCTACCTGATGAATCCGACAGAACTCATGACGGCGATGCAGGAAGGACTTAAAATCACGATTGTCCTCTCAGAAAATCACGGGTACCAGATTATTCGATCCCTGCAGATGGCCAGGGCGGGCCGATCCTTCGGTAATGAATTCCGCGGCCGCGACAGCGAAACTAATAAACTTGAAGGTGGCTATCTGCCCATTGACTTCGTCAAAAATGCTGAAAGCCTGGGCGCCCGCGCCTGGCATGCGACAACCCCGAATGCGTTGCGCCAGGCCTTGCGTGAAGCCCGGAGCGAAACCCGTTCGTGTGTGATCGTCTGCGAAACCGAAAGCCACCGTTATCTGCCGCCGACCGGCGTTTGGTGGGACATCGCCTCGGCAGAAGCCACCAACGACCCGATGACCCGCAAACTCCGCGAAGGCTACGAAGCTGAACGGCGGACCGGGCAACGGTTTTATTATTGAAAGGATTCCTATGAACATCCGCATCGGCAGTGCACCGGACTCCTGGGGCGTCTGGTTTCCAGATGATCCGAAGCAGACGCCCTGGCAACGATTCATGGACGAAGTCGTCAAGGCCGGATACAATTGGATCGAGTTGGGACCGTATGGGTATCTACCGACCAACCCGACAATATTACAGACCGAACTCGACAAGAGAAACGTCAAGGTGAGTGCAGGCTTTGTTATGGGCAGCCTCGAAGATCATTCGGTGTGGCCTGAAATCGAGGCGCAACTGACTGGCGCAGGGGAGTTACTGGCAGAATTAGGCGCTCAATATCTGGTGCTCATCGATGGGACCTACTCCGACCTGTTCACCGGTGAGCAAATCGAAATTAAACGGCTCGATGATGACAACTGGCGACGCTTGATCGACGCCACACACCGGGTCGCTGACATGATAGATGGGTTGTATGATATGAAGCTGGTTTTTCATCCCCACGCCGAGACGCATGTCGAATACGAAGATCAGGTAGAACGCTTTCTCTCAGATACCGACCCGGACCGCGTATCGCTCTGTTTTGATGTCGGTCACCATGCTTACCGGGACGGCGATCCCGTGGCGTTTATGCGCAAGCACCACGCAAGAATTCCGTACTTGCACCTCAAAAGCGTGGAACCAACTTTACAGAAAAAAGTACAAGAGGAAGGCATCCCATTTGCTACCGCTGTCGCCATGGATATGTTCTGCGAACCATCCCGGGGCGCCGTCGATTTCATGGCCTTCCGCGATCTGCTGATCGAACTCGACTACGACGGCTTCGCGATTGTTGAGCAGGACATGTACCCTACCCCGTTCGACAAGCCCTTGCCCATCGCCAAGCATACGCGGGCCTATTTAAAAGAGATCGGGCTGGGAAATTAAGCAGGCGCGCTGTGCGCCTGCTGGTACCGGCTCCCCGGAGTTTTCATGACCCGTCGCGAATTCATAGAAAAATCACTGAGTACACTGGTCAGCGTTTCTTTTCTCGAAATGTTGATTACGCGTGATCTTCTGGCCGGTAGTATCAAGGAGAAGACGGACCACTGGGCGATTCAGCTTGATGACATGTGTCGGGATCTGAAGAAACAGGCCATCCGGCCGTCGGTCTGGCAAACCAGGATTGAAAAATTGCTGGGGACAGTTGAGCAGGCCGAGCTGGTAAAGTTCATCGGTTTCGACAAGTTGACTCGGGTATTTCAATATCCTGACCTTGGTGCAAACACCAAATATGTGACCTTCCCGAAAATCGCCTGACTGCCGGACGATGTGCAGTTTGTAAAGAAAATATTCGGTATGAAACAGGATCGATCATTCCTCATGGGCACAAGAACATGGTTTCGGCCCATTACGTCCTGTTCGGTGAATTCGATCTTAAGCACTCCGATAAATTAGGAGAAGACGATACCCATCTCATCATTACACCGACCGTGGATACCATTGTCAAGCCAGGCAGCGTCCCGTCCATTTCCGATGAAAAGAACAATGTACACTGGTTCAAAGCCCGCAGCGAGATCGCCTTCACCTTCGACATGCTCATCTTCAATATCGATCCTTCCTTCGGTAAATCATACGATATCGAGAATATCGACCCCTATGAAGCCGAAGAAATTCGTCCCAACGTGTGGCGCGCCCCAAAGCTCGACGTGAATACCGCGTTGAAAAAATATGGCAAGGAGACGCATCATTAATTTGCTGATTTGTTGATGGTCTGATTGGAAAGATCAAAACCAATCGGTCATCTCGTCGGATCGTTCAGCAAATCAACAATTCAGCAGATCAGACGATCTATATATCCAGTTTTACCATATCGATCATATCACATTCAGAGCCGTCATCCATCTGCACCCACCGGGAGCGTCTGCCGCATTCATTGTAGCCGACCTTCTCGTACACATGAATGGCGGATGGGTTCGCTGACCAGACGCTCAAGAACAATCGTCTGGCGCCGAGTCGACGTGATTCTTCTTCCAGGGCCCACATCAGGGCCGTTCCGATACCCATGCCCCTGGCACGGTCTATCAAGGCCAGTCCTACCGTAAAATATTGATACCCACTGCTGTTTGTAAACCCTTCACCTACGAGTCGACCGTCTTGTTCAACCAGGATGTAACCGAGTTTATCCTGGCTCAGATCGTGGACAATATCCTCAAACATCATACGACCGCTATCACGGTCCAGTTCCAGCCGCCTGCACATCACTTCCTCTCTCGTCAAAGTCCGGTGCATCTCGATAAAGGCATCCAGATCGGCGGCGCAGGGCCGACGGAACGTCGTATCCACTCCGTTTGCCTGAAATGTCTTTATTATCCGGCCTTCCTGCATGGATGGAGCCCCCTTGTAAGCATCTTCAGCATCCGAAAATAGGTCGACTGGCATATTTACTCCGTGTGTTATTTATGACGTATAAACCGCGCAGCGCTTACTATGTCCTCGCTTTTAAAATCATAATTCCAACAACCGCGCCATATTCCCCCCCAGAATCAGATCCATATCCTTCTCGGCAATAAAACTACAGTGCGTCCGTACCGCTTCCAGGGAATGCTGATACGTGCTTGCCCGGGCGACCGGTGGGTAGTTGGAGGCCCAGCAGAGTCGCTCGGGGCCGTAGTATTCGTACAGCTTGCGCACGATCCACATGGCATCCGAATAGGGATATTCCCAGGCGACTTCAGAGACATACTGGAAGCCGGAGAGCTTGATATGGATATTCGGTACGTCGGCGGATTTGAGGATCTCCTCTAATATCGGATAGGGTGGATCTTCGCCTACCCGCGCACCGGCCATATGGTGGCACAGAAAGGGGATCGATGGAAAGCGCCGTGCCAGTTTTCTGAGGGCCGGTAACCAGGCTGCCCCGA
>Ga0187827_10005673_pt1 | contig 14673 bp, 11 predicted proteins | sample ETNtaG_39_FD_167969 | JGI IMG/M metagenome (GOLD analysis project Ga0187827, IMG submission 167969) | Marine microbial and viral communities from oxygen minimum zone, Eastern Pacific Ocean - ETNP2014_SV_150_PacBio MetaG (Illumina Assembly) | ecosystem: Environmental > Aquatic > Marine > Hypoxic...
TCGATCATCAGGTTTTGATTTTTGCTCCCCTCCTGAAAGGAGGGGTTGGGGGAGGTGCCTCTAAGACATTACAGTCAACCGATCTGGTTTATCCTCTTCGCAGGCCCATAGAACCGCTGGATCGTATTGCCGTGGTGCGGTGATGGGTTCTGTGGGCATTTGCCAGTTGGGGCGATAGTGGTTGATGAGGCGGGTGACGTTTTTGTGGGCGATGGCGTCTTTGAGGTCGTCGTCAATGTCAGCAGCTTCGATTTTGCGCTGGAGGAAGCGGTAGTCGTAATAGGGGAGGTCGGCACCAAAGATGAGGCGGTCGCGGCCCACTTTGTCGGCGAACCAGTTGAAGTCCCATTCGCTGTTGCGTCCGTCGGGATATTGTACGACTTCAAACCAGAGGTTGTCGTACTTAGCCAGGTTTTTGGCAGCCCAGGTGCTGGCGTGTACGATGAATTGTGTGTGGGGAAAAGCCTGGGCTGTTTTGTCCATGAGGCTGTCGTGCCAGTGGAGATTGCACAGGCCGCCACGCGCGGCAGCGACTTCGATCATGGGATAGATTTCGTCTTTCATTGGCGGGTGACCGGCAATGCCGACGAAGTTGGGATCGTCTAAGGCGCGTTCGGCTTCTTCAACGGCATATTGTCCCAAGCGTGGTTCGACTAAGGCCAGGCCAAAAGGGAAACGCTCGGGATAATTGCGGCAGGCTCGGGAGATGACCTGGTTTTGGTCGCGGATGTCTTCGAGGCCGCGTACAATAGAACTGCCTACGGCGGTTGGCATGGAGATGGTGGCGTAGATTTCTGTTTCTGCGAAACGGGATAGGCACATTTGGGTGTTTTGCCCGGTTGGGGGAATGCGATTGAGGGTGCGACCAATGTGGTTGTGACAGTCGATGTAAGGTCTCATTCAATTACCTCTCCTTTAAACTGGCTCAGTTAAAGAGTGTCTATTTGTCTATTCGTTTATCTCCTGACACGCATGTTGATTGTGCACATAATAAGCTCTGTGCATGTCCGGGTTACCGTAAGCAAAGTTGCCGTCGCAGGCCATGAGTAACTGGCGGCCGAGTTGATCTACCTTGTCGGGATATTCGGCGGCAAGGTCGTTTTCTTCGCGATAGTCGTTGAGTACGTTATAAAGTTGGAAGCCATCTGTTGTACTGATGTGGCGAAGTTTCCAGCCGTCGTCGGTGGTGAGCGCCGGGCCGAGGCGAGAGGAGACGACGACAGGTGCATGGGAGTGCTGGTCGTTTCCGTGCAATGTTGGGAGAAAGGATTCTCCGTCTTTCCAATCCGGTGATTGTTCGCCGACGATTTCTGCCAGTGTGCTCATAAAATCGTAATTGGCGATCATGTGATTGGTTGTGTTAGGAGCTATGCGACCGGGGCAGCGAGCGATGTAAGGGAGGCGTGTGCCACCTTCCCAGCTTGTCCATTTGAGGCCAGCCATACCATCATTGCCATTAAAGACATCACCGCTGAGTTCTGATGTGTGGCGTGTGGTGATGTCGTCGTAGCGCACCCCATCGAGGCTTCGTTTTTTGGTCGTGCGACCTTCTTGTGCAGCGTAGATTTCATGGCCGTTGTCTGAGCTAAAAAAGACATAAGTGTTGTCTGCAATGCCAAGTGCGTCGAGTTCATCGAGGATGATGCCGACCGTGTCGTCCAGGCGAAGGACCATGGAGGCGTATTCTTTTTCAAAATCCGTGAGACCGTCTACATCTTTCACGCCCGGATGGATTTCGGGAACGGCGATGGGGCCGTGAGGGAGTTGTGAGGGGTGGAAGAGGAAGAAAGGTTGGTCGCGATGTTTGCGAAGGAAGTCCACGATTTTATCGTTGAAGAGGTCTTGAGAATAAGTGACTTTGCCAGTCATGTCATGGCGGATAGCAGCGTTTTCCGGTGATTCATCACCGGGTTGCTTGCCACAGTCTGGGTGGGTGTTACCGGGGATGTTGACGACTTCACCGTTTTCAAAGAGAAAGGGTGGATAAAAGCCGTGGCAGAGTTGATGGTCGTAGTAGCCGTAGTGATAGTCCCAGCCATGCCGGCGAATGCGTTCAGGGGTTGTGGCAAATCCCCATTCGAGTTTGCCAATTTCGCCTGTGGCATAACCTGCGTGTTGCGCGATCTGTGCGAGGAAGACTTCGTCGGAGCGTTCCTGGAAGCTGGTGTTGTTGATGAGTTCAGCTATGTCTTCAAAGGTGGCGGTTCCTTCGGCCATGTGGCGATAGAGGCCGCCTTTGGTGAAGGTCCATCGACCGGCATGGGCATCGTGGTAGCCAGTTAGTAGACTGGCTCTTGATGGTGCACAGAAGATGCAGCCATATGCGTGCGTGAATTGCAGGCCTTCGTCTGATAGCCGATCTATGTTTGGGGTTTGGAAGTATTTTTGCCCGTAGCACGAAAGCATACCTCGGCCGAGGTCGTCGGCGTAAATATAGATGATGTTTGGTTTGGACATGTAGAGTTCTTCCTTGTTTTTTCCTTGCCTTCGACGATCTGGGGCATACGCCGCACTAACTGTACAACGGCCTACCCTGCCGATAAGTCGATTTTGTTTTGGAAGGTCAGGTTTCTGAACTTTGCTTTTTTACCCACAACCTGTCCTCAGTTCCCCCTTTGGAAAAGGGGACAGGGGGATTTGGTGGGCTGGGTTGTCGGGTTCCGTGGCCCTCCATCCTCATCCGTGCCCATCCGTGATCCCGCAACACCTTACAGTTCTTTCACATCAATCGCCTTTCGCTCTGTAGTCGCTTTGTGTGCTGCATGGATAAGCGAGAGATTGTGTCGGGCATGCTCTCCTGTGATTGGGAGGGGATTGCCTTTGGCGAGTGCTTTGAAGGTAGCGGCGAAATAGTTCGCGTGACCTGCTCGACCGAGGGCTTCTTCGCTCAAGTTATGGTCGAGGTCAACGGATTGCCATTTGCGGGTGGATTTGTCGAGGCGCAGGAGTTCGCGACCGCGTTTGACTATGCGGAGACCGTGGGTGCGGGTGTAGACTTCGCAAAGGTTGCCATCACCACTGGTGGGCATTCCCCAGGAGGTGGAGACTGTGGAGACGGCACCGTTTTCATGTTCGAACAGGAGGAAGGCGACATCGTCAACATCGAAGTCAAAGAATTTGGTTTGCACTCTTGCTTCAACGTAGCGGACAGGTGAGCCGACCATGGTTTCGACGAGGTAGATCTCATGGTATGAGCTGTCGCTGATGCAACCCCCACCAGCAGCTTTGGACGCACGCCAGACATTGTTGGGATCGGCCTGATCTTCTGTTTTTCCGAAGAGGGAGAGGGCGCGACCAGTTTGTGGATCGCCTAAGTTATCTTCGCGCAATTGCCTGAGGGCTTCGGCAGTGCCGGGCATGTAGAGGAAGTTGTGTACGACGCCATAGGGGACGTTGTGTTTTTTTACTGTGTTGAGAAGCTGGTCGGCTTCCTCAAGAGATGTTGCCATTGGTTTTTCTGAAATGATGGCAACGCCTGCTTGTGCGGCTTCTGCAACGTGTTCGGCATGTAGATGGTGGGGTGTTGCGATGATGACGGCGTCGATTTCTGCGCTGGAAAGCATGTCTCGATGGTCTTCGTAGCGTTGTTCCGAGATGATGTCTGCTGCGGTGCCCACGTGATTCCTGTTTTCGGGCACAGGATCGGCAATTGCTGATACTTTGACGAGATCAGGAATTTCGAGCAGGCCGTCGAGATGTGATTTTTGTACAATACCGCCGCAACCGATGAGTCCGAGGCGAATGGGTGAGGACATGGAGAACCTTTCAATATCTTTTTGTTAATGGCCCAACAGAAAAATCACGCGTAGGGGCAAGGTTCCCTTGCCCGCGATCTATGGTGTTAAAACAGGCAGGCAGGGAAACCCTGCCCCTACTGTGGATGGTGCGTTTCGTGATTTATGGGCCTTGATCACATTTCGGCAAGTATTGCATTTGGCATTTTTAAGGCGTGAGCGTAATTGCCGAAAGAGATAATCCAGCACGTGATTTTTTGTTAATGGATTCGGCGCGAACTTTTACGGAGTATGTGCCCGGTTTGTCGATTTGGACTTTGCCGATGATTGTCGCTGCTTCCGGAAAATACTGTGCTTTGGGGCTGTCGCTCCATTCGTCGGGTTTGATTGTTTTTCGGAAGGTTTTACCTACGACATCAACACGCACTTTGTGACCACCTGCCCACTCACGAGCACGGCGAAGGGCACTGGTGTGAACGCGCACTTCGAAAATGCCTGCTTTGGATACTTTGAAGTCGCAGTCGATCCAATTGGATTTGGTGAACCAATTTTCGATGACACCGCTTTCACCAATGAAAATTTGGGTTCCCGATTTGGGTGTGTGCTTGTTGACCATACTGGCAATCATGGTGATGGAGCCATCGGATTGCTGGATGGCTGTTTGATCGACGTCGGGTGCGTCGTCTAAGTCAAGGGCGACGACTGAGACATTTGGGTCGGGGCGTTTGGGCAAGCGCAGTTCGAGGATGTTGTAATCGAGGTCGTTATCTCGAGATTGTGCGACTTCGATTTTTGCTCGTTTGTTGGCGAGCAAGGTGGCTTTTTTTACGCGGTTGCGCAGGCCGGGCAGGACAAAGCGTTTGCCGGGCCATTTGGTGAAGAGCAAATAGAGGCGGTTGCCTTTTTGGGTGATGCCGCCCCAGGGAAATTCATAAGGGTATGGCGTGGCTTTTGTGCCGTAAATGGCTTCGCCGTTGGTTTTCATCCATTTGCCAATGGCAAGCAGGCGGTTAATGCTGGGTTGTGGCACGGTGCCGTCGGCGCGAGGGCCAATGTTGAGGAGGTAGTTGACACCTTTGCTTGAGAGGTCGACGAGGAGATGGAGAAGCGTTTTGACTGATTTCCATTGGTTATCGTCGGTTTTATAACCCCAGGTGTCGTTGAGGGTGGCGGGGGTTTCCCAATAGCCTTCGAGGCGGCCGGTTGGGATCTGGTTGTCGCCCAGGCTGCCATAATCACCTACGCCATTGCCCACACGACCGCTTACAAGGCAATCGGGTTGCAGGCGGTGCACAAGGCGTGAGAGGTCCTGGCTTTGCTCAACGGAAATCGAGATGGGGGTGTCGAACCAGATGAGGCCAATGGGGCCGTATTGGGTGAGGAGTTCGCGTACTTGTGGTTTGACTTTGTTTTCGAGGTAGTAGGCGAAGTCTTTTTTCGCTGGGTCAAAATCCCAGTTGTTGCCAGAGGCGTTGGGGTCGTGCCAGTCCTGGTCTTGTGAGTAGTAGAAGCAGAGGCGGATGCCGTATTTTTTACACGCTTTGGCAAGAGCCGCCATAAGGTCCTTGCCATAGGGTGTAGCATCTACGATGTCGTATTCGCTGCACGGTGAATTGTACATTGCAAAGCCGTCGTGGTGCTTGGCTGTGATGACCAGGTATTTCATGCCGGCATCTTTGGCGAGCTTGGCAACGGCGTTGGCGTTGAACTTGACGGGATTAAATTTGGCGGCGAGCTGTTCGTATTCGGCTGCGGGGATTTCTGCACGACGCATAATCCATTCGCCAATGCCAGCAATGGCTTTGCCTTTCCATTTGCCCGCAGGAATTGCATAGAGGCCCCAGTGGATGAACATGCCGAATCGGACTTCCTCCCACCAGGCAATGCGTTCACGGTCGCGTTTGGTCTGTCGCGCTTTTGCTACCGATGATGATTGATTCATGAGTTTTTCCTCTCAAAACATGATGGCAATGTACAGATTTGGATTCTGTTTTTTTAAAAGAATAATTGACGATCTCCACTGGCTTCGGTGAGTACGTCGGGATAGGTGAGCTCAAGAAAGCCTTTGTAGCTTTTCCAGCGCTGGTCTTGTGTGAGGTGGTGGTGCATTGTGATGATGGCTTCGTTGCGCAGGTCGCGATGGGTTTCGATGAGGTTTTCGCGGTCGAGTGTGTCATCGAAGGTGTAGAGTTCGTCGATTTCGTCTGAGGCATTGAAGGTGTAGATGTAGTTTTTGTCATCAGATGCTGTGAATGTCATGCCGATACAGGGATTGGGAATGACGTGGCTCCAGACTTCGAAGAGGATGGGTTTGTCTTTTGGGCGTGGGGTGCCCTGGAGCGTTTCAATGAGGTCCGTGCCGTCGAGCCGGGCGTCGGTTTCAATGCCTGTGATGTTCAGGATGGTGGGGGCGAGGTCGAGGAGTGAGACGGGTTGATGAATGGTTTGTGTGTGTGTGCCCAGTGTGTGTTCTTTTGGCGGTTTGATGAATATTGGCGTGCGGATAACGCGAGGGTTGAGGTAGGCTCCTTTGTCGATGAGGGCGTATTCGCCGTTCATTTCACCGTGGTCGGCAATGAGAAAGATCCAGGTGTTGTCGTAAAGGCCTTCCGCTTTGAGGTGATCAAAGAGGCGGCCGATCATTTCGTCGATGAGTTCAAATTGGAGTTGGTTGGCCACGCGATAATCGAGTACGGTTTCAGGATCGTGGAGACCCCAGTTTTTGCGGTAGATGCTGTAAACTCGAGGTTCGATCCAGGGAGATTTGCAGTCGTTGTCCTGCCATTCGCAATAGGACTCTGGAAGTGAGAGGACAGATCGGATTTCACGTTCTCGTTCTTCCATACCAGAAGGGATGGCAAAGGGTTGGTGCGGAGCGAAGAAATCGAGTTGAAGATACAGCGGTTGGTCCGTGTCGGTGCGAACGTTAAGGGTATTGATGGTGCGGTCGACGAGGTAAGCAGGATAGGTGGCGTTTTTGGGAAAAGCTTTGCCATTTTGTTCGTCAAGCCAGCCGCCGTAAAAGTTGCCACCTTCGTTGCCTATGAGGTCACGTCCCTGGATTGGTTTTTTGAAGGTGATGCCGTTGAATCCTTTGTTTTTGAGGAAGGCGATGTAGGCATCTTCGTCATACCAGGGGGGTGACCAGCGATCCCAGGGGCTGTCGTTTTCGGTGAAGATGTCGGTGAATTTGTGTGCACCAACATGGGATTTTCCGACGTGGCGCATGTGATATCCGACCGCTTTGAGGTATTCAGGGAAGAGGATGTCTGAAGGGCGAACGTGGATTTCGTGGCCATCATGGGCACGTTCGCTGTTGGTGGTGATGTAGGAGTGGCGGCCAGAGAGATAGGCTGCGCGAGATGGCGAGCACAGAGGGGAGGTTGCGCAGGCGCTGGAGAAGAAAATGTGGTTGTTGCGGAGTGTATCCAGGTTGGGGGTGTGGATCTCCATTGCGCCGGGGTAGTAGAATTCGGGAGGAACCATGTCGGTGCTGATGAAGATGATGTTGGGGCGTTCGGCCCCTTCGTTGAACTGGAAGGGGCCCTGGCCGGTCATTTCGTTGAGGTAGCTCTGGGGCATGGAAACCTTTTGATGTTTATGATATTTGGAGAGCAACAGGTTTTAGGGGTTGCTCCTTAGTTTCATATATTTACTGCTTCCAGCGGAGTGGCCGTCAATGAAACTTTGAGAAAGAAAGCCGCCCTTGCAGGGGAATTTGGGTGGTTGGGGCCATTTGGGTTCCGTGGCCCTCCATACCCATTTCCGTGGCTCTTCGTGATCCAGCGGTTAGTTCTTCCTCCCCAAATGTTTCCCCAAATAAGTTCGCTGTTTTTCCACCAGTGTATCCACGACTTCTTCAATTTCGTCAATGGTGAGTTTTGAGTGGGTGAGGGGATCCATCATGAGGGCGTGGTAGACAGAGCGGCGGCTTTTGTTGAGGATGGCTTCTACTGCGAGTTGGTGAACGTGGATTTCCATGCGGCACATGGCTGCGACAGCTGTGGGCAGTTCGCCAAAGTGGCAGGGGTGGATGCCGTTGCGGTCTACGAGGCAGGCGACTTCGACACAGCTGAATTCGGGCAGGTTGGTGACAAGGCCGTTGTTCATAACGTTACCGTAGATGCGGCAAGGTTCGTCGGTGACCATGGAGTGGATGATTTGTGAGCCGTATTCGAAGCTGCGATTGAATTCGGGTAGTTTGCCTTTTTTTGCCTGGCGATACATGCCGTCGTATCGCTTTTCTTTACCAGAGATGTTGTTGCGATACTGGTCAATTTTCAGGTCATAACGTTCGATGAGTTCTTCGGTTCGCAAATAGAAGGGGACGTATTCGGCAAAGTGGTTGCTGGATTCGGTGACGACATAACCCGTGCGGTTGAGCATGTCGAGGCGGGTGGTGCCAAGGAATGGGCCGAGGTCTTTTTTGCCTGACATTTGATTGTAGATGCCACGTTGTTTGACCAGGCGGCGCAGGCGTGGATAGAGGTCTTTGTTGTTGTGTTCAAATTTGGTGAGCCAGCACATGTGGTTGATGCCCGCACCTTCAAAGGCGAATTCATCAAAAGGTACGTCGAGGTAGCGTGCAACGAGGCGCGATGTGCCCTGCACGCTGTGGCATAGGCCAATGATTGGAACTTTGGAGGTGGCGGCACTGGCCATGATGAGCATGCCCTGTGGGTTGGTGTAGTTGAGGACAAGTGCACCCGGGGCAGATACTTCCTCTATTTCTTTGCAGAGTTGGATGTTAAAGGGCATCGTGCGCAAGCCGCGAAAGACCCCGCCAATGCCAGAGGTGTCGCCAATGGTTTGTTTGAGGCCAAATTTTTTGGGGACGTCCATGTCTTGAATGGAGGCTTCGAGGAAACCGACTTTGACGAGGTTGACAATAAAGTTTGCGCCCTCAAGAGCTTTTTTGCGGCTGCGGGTGTAGAGGGGCTTTTGTGGATAGCCTTCTTTTTTGAGGTAGGCGTTAACGATGGTTTTGACGCGTTCCATGCGTTTGGGGTCAACGTCCATAAATGTGAGTTCGCTGTCGCGAAGTTCGTCAAATGAGAGGATGTCGGCAACGAGCTTGACTGTAAATCCATAACTGCCTGCGCCGATGAATGCGATTTTGATCATGGGAATGAGTCTCCTTGGGTTGTCTGGACGAGTATTAGTCTGTCGTTTGTTTGGTAAAGTATTTGTCAGTAGTTCAGTAGCGCTGGGGCTGGGAGGTTGAGACTGATAACGGAATACTGACTACGTTTATGGGCGAACGATAGATCCGTCTACACGACGATCTTGTCTCATTCCCCGTGGTTTGGCAACGGCGTCAGGATTAATTATTGAAGCTGCTTTTTCTTCGTCAATGTCGATTCCAAGACCTGGTTTTTCGTTGGCGTAGAGATAACCACCTTCGAGTATGGCATGGCCTGGGAAGAGGTCGTATTCTTCCGGGGCAAAATGATTCTCTTCCTGAATACCAAAATTCCACACGGCCAGGTCGAGATGACAGGCTGCCATCTGGTTGACCGGGTCATTGTCGCCACCTTCTTGCCATGCTGTGTGAATGCCATACATTTCGGCAAGAGCGGCGATTTTTTTACATGGTGTGATGCCGCCAACTTTGGAAACACGCACCCGGATATAGTCGATGAGTTGCTCCGATATTAAAGGCATCCATTCGTGTGGGCTGACAAAGAGTTCACCCATTGCTTGAGGGGTGGTGCATTGTTGGCGAATGTGGCGATACCACTGAATTTGTTCAGGTGGTAAGACATCTTCGAGGAAGAATAGACGATAGGGTTCGAGGCGTTTGGCGAGTTCGACGGCGTTGTGCGGGCGAAGGTGCGAGTGGGCGTCGTGGGTGAGTTTGACACCAAAACCGAGTTTGTCGCGCAGGTGGGCAAACATGTTGGGAATGGTGTCGAGATAGGCTTCGTCATCAAAAAAGCGGTCTTGCGTCCAGGCACTTTTGGGAACGGAGACTTCGTCTGAACTCAGGAATCCACCGCCGCCATATCCACCGAGTTGGCAGCGGATGACTTGATAACCTTCTTCCTGGTAGCGCCGAATGTCGTCTTCGAGAGATTGATAATCTCGGCCGCTTGCATGGGCATAACAGGTGACTGCTGCACGGCAAGGGCCGCCGAGCAGGCGGTAAACGGGTAGGCCCGCTTCTTTGCCTGCAATGTCCCACAAGGCCATGTCAATGCCGCCTAAGGCCGTGTTGAGGATTGAACCGTTTCGCCAATAAACGCTGGTGTAAATGGTTTGCCAATTGTCCTCAATATGACCTGCTTCACGCCCAATAAGCATGGGGGCGATGTTTTCAATAGCTTTTTGTACGGTTTCGGGACTTTGGCGGTCTGTCGCTGATCCGATACCGTAAAGACCGGGTTGATCGGTCAAAACTTTTACGATGAGCCACGATGCATTGGCACGCGTTCTGATACATTTGATGTCGGTAATTTTGGGCATAATTAGTCCTGGAGTCGTTTTTTCTTTTGGCTGAAGCTTTTTTCAAAGCGTTTTCTCATGGGTGTTCGTGGTTCACCTGATGGTGGATGGCTGGCGATAGCAGCGCACAGGTCTATCATGCCATCGGCATCGGATATGGAGATGTATTCTTCGGCGGGCCAGCGTTTGCTCTGATTGTGGTAGTTTCCAAGGGGGAATGCGAGGGCACCCACGGTGAATCCGTGAAGAACATAGACGCTGGCTTCACAGGTGCCGCCGTCCATGAGCTGGCGTTGGAATTGGAATGAGTTTTTGCTTTGCGTTAGGGTTTGGGCAAGACTGTGAACGGCATATTCCACGCCGGGGTCAAAGATGCTGAGGCGGTCTCCTACACGGATGACAGGGCCTTTGCCCATTTCGGCACCGGGTAGTTCTTTGCTGGTTTCGAGTACAATAAGGGGAACACGTTTGGGCACGGTGCGTGCATCTACGATGCCTCCTGCGCCAACGAGGCCAACTTCCTCGGCGCGTGTGAATACGCCCCAGAGGTCGGCTGTTACGCTTTTTTGTTTGAGCTGATCTATAACGGCGAGGATGGCAGCGCAGCTGGCCAAATTGTCTGCCCCTTTGGTGCGCAAGATATCGCCATCAATTTCGAAGGGTTTAAGGCCCCAGTAACCATAGGCATCTTTGGGATTGGAGATGTCTTTTGATGCGCGAATACAGAATGTTCTGTCGCCATCGGAGGAGAGGGATGAAGTGACTTTTCCACTGACTTGCTCGCCATGGGTCACGATGGTTACGCGACTGCCGGGGAAGTGTTTGGGATCGCAGCCTCCGAGCCAGCGTGCTTTGAGATCGTGTCCTTCGCCGTGATAAACTTCAAAACCTGGGTGGTCCATGTGGGCGGTGAGTGCTACAGGTTTGGGATTATCTCCGTTTGTGTATCGCACAATGAGGTTGCCGTATTTGTCGGTTTTGATGGGGAGGTCGCGACGTTTGGCAAAGGTGCGAATGAAGTTGGCTACGTTTTCTTCGCGATAAGGGGCGGTTGGTAAAGAGAGGAGATCGGTAAAGAGTTTGAGGGTGCGTTTGTTCATGTGGTTTGTTCTTCGTTTTGGGTGGTGGTTTATTTTTGGGTTGTGTTCAACATACTCTGTGTCTGTGCTGTTTTCAAGTAAAAATGTTGGTCGGTTTTGGGCACAAAAAAACCCCACCTGAAATCAGGTGAGGTTTTTAACAGAATGAGACGATTACTGCGTCATGTCTTTCAGCTTTTTGAGTGCCGAAACTTTCACGCTGGTCGAAGCGAGTTTGGCTTTGAACATCATTTCTTCGCCTGTGAAAGGATTGACACCTTTGCGTGCTTTTTTTGCCGGCTTTTTGACCGTTTTGATCTTGAGCAGGCCGGGCAGCACAAATTCGCCAACGGCGCGTTTTTTGATGTGGCGCTCAATGACCCCGCCCAATTCGTCGATGACATTGCCCACGTCTTTTCTGCTCAGCCCCGTGTTTTCGGCAATCGAGTTCAGAATTTGGGTCTTGGTCATCCGTGCTTTAACTGCTGTTGGTGCTTTTGCCATGATTTTTTCTCCCCTTAAAATATGGCGTTTTAGATTATTGACCACCTGACTGGCAGTCACCTTGCTCTTGTTCCGTCCCTATTATAGTCAACGGTCCTTGTATGTGTCAAGGAGAGAAATGGATTTTACCCTATTTTTTAAGGGTAAAATGGTGTTTTGGGCACTTTTTTATGCATTTTTATCGCGTTGGTGGCTGCTTTGTACGCATTCCTTGTAAATCATGAGCAGAATAAACCCCGGTTCCAGGGTGTATAGGGAACCGGGGTTTGATCGAGCATTCGAACAGACGCTGCGATTGATCACAGCCGGGGTTGGCGCCAACCGTCAGGTGCGTTCGAACGCTCGATTGCTTATGCAATTGGAGTCGTGTGTTACCAGATCCTTTGGGAATATTATATAAGGAAGGATGTTTATTCTGTGACTAAGTCACACAAAGCCCCTCTCAACATGTTTGAGAAGGGCTGCAAATAGGTTTTAGAAGATTTGATTAGTGTGCGGGTGCAAGTGCACCAACGTTGTTTACCTGAATGGCGTTACGCGATAGTGAAATCCAACCCTGATGTTCGAAATCTTTCAAAATTCTACTGACCACCTCGCGTGAAGTGCCCAGATCCGCTGCAATTTTTTGATGCGTTGTGCGAATTTCTGTGCTGCCGTTGATCGAGTTGGCCAAATATTCGGCAATGCGTGAATCCACACGTCTAAATGCCACTTCTTCAATGAGGGTGATGACTGAGGTCAGGCGTTCTCCCATCATTTGGAACGCAAATTCGCGCCAGAAAGGATAGGCTTGTGCCCAGTGTTTAAATATTTGGGCAGGTACTGCAATGGCCTGTATATTAATTTGCGACGTAATATCGCCATCGCGTTTTTAACTTCCTCATCTTCTGGAAAGGCTTGCTGAAGAGTGCGAAAATTCGTGATCAAGCGTTTGATCATAGCTGTTTCATACCGCTGTTTGTTGTCCACTCTGTCCATTATATCGAAGAACGGTGTGCAGAACGGGTTGTTGAGAAATTCAGCAGAAAGGTTGATGCCTTTGGACAATTGATCTCGTGTGAATGTTTTTTGGTCTGTTCCCCACTTTACCGTCGCTTGTTTGGAAGGCAAATTTTCAACAGAGAGCACGAGGCGATTGAGATTATCCTGGAACGGGACAAAAGGCAATATGCTTATTGTGCCATCCGGGTTTTTTTCTTCCCCAGAGAAGCAGAAAGGGTAACGTGTGCTTTCTATTTCGATGGTTCCTCTCGAAGATGCAAGGACTTTATGCCCGTTTGTGGCTGTGGTTTTGCCCTTCCAATCTATCTGAATTTGACCAATCTGTCCACCCAGCCCAAGAGCGCGCAAAAATCCATAGGCCATGACCAGATGTCCATTTCGTCGTGGATGCACGCCATCACGGCCAGCAACGTGATATGTTTCGCCATACGATGCTTTGGCTTTTTTCATGGCAATCATCAATGCCATATGGATGTCTGCAAAGGGCATGTCTTTTTCTTTTGCGATGCTTTTTGCTATGTCTCTTAACTGGGCGAGGTTTTCGTTGTAAACTGCCGCTGTGGTTAGTCTCTGTCTGGCGGTTCTTTCGTAGGTATATGTATCGACTGCGCCGGGCGAGCCGACAACAACGGTTGCACCTGTTTCTTTGAGGCGGTCAACGATTTTGAGCATGTTTTCACGGTATGTCTGGCCAATGCTGTCTTCGTATTTTCGATAACGACCGTCGTTCATTCCATAGCATGTGGTGATTACGTCTGGTTTCCAGGGGATGAGGTCGTTTTCTATGCGATTTACAAGACCAGGCGCTCTTTCACCTGACCATCCAAATTGCATCACTTTTAGATTGAGTTCTGGCACGCTTAGAAGCAGATATGTTTCTATGAATTTGCTGTACAGCTTTTGTTCTGTGATAGAATCTCCAACAATGGCAACCCGATCTCCTTTTTTTAAAATGACATCTGCTGCTTCGGGTGTCTTGCCAGCAATGGGGATCAGACACGTGATTGTTGTTAGAAGGATGAATCGGAATCGGAGTGAATTGTGAATGACGGTGGTAAGATAATTTATGAACATAAGATTCCTCGTATCTGTTGCAGGGTTGTCGAATTCGTGTGCCATCTCTCCTCTGATTTAATTGCTTACAATTCCTTCGTTACCATTTTGTGGGATCGAGTCCAAAGGCACGGGCTTCTTCGCAAATGGTTTCCCAGGTGGTGTCGTCGACAACGATGCCGTCTTGGCGGCGTTGTTCGGCACAGCGAAATTCGGGTTCGCCGGGGAGGAGGATTTCGGTGAAGCCGGGTTGTGGAGGACAGGATTTGACATGGGATATGAGGGTTTCGACTTCGGTATAATAGTCGTCCATGTCCATGAAGTGGTCAATGTTGTAGATGGTGAGGTGTACGCCGTTGCTTTTCATGACGCGTTCGCCAGAGGCGACACCTTGTCCGCTGAGTGCGCCGGACATGATTTCTACGAGGAGACTCAGGCCATATCCTTTGTGTGCAACGACGCCACCCATAGGAAGGAGAGCGCCTTGTGGGTCATCGCCTCTTACGCGTTTGGGATCGGTGGTGGGGTTGCCGTTTGAGTCGATGGCCCAGCCTTCGGGAATGGGTTTGTTCTGGTTGATGGCCACACGGATTTTGCCGTCGGCAACGACGGAGGTGGTGAGATCCATGAGGAGGGGTTCGGCGTTTTTGCGGGGCGCGGAAAAACCAATGGGGTTGGTGCTTAAGCGGCCCTCGGCACCGCCAAAGGGAGCGACTTTGTAACCTTCGCGACCGGCGTTGACAAAGATGAGACCGATGAACCCTTCGCGGGCGGCCATGAGAGGGTAGGCACCAACGCGTCCGATATGGCTGGTATTGCGCAGGCCAACGGTGGCGATGCCGTGTTCACTGGCTTTG
>Ga0187827_10005674_pt1 | contig 14672 bp, 19 predicted proteins | sample ETNtaG_39_FD_167969 | JGI IMG/M metagenome (GOLD analysis project Ga0187827, IMG submission 167969) | Marine microbial and viral communities from oxygen minimum zone, Eastern Pacific Ocean - ETNP2014_SV_150_PacBio MetaG (Illumina Assembly) | ecosystem: Environmental > Aquatic > Marine > Hypoxic...
ACTATCGGTTCAGTAGTCGTTCAGTAAACGAGAATAGATTAAATTAAATCCACTTCAATGTTCAGTAAATCTGTTCAGTAAATAAAGTGGTTAAGTAATGTAACTAATGGAATAAAAGAGGACTTACGAATGGTTAAAATAAATTCAATAACTTGGTCTTATGTACGATGTAGTACCACTCGCCAAGACCTATCAATTCAACAACAACAATTAACAGATTATTCTAAAGCCTTCGGATTCTCTATAACTCAACATATAAAGGACTTTGGAGTCAGTGGAAGCACGTTTGATAGAGAAGGATTGAATAAAATAAAGGAAGGGATAATAAATAAATCATTTGACCAGTTGATTATCTATTCTATCAGTCGCCTCGGTAGGTCTATGGTAGAAACTATCTCCCTACTTAACGAATTAAGTGACAACGGAATAAACGTTATAAGCCTTAAAGAGAATTTGGATCTATCTACTCCGAGTGGAAAGATGATTTCCCAAATCTTCAGTGTTCTATCTGAGTATGAATTAGCAACCTTGAAATCTCGTATATGTGACTCACTTCGTAGCCGTAGAAATCACGCAAAGAAATATTGTAAGTCAATATATGGGTTTGATATTGAGAATGGGGATATTGTTCTAAATGTGAAAGAACAGAAGGTGATTAGGAAGATTATTAAGATGTATAAGAATGGTAGTGGATATACTGAAATATCTAATTACTTAAATAAAAATAACCACAGAATAAAGAATGGGAATGAATTTTCTCGTGCATATGTGAACGGAATAATTAAAAATAAACAAGAAATTAGTGATAGAAATAGTCCTTTTTATAACGACAGAACTCCGAATTACTTGTAAGTAACCAGTAGATGACTAACAGATTATTAAACTTATAAGATGAATAAATCAATTGACGAAATAGACAAATATCCTACGGAGAATTGGATACATGGTTGGTTAAAGTATAATTGGAAGAAACGGATTATAATAAAGAGGCTTGTAATTGTCTTAGAAGGAATATTGAATAATAAAGAGAAACCATTGGGTTAAATGAGATTCTATATCAGAAATATAATGTGTGAACTATGTAATGGTTTTTGTGCCAATAGATGGGACGACAAACTTGGTTATTTAGATTGCTGTTTATTCGTTAAAGAAAGAAAGAGGAATAAGATTATGAGATGGGTACTTAAATATATTTTCAGAAATCGTTATTTAATGGTTTTGATGTTATTTGGTTGTGAAGATGTTAGTTCAAATGGAAATAAGCCAACGGATAATGGAGACCAACTATCTTTTAATATATCCATGTTAAATGAAAGAGATTATCCTATGTCTGTTGACGGGAATGTTTACTCCATAACTATTTCACCTAACCATCAATCAATATTCAAGATGCAGGGAATTACAGGATCAAGTAGAACTGAACGGATTACTTGGACTAATAATAAATCTTACTCTTGGTCTAATGGATTAGTTACAGACGTTTATTGGTTATTAAATCCTACGAGTTATACTAAAGATAGTGTCGGATATAGTATGGTAGGATTTATGCCTGAAATGATAGGTTCATCAGTTATTATCTACGGACACTACTATTCTCTTACTGATAGCATCGTGGTAAATATCCATTAATTGAAGGTCAGATTTAAACTAATTCTAACGTACCATGAATTTTCACCATGGCTCGTAAATCGTCCTTTTCTCCATCGTTTAAATTTGTAACCACATCATCAGCTTTTTTAATCCATTCTTTTATTTCAGATTTCCAATTTGGTCTGTTTTTATAGTATGGGATTTCAACAATCATTTCACACAACTCACCATCTAAATTATTATCATACCATCCAGTATGGTATTTGTACCATGAGATTTTGTTTACGTTTGGCATTATGTATATCCTTTATTTTTGTTAGGGCTATAGGACAATCCAATAACCTGATATACATATCTTATAAGATTCCCTTAATCACTTATTTGTTGCTTATTATTTCTCATATCCATTGTCTTTCTCATCATACTGCATGGATTTTCTAATCTTCGTTTTTTAAGTGATTTTCTAATATTATTCTTACTGAACTCGCCTATTCTTAATCTGAATTTTATTTCTGTCCATATAATCCTATCTATCCAACTACCCCTAATCGTCATCAGATAGTACCTTAAAGAAGGATTTCCAATCATAGCTAACCCTATCTACCCATGTTTCTAAATCAACCATACTCTGTGATGTCTTTCTTTCAATTTCCTTCTCTATATTTTTATAATCATATGGAAGCTCATCGGACTTATCTGTTGGTTTAAATGTTGTTTTATTCATCAGTAGTTCACGGAACATCAACTTAAAATCTCTGAGATATTTAACAATCATTTCTGGCTCTGTTTGACTCAACACGAATAAGCTAAAAGATATACCAACCTTCTCACTATCAATATCATCTAATATATTTTCATCTATCTTCATACCAATCGCCTTAATTGTTGGTTTCCTTTTTTGACTAAAGACAATGGTTTCTTCAACTTGAATAATAATTTCCTCGTCATCTTCTTCAACCAATCCTTAAATCTTCCTTCATTAATTTCAATTGGACTTACCTTGAATCGTGGTGCGACTTTTACCATCTGTTTTGTTTCGTCCAGTATCGTCTGAAGTACTCTACGAGTATTTTGGTTTACCCTATCCATAGCCTGTATGAAACCCTCTCGGTATTTGACTGACTTCCTTTCATAACCTTTGGCTATTATTCTGAATATGAAATTCTTCGCTGTCTGTTGTTCTTTTCCTAATTGATTTAATATCGGTAGGACACTACGAACCAGTATAGAATATTGTTTTTTTAATGGATCAAGTTTCTTCTGAAGATTGTCTATCTCCACTTGTAACTCTCCGAGCTCATCAATATTCTTTTTTACTTCGTCCTCAATATCTTCCTTAATTAACGGCTTAAGTTTTATCATTTTATTACCCTCGTTCATATAGGTTTCCCAATCATTATCTTTATTCCAATTTTGTAGCCATAATTCAAATCCATCAAGGTCGCCCTCGTAATCATATTTAACATCTTTACCATCAGTCATCATCTGATCCCACTCATCATAGGACACAAAATCATATTCATATTTATCTCCTACTTTTTTAATTCTAAAAGGGTTGGTGTTTTGTTTCTTTTCTCCTTCTTTCCAACCATCTTCTGTCCAGTGCATCTTCTTCTTATCACCAACTATTGTTTCACCACTATAAACTCTATCTGTTAAATCTTCATTTTCGTCATCCAATTCTACATCACCTGTAAAGTGTTTAAACTTTCCTTGAAGAATATCTATTGGTTTCTGTCGTTGGGCAATTAGGTCTCGTAGCTCTTTGGCGTTCTTTTCCCATTTTTCTTTATCATAATTCTCATTCATCTTCCATCTCCTTTTGGACTTTCTTACTCAACATAGATTTGATTCTCGGAGTGAAGGCTTCTTCAAGTTGCTCTTTAGCCTTCTTGTACTTGAATTCAATCTCCGTTAGATATTTTATTAAGTAGCCTTCAGATTCTCCCAATGAATGCCATTTATCGTAAGTCATATCATCCATTCTTCAAATCTTCCATATCTTCTACCAGATTGGTGATAATCAGAAGACACCTTGTTTCGGTCCATCCCCATTATATGACTATGAAATTTATTCCATGACCATCCAACGAGATTAGGTCGGTTGTCTAACCAATATTTATAGAGAACACTTCCCTTATTATATCGTCTTTCATCATCATGGGCACATAGAGCTTCCCAAAGAACTTTTGTAGGAATATCTGATTTCTTTACCTTGCCCACTCTATATCATCCTTTATTCTATCATATAAGTTCCATGTTGACGTGAATCCTCTTGGATTCATTATCTCCAATGATGCCTCTTTGATTTCTTCTTTAGATTTTCCTTCTACCATATTCTTTTGGATCAAGTAATGGATTTTACTGCCTCTTACCCAACCTTGATGTTTAATTAGATTCTCAATTGTGTTATACATGCTATTCATCTCCTTGAATAATTAATGTTTCTGTTTTTATTAATGAGTGTGTTTCTCTCTTTAATAAAGTTGGTGTGTCTTCTCTATGTGATAGGTTGACGGCTACCTACCCCTATATAGCGACCTACTATTATCGGAATAGTCCAAGGTTTAATCTGATGTCAGTACTTCGTTATTTGACGAAGTGAAGGTTTGACCTTCCGTTATAAATATCACCCATACATCGTCTCTATGCCTTGTCCTTAATAACCACCTATTACGACTAACGAAGTTGACCTACATCATATTCCTATGGTGGGCTTCGTCATCCGTCTATATTATCTGAGTTCACGGGTGTTCTCTGAGTTCCTCACCCCAGATGCTCATGGGTGGATTTTCCTGTTTTATTAAAGAGTGTGTTTCTCTTTGTGACAGGCTTCGGGCTACCTTTTTAACCCCAAGTAGATATAATATCTACCTATACTTAAATATCACCTAAATCTAAAAACGACACATTTTTCTCTGCTTATTTTAATAAAATCTGTATAGGGCTTTTTGTAGTACTGGAGATCACACAGATAGAGTATCCCAAGTAGGAATATTTTAAGGTCTATCCAGTATAAGCCGTATGCTAATCGCTAGTATATGTTGGTAGGGTATGTCCTTATATGTGAACACGCTCTATCAGATTTGATAGATATAAGGGGTGCTAACTCTTAGGTTGATAGCTATATGGTGGAATCCATTTGATTGTTGGCTTACCAACATAATCTTTCTCAAACACATACCATGCATAAGAGAATAGACCGCCTTTCCTTTCTTCAGATATATTATTTTTTCTAAATGGAAGGGATCCAACAATTTGGTACATCGTCTTTAATGGGAATTCTTTATCTAACCACATCTCATATCTTCCTACACTATCTATAAATAAAGTTTTATTTAATATACATATTTTCTTACGAGCGACCTTTTTAGCCTGTAAGACAAATTCTTTTCCATTACAGAATGGGGGATTTGTCATAACCACATCATATTTACCAATCTTCTTTATTTGATTATCGTCCAAGAAATCAATAGGTGCTTCTCCATATCCTCTATCAATCAAATCAGAACTGAAGACATCATATCCATATTCATTGAGAACTTTACTCATATCTCCTTCTCCACATGCTGGTTCCCATACAGAACCTTCCAATATCTCTCGGTCTAATAAGGCTCTTGTTAGTTTTGGATTAGTTGGGTAGAAATCATTTATCTCTCTTTGTCCTTCATTTATTTCTATACCACATACAGCCTTAGACCATGTTGAATTTCCATTGACTCCATTTAAACTATCTGTAATTCCTTCTTGGTTAAAATCGTATCCATATTTATTCAGTAATTCTTCATACTCACTCACGAATGTTTTGGTTTTTGGTCTTCCACCTTTACCATTCAGTATATGTCTTTCTCTTACCAATCTATATGCTTTACCAGTTGAGATTATTCCGAGATCTATTTGATTTAATAATTCAGGCTCATATTTTTTAATTGACATCAATTTTTTCAGATTGGTCGTTGATGTTCCTAATTGTTCTGCTACTGATAATATTGTCCAGTTCCGTCCTTCTCTTTCCTCTCCCTTCTTTGGTCTTCCCATCTTCACCATTTTCCCATACTCTTCTTTAAGTACTTCTGCTTCATTTAATAATTCCGATGTAGTTTTTACTCGGTGACGATTCATTTCTACTAATGAAATAACAATATTATCTACATCAGTTAAACGGCAGTCAACATCAGTCCATCCAATTTCCTTTACTGCCTCTAATCGTCTATGACCACTTAATAATAAATTATCCCTTGTTATAGTTAGTGGATCTAAAAGACCACATATCTCTATACTCTTTTTCAGTTCTTCATGTTCTTTTTTATTATATCCGTAAATCTCCTTATTTAGTGGATTCGGATTAATCTTTTCAATATCCATACGAATAATATAATCGCTCATATTAATTCTCCCTTATGAAGCAAAGTGTTGGTTCGGTTTTGTAAATCTTTTTTGTTCTATCACAGAAATAATTGTTTTTAACTGATTCGGTCTTTAGACCTATCATCCTTGACATCACCATAGGAATGGATCCAATGAACTTGAATCCTTGTTTTACTGAATATTCAATGGTGTTTTGTTCTATTGGAATATATTCTTGTGAACTCATTTTCGTATCGGCGACGTTGAGACAGAATATTCCCCCTACCTTCATATAATCATATGAATTCTTTATTAGAGGTTTCAGAAATCCCTTAGTCCAATCTCGGTAGTTAGGATAGCGAAGACATGATTGTTCCTTATCTAATGAATATATTTCTCTTCCGAAATAAGGAGGCGAGCTAAGTACCATTGATATTTTCCCTTTATATTTTTGGAAAGAGGGATTTCTATGAATGTCTTCTACTGGTTCATAATAAATCTCATAACTATTAGAGCTATCACACTCCTTTCTATAAAATGAACCAAGATTCTCATAGCATCCTTCATTATTCATATTAACGTCAGTTCCAACGTAGTGGATTTTTCTATTTGAAGATAGAGCTCCTAATAAACGACCACCCCAACCTGCACATGGATCAAATATTATGTGTTCCCCCTGGTCGTTTAGGAAATGTTCATATAATATTCTCGCTGTTAATGGATTATAGTTTACTGCAACCTGAGTACCCATGCCACACCTTAGAATCTGAAGTAGTGGTGGGATTAGTTTCTGATTCTTATTATAATATCTGACGTTATAACCATCTATCTCATTTTCATCATAATCTATAATGTTACGGAAATCTTCATCACATAATATTCCGTTGTTATGAAGTTTTTTGGTCATACCCTTACTTAGATATACTTTTTGTCTATTTTCGTCCTTTATGGAGTGATTTACCCCTTCTAAATAGAATCCTGTTGATTTATCAAGGTCGTATATCCACTTTTGGAAGAATTCTGAATCATTTACTCCGTTTGGATTAGACAAATATTTCGTCCAACTATACATTCCGTCAAATCGGATATTTCTCACCATAGCCCTTTTGAACCTTGATTTTAACCTATCGTTGAAGAAGAATTGACGAATGGAAGGTTGGCGGTCAATTCTCGTATCGTACATTGAAGGAAAGAACTGGTTCACTGGGAACTTTGTATAATTTTTAATCACCCCAAGATAATGAGGATAGTTTTTATCTTTATAGAATATTGATTCAGTAGGAATTGATTTCAGCCTATTAAATGATTTAATAATTGCTTCTTTATTTTTACCTATTATTGGTGGAGTGTTATTCTTCGTCCATAATTCTCTAATCTCATCTCTTAGTTCATCAATGAAAGATGACAACTGATGGAACGTGAATTGTTGAATTTCCCCATATGTAATATTTGTCTTCAATTTATGGAGATTTGTTCTTTTAATAGTTCCGTTCAGTTTCTTCCGTTTACGGAGAATATCTAATTCTTTCTCATGTTTGGATTTATTCCATTTAATAGGCTCTATATTATCTAAATCATAATTTCTGACACCAACTATCCATAACATGGTTTCCATTGAAGGTTTAATATTATCAGTCATCCATTTATACGATTTGGATTCATACGTTTTGTCACAATAATCAACACCGACATCTAATAATCTTTGGTATGGGTAAGGGGACCGAATTATATGCAATTTGCCTTTATACTTTTGTTTATCTAATAATCTGTCATAATAGAGTTTTTTATTTTCTTGGAAGAAATTTGATAGAGTTATTCCATATACATTTCTGATTTCCTTTTTATATCTGACTATACCCTTTAGGATCCCCAATAGATTTAAACCACTCCCACATATGACAATTATATTTTCTAACTCATTGGGAATATTCTCTACTTGGTATGAGGTCGTATCAATAACGGAAGAACTCTCCATACCGAACTTGATTTCATAATAACCATATACCTTATTCAGTTCTTTTATATCTTTTTTATATCCCGAGGGATTAGGATTCTTACATCCGTATATGGTAGCCCCTAACTTCTGTGCCAATGAAACGTTAATTCTATTAAAATCTATTTTGGAATTATCATACATAGGAGAAGAAATCATACATTTCAGTCCGAAATAATTCGCCACCGAACTGACTATTACTGATTGAGGACTTGGTAGCCCCGAGCCTGATATTAATCCTCCATTATAATTCTCTTTTATATCATCAAGGTTCTCATATACCACTCTCATACATTGTCTCAATTTTCCACCAAGAATTCCACCAATCTGAAACATATCGTCTCGTTTTACTCTATATCCATTTAACTCTTGGATTGGAGTTTTGTATCTCATCAATTCCATATAATGGGATTCTGAATATTGAGGGAATTCTTGTGGATTAATTACCAAGATTATTTCTCTAAGTAATCTTTTATCTTATCATCAAATGTGAAGACGAATTGTTTTTTAATTGATTCCAATAGTTCTTCTAAAGTTGGTCGGTGTGATTTCATTATGGTTTCTATTGTCTTATCTAATGATGGTAGGTTTTTACTTCGCGTACCGCGTCCCTTGTATTCACTCACCATTTCAATTTGACTACGAGCTAAATTGTAGGCGTCTTGGAGTTTAATTTTCTTATCTATAACATATTGATATAAGATTTCGCTGAATTGCTTTATATCAATCAGTTTGGCTTCACTATCTTTCATTTATTATCCTCCATCCATTTTATTTCCCATTCGTTAAGTGGATCACCACTCTTTCTCTTATCTCTTATGGACTGACTTATTCTCTCTCCCTCACAATCATCACACCATTCTCTATCTGACAAATCACCATACGAATAGATATTAGGTTTAACATCACCACTCAATTCAAGTATAGAATCATTTGAGAATATTTGTTTTGGAGGCATTACTCCACTCCAGTTTTTATCATCTTTAATGTCTGACATGGGTTTAGCTCTTTCTTTTATTTGATTTTCATTTACCATTTTATCACATGACTTGCATTTTCTCATTTTATCTTTCATTTTTTACTTCCTTTTAATTTTATAACCTGTTATACATATCAAGGAATATTCCCTTAATCATTAATTTCTTGCTCTTAATTCTCATATCCATCTTTTATTATCTCCTTCATATCTTCTCTCTCGTAGAAGTTTGGAATGACCTTTTCTATATCATCATCTAATATCAATGATTCTCTTTTGTTCTTATGACTTTTCTTTATCCTGTAAATCCATTTTCCATCTTCTATTTTATCCAAGATATAATCTTTTGGTTTCGGACAATGTAACCAGCTCCAATTTGATAGAACATGAATATCATTCTGATTCTTAGTGATAGGGTATGTCTTACAATATCTCGGTCTATCTTCACCGAATGAACATCCATCATCACCATTAAGATGCCTACACCTACCATTCTGTGATTCAGTAGGATTTAATGATATATTATATTTCTTTTCTAAATATGATTTCTCTTTTGGTGTGAACTCAATGTGGAAAGAATCTGAGTTACAACATCCCCAGTTGCAGTAACCACACATAACCTTCTTAACGAACCATTTATCGCTAATTTTCATACGGCTAATATAACGCCCCGTGAAATAGAAAGGCAAAGGAAAGTTAGTATCTGAATTAACTAACTTTAATTTTTAATGATTTAATGAAGTTGAGTCAAATTAAAAGAGCTGATCACGTGAATTTTGATTTCCACCCGCAGTCCAATAATGGCATATTTTAATCAATCTGCTTTTCGCTCGTTCTCGTCTATTAGGTGGGTGTGGGTAGCCGTAGTCAGTAGTGGAACTCTAACTTGTGTAGAGCAGGTGGTCAGATTTGAACTGACGCGAGAATTTACATTCTGACGGCTTACGAAGCCGTTCCAATCGGCCGAACTATGGGACACCTGCATATCATTTAATTAAACTTATGTATTTCGTACTTCATCCAAGTATGAATTTATCAATATATCTTCTCGTTTTTCAGTAGGAACTTTAGCCTGAATATGAATATTGATTGAAACTGAATCTCCTTTTCTTGGTGGTAATTTTCCCCACCTACTTGAATCTCTAAAAACACTATTTCCCAATAGAGTATATTCTTCGTCTCTTAGAAATTCTAAAAACCCTTTAAGTAAATCATACTTAATATCTGCTCTCTTAACCATTCCCTACTCCTTCTTCTAATAGTTCACTGAAATCAATTGTAGTTCTTTCTTTCGGAATCTGTTGCCTTGAATATCTATAAACCATTTCATACGAATTATGACCAACTAAATATGCTATATCTTGGATTGGTTTTCCCATCTCCAACATATATGTGATCCAACCCCTTCTACACGAATGGGGACTGAGTTTTGGATTTAGACCGAGTTCTTCAACTACCTTTTTAAACTTATGTGCTATTCCACTTGATGTTATATGTTTATCTAAAATCATCTTTACTCCACCACCCTTGCCATTTGTCTTATTGGGTTTTCTCCAATATTCACAATGGAATACCCATATTTTATCTGTTCTAACTTTTCCATTAGAATCAAATATCCAAGGCTTAAGTGATTCCCATAATGTTTCACTATCCAGTTTTATTGTTCTTCTTTGAGTTTTTCCGTAGAAGTTCCACGTCTTCTCTTTTATATCTATATCTTCTATTTTCATCGTAACTACTTCACCAATTCTACAACCAGTGAGTAGCAACATCCGAAGGATTGGAATAAAATGTTTCTCATATTTGTTATCTTTATTTTTATCCATCCATTTAATGAAGGAAATCATATCAGACCGAGAAGTTGCTGGTGGTAGTTTATCTTTATTTCTTTGAGAAGCGAACCCCTTCATCTTTAACATATTAAATGGGAATCTGTCATCCTTGTCACTTAACCAGTTGAAGAAACCTTTTATTCTTGTATAGTTATTACTTATCGAATTTTTGGTAGGTGGAGTACCATAACGAGTTTTACTCATTCTAAAATCATTTAAATATTTTTCTAATGTTTCTTTTCCATCTACTAAATGTTCATATATGTCCATATGACGTGGGGAATTATTTCTTAACCATATCATATATTTCGTCAGAACTTCTTTATCTGACCTTAAAGTAACAGCCTCTACTACATTCCCATACCTATTTGGATTACTTACATAATCTTCCACCCAATGTGGGAAACTCTTACTTTCTGATACTGCTAACTTCTCGTGGAGCTTTACATCTTTTTGAACGTATCTGTAGTTCCTTCTAACGTTTAATGTTTCATAATCAGATAGAGAAACTCCTAAATATTTCTTCCTTCTCTTTCTTTGCAGAATGGGTTCATCAGATTTCTTATCAAACCCAATAACTTCGTTCACCGAGTAACAGAGCATCAGATTATTTGTCTTATCGTCACAAGCATAACTGAAACTTGGATAGGATCCAATTCTATATCTTCTCCGTTGAGTTTTAACCCATTTTCGGAACTCCGTCATTTTCTTTTTTTGATGTGTTGATAGTGGCATATCTAATGTTATGTTCTACCTAAATCTACGAAATACTAATCATTAAAACAATGATATAGTTCAGTAATCGGTTCAGTAAAAATAGTAAAATATATTTTCACGAGAAGGAAATAATAACCCTTGTAAGTAAAACAAAACTTTCGTAAAGTCCCAATAGAATATATTCTCTCTCGTGAAGGACTTGGAACAATCGGTTCAGTAGTCGTTCAGTAACAGAGAATCTCATAATTTAATTTCACGGGAATGTTCAGTAAATCGGTTCAGTAAATTTCGTGGTTAAGTAAATAAATAAAAGGGGAAATATAATGGTAAATCATGATTCTATAACTTGGTCTTATGTTCGTTGTAGTACAACTCGGCAAGACCTATCAACTCAACAACAACAATTAGTAGATTATTCTAAAGCCTTCGGGTTCTCTATAACTCAACATATTAAGGATTTTGGAATTAGTGGTAGCGAGTTTGATAGAGAAGGTTTGAATAAAATAAAAGAAGGACTATTAAATAAATCATTTGACCAGTTGATTATTTATTCAATCAGTCGTCTCGGCAGGTCAATGGTAGAAACTATTACTCTTCTTAACGAATTAAGTGACAATGGAATAAATGTTATCAGCCTTAAAGAGAACTTGGATCTCTCTACTGCAAGTGGGAAGATGATTTCACAAATCTTCTCGGTTCTAGCGGAGTATGAGTTGGAGACATTAAAGATTCGTATATCTGATTCTCTTCGTAGTCGCAAACAACACGGAAAGAAATATTGTAAATCATTATATGGTTTTGATATAAAGAATGGGGATATGGTTTTAAACGTAAAGGAACAGAAGGTTATTAGGAAGATTATTAAAATGTTTAAGAATGGCAGTGGATATACTGAAATCTCTAACTACTTGAATAAAAATAACCACAGAATAAAGAATGGGAATGAATTTTCTCGTGCTTATGTGAACGGAATTATAAATAATAAACAAGAAATCAGTGATAGAAATAGTCCGTTTTATAACGAGAGAACTCCGAATTATCTGTAACTAACCAGTTGAGGACTAACAGATATAATGAATAAATCAATTGACGAAATAGACAAATATCAGACAGAGAATTGGATCCATGGGTGGTTAAAATATAATTGGAAGAAACGGATTATAATAAAGAGAATGATAACTCTCTTGCAAGGGATATTGAATAATAAAGAGAAACAATTGAGTTAAATGAGATTCTATATCAGAAATATAATGTGCGAATTATGTAATGGATTCTGTTCCAGTAGAAGGGACGACAAACTTGGTTATTTAGATTGCTGTTTATTCGTTAAAGAAAGAAAGAGGAATATGATTATGAGATTGATACTTAAATATATTTTCAGAAATCGTTATGTAATGGTTTTATTGTTATTGGGATGTGAACCAGTCAGTTCAAATGAAGATGAACCATTTACCAGTATAGTACATATTTTTGATATAGAGATGTTAGACGAGAGAAATTATGGAATGGAGATTGATGCTAATGGAGTATATCATATTGATATATCTTCTAATAGTCAATCTATCTATAAAATGAAGGCTACTACCGGTTCAATGATGACAGAGAGAATAACTTGGACTACTAATAAATCTTATAGATGGTCTAATGGAATTGTAGTTGATGATTATTCGTTAGTCAGCCCATCTTCATACACGAAAGATGGAATTGGTTATTCTTTGGTAGGGTTTATGCCTGAGATGAAGAATAGTTCAGTTGTTATTTATGGTCATTACTATTCTCTTACTGATAGTATCGTAGTGAATATTCATTAAACACTATTATTCTTTATTTACTTTAAGCCATAACTTATCAATATCGTCTGGATTCAAGGTAGGTTCTTGTTTAAGGATGTATCTCTTTAACTTTTGATATTTCCTTCCCATCTTCCAGTTCTTCGGTTTCTTCCATTTATTAGTTTTTTTATTCTTTCTCATTTCTCATATCCATTGTCTTTATCATCATACTGCAGGGATTTTCTAATCTTCGTTTTTTAATAGATTCTCTAATATTATTTTTACTGAACTCACCTATTCTTAATCTAAATTTTATTTCTGTCCATATTATCCTATCTATCCAGCTACCCTTAATCTTCATCAGATAGAACCTTAAAGAACGTTTCCCAATCATAACTAACCTTATCTACCCATGTTTCTAAATCAACTATAGTTCTATTTGTCTTTCGTTCAATTTCTTTATCTATATTTTTATAATCATATGGTAGTTCTTCTGACTTATCTGTTGGTTTAAATGTTGTTTTATCTTTTAACCATTGTCGGAACATCAACTTAAAATCACCGAGATATTTTACAATCATTTCTGGTTCTGTTTGACTCAACACGAATAGGCTAAAAGATTTCCCTACCTTCTCACTATCAATATCATTTAATATATTTTCATCTATCATCTTGCAATCCGTCTTAACTCTTGGTTACCCTTCTTTACTAATGACAATGGTTTCTTCAACTTGAATAATAATTTCCTTGTTAGTTTCTTCAACCAATCTCTAAATCTTCCTTCATTCATTTCAATTGGACTTACTTTGAATCGAGGTGAAACCCTTACCATCTGTTTGGTTTCGTCTAATATTGTTTGTAGAACTTTACGAGTATTCTCATTTACTCTATCCATAGCCTGTTTAAACCCTTCTTTATATTTTACTGACTTTCTCTCATAACCTTTTGCTATAATTCTGAATATGAAGTTTTTGGCTATCTGTTGTTCTTTACCTAACTGATTTAATATTGGAAGTACACTACCAACTAATATGGAATATTGTTTTTTTAATGGATCAAGTTTCCCTTGCAGTTTATCTATCTCTACCTGTAACTCACCGAGTTCATCAATATTCTTTTTAACTTCGTCTTCAATATCTTCCTTAATTAACGGCTTAAGTTTTATCATTTTATTCCCTTCGTTCATATAGGTTTCCCATTCATCATCTATATTCCAATTTTGCAACCACAACTCAAATCCATCAATATCACCTTCATAATCCCATTTTACATCTTTACCATCAGTCATCATCTGATCCCACTCATCATAGGACACAAAATCATATTCATATTTATCTCCTACTTTTTTAATTCTAAAAGGGTTGGTGTTTTGTTTCTTTTCTCCTTCTTTCCAACCATCTTCTGTCCAATACATCTTCTTATCACCACCAACTATTGTTTCTCCA
>Ga0187827_10005677_pt1 | contig 14669 bp, 9 predicted proteins | sample ETNtaG_39_FD_167969 | JGI IMG/M metagenome (GOLD analysis project Ga0187827, IMG submission 167969) | Marine microbial and viral communities from oxygen minimum zone, Eastern Pacific Ocean - ETNP2014_SV_150_PacBio MetaG (Illumina Assembly) | ecosystem: Environmental > Aquatic > Marine > Hypoxic...
ATACGCATTGCTATACGTCCCAGGCGGGAAACCAAATATGTGGGGGCACGAAACGATAACGCTCGTTGATACCGCCAAAACCAATGGTATTTTTGTGGCAGTTGCGTATTTTGTGGCAGCTTGCCCCTAGTGAGGGTTGTTGGGGCCAGTAAAATGGCCCGCCCAGAGAGATTCGAACTCCCGACACCCAGGTTCGAAGCCTGGTGCTCTATCCAGCTGAGCTATGGGCGGTATATGCAGCATTCTAACAGGATCGTCTTCACCCATCCCGGGTAAGGACGGGTCGCGCAGTATATTCAATCTTGTGAGGAGGTTCCACCTCATTTGGACTTCTTGCCATTATGCAGACCTTTCGCCCTGCTGCGCTTACTACTGGCTTCTTATTCCTACAACTGTTTCAGCTATTAGCCATTTCTGTACTCACCTGCTCAAGCTAATTTGACCTCAACAGTTTTCAAAGACAATAAGCAATGGTTCAGGGAAAAGAACTCTTTAGAAAAGAAGCAGTCGATCACGCGGGTCAAAGGGCTCTCGGCCACACGATGATTACTCAGCCTTTGACGACCCGCTTCCTGAGTCTGATTCTCATGGCGGTTACATCGATTACGATCACATTCCTTTACTTCGGAGAATATGCCAGAAGAGAAACCGTCACTGGCTACCTGAAACCTGATGGCGGTATTTCCAAGATTTACCCTTCTGCAAAAGGCGTTGCCGAAAACCTGTTTGTACAGGAAGGACAACTGGTCGCGAAGGATCAACCACTGCTGATGGTGCGGGCGCCCTACTCCCTGGCCAGCGGCGAGGAAGTAAGCGACGAAATCCTAACGGAACTGGCCAGCCAGGCAGCGCACCTCACACAAAGCATGGTGCGTGAACAGCAAATAACCAACCTGGATCACAAGTGGCAATTAGCCAGGTTAGCCTATCTCCGGGATGAGCGCTCGCACCTTCATCGAACCCAGGCGCTGCAAATCTCCCGAACCAAAGTCACCGCACAACACCTGAAGGCGATTCAAGACCTGAAAAGAAAGGGATATGTATCCGATAACCAGCTGTTCCAATCAAAAACGGCAAACCTTCGTGAACAGCAGGAACTTGCTCAAGTCGCCCGTCAGATAACGAAATTTGAAGCCGAAATAATGAATACCCACCACCGGATCGAAACCCTTCCCATGGCTTCGCAAGAAAAGCTCACATCACTGGAAAAAGAAATATCCAGTCTCAGGCAGAAGATGACTGAAATTCGTGCCCGGTCAAACTACCTGGTAACGGCACCAGTTGCCGGTGTAATTGCCGCGGTCAATGTGAATATCGGTGAAGCTATAGGTGACCAACGCTCAATCCTTTCAATACTGCCTCAGGACTCCCGGCTTTTTGCCTGGCTTCTGATACCCAGTCGGGCAGCCGGGATGGCATACGATGGGCAAGGGGTGCGCCTCATGTACGATGGTTTCCCCTATCAGCGGTTCGGCACACAGTCCGGCACGATTATTTCAATCTCCGATGCAGCCATCAGCCCCGGGGAGCTTGCCGGACCCCTGCAGATTCAAGAACCGGTGTTCGTCGCCAAGGTTGCACTAGACAAGGGCACCATCACCGCCTATGGAGAAGAGCACCCCCTGCAGACAGACATGCTGCTAACCGCTGATATCGTTCAGGCAAAACGCTCAATCCTTGATTGGATATTGGACCCACTCTATGCACTACGGGGCCGGACCTGACCACTGCCTATGCTAAACCTCTCGGGCAGAAAGAAACTTCCAAGCATACTTCAGGCAGAAGCAGCGGAGTGTGGCATTGCCTGCATCGCGATGATCACCTCATATCATGGATATACTTGTGATCTACAGTCGCTGCGCAAAAGTTTCGGTTCTTCTGCCAGAGGCACCAGCCTACAGACGATCATGGACCTGGCGGATTCACTGCAACTTACTTCCCGGGCAGTTCGTATTGACATGGAGGAACTGTCGGACCTGTCACTGCCCGCGATTCTGCATTGGAATTTCAACCACTTCGTGGTGCTAAAGGTGGTGACACGGCAATCTCTTGTCATCCATGATCCAGCAGCAGGTATCAGGAAGTATTCCCGCGAGCAGGCAGGTCACAGATTTACCGGCATCGCACTTGAGTTGACCCCACGGAGTTCATTCGTTACCGGCTCTGCGCACACTAGGCTGGAAATCTGGAACTTCTGGCGCGGCGCCAATGGCTTACTGTCTTCCCTGGCACAAATTCTGGTGTTATCACTCCTGATCCAGCTGTTTGCCCTGGCAATGCCGTTCTATTTGCAGCTTGTAGTTGACGAGGCACTGTTAAAACACGATGAGGACCTACTGCTTGTATTGATGTCTGGGTTTGCAGCATTGACACTAATCGCTGTTTCCACAAAAACAATACGCGGATACTCAAGCATCTATCTAACGAATCAATTGAGTTATAACCTCGGCAATAGTGTGATGCACCATCTGATCCGTCTACCCATGGACTATTTCAAAAAGCGACACCTTGGCGATGTGATCTCCCGGTTTGAATCGATCAAACCAATTCAGGACTTCATCGCAGACGGCAGCATCTCGATTGCAATAGACGGCCTGCTCGCACTAACGACACTGATAATGATGTATACCTACTCTCCCCTCCTGACCCTTGTCGTCGTTACATCCGTTACCCTCTATGGCTTATTCAGGGCCATTCAATTTCACCCCTTAAGGAACAGCAGCCACGAAGTCATCACCGCAGCTGCAAAGTTAGACAGCATTTTTATGGAAACGATTAGATCCATACAAAGCATCAAGCTTACGGGAAGAGAATCACAGCGAGAAGCAACCTGGCGTCATCAGTTCGCGGAAAGATTAACGAATGAAGCACGGACAGGACGACTCACCGTTGGATATGAAGCAGTCAATAACACTTTAACGGGCATTGAATACCTGCTGCTAGTCTATCTCGGCGCAAAAGAAGCCATGAGCAGCCTGCTTTCCATCGGCATGCTCTATGCCTTCATATCCTATCGCACCAACTTTTCAACAGCAGTAACTTCGATAATCAACCAGGTAATGCAGTATCGGATGGTGAGTCTGCACCTCGAACGTATATCCGATATCACCAATACCGAGACTGAGATCGAGCCAGGGCACAACAGCCACTTCGCTATTCCCATCAGTGGAGACATTGAACTCAAGAATGTTTCATTCACCCATACGGGCAGTCAGATGCCAGTTTTCGATAACCTCTCCCTGCATATCCCAGCGGGCAGTTTCGTCGTGCTGTATGGTCCCTCGGGCGCTGGCAAGTCGACCCTGCTCAGTGTTTTGATGGGTTTATCGAAGGCAACGAAAGGTCGCCTGCTGGCAGATGGCCAACCCGTTACAACAACCAAACTAGGTGACTACCGCGGCGCAATTTCTGCGGTAACGCAAGAGGACAGCCTTTTCTCGGGGTCCCTCAGGGACAACATCACATTTTACGACCTGTCTGTGAGCGAAAACAGGTTACTTCAGGCAGCAAGGCTCGCTGAGATACATGAAGATGTTCTAAAAATGACAATGGAATATGAAAGTCTCATCGGAGATATGGGCACCGCACTTTCCCAGGGACAGCAGCAGCGTCTGCTGCTCGCAAGGGCCTTGTATACGGAACCGCGGATTCTTTTTCTCGATGAGGGTACCGCTCACATAGATGCTATAAACGAGCATAAAATTATGGCCACACTGAAATCACTGAGCATCACATGCATCTATGTCACTCACAACCCGGAATTACTCCAGTACGCAGACCAGATCATTCACTGGCACAGCCCAGGGCACATAGAAGTATCCACTCATTCAGGACAGGCAACGGCGATTTCCGCGCCAATAAATTAGCAGGTATGCAGGTTTTTGGTTTGCCAGTCTAACCTGGTTGACTGTCAACTCGAGGCATAACCAGTACCGGGACATAAACCACCAAAAAGAGCGCATACGAAATCATCCACAGAACCTGACTGACCTGTACTAAAACGAAATAGTATTGAGGCAGCAGGATCGGCAAAATAACGCGAGTGATTGCCGCGATAGCCAGGATACCAAATGCAGATACTACCCACCGGGAAGGCTCATGAATACTGCGCCCGGTGTGACCGAGCGATACCCGCGCTATCATGCTCAAGGTGAGAAGTGATACCCCGCCAACGACAAGCGCGTGAATCGGAAGAAAGATACTGAACCAGCCAAAATACACCAACGCATACAAGCCAAAGCCCAATGTAATAAATCCGTAGGAAAAGAACAGGCTCCACAACAGGGGTTTCCGCCAGATTCCCTTCGTATACCAACTCCCAAGCCGGAGCAGGTTCAGTATGAAAAGACATCCGGCAAGCCCATGGACCACTTCACCGGCAAGGCCAACCTCCGGTCCCACAAGAATGGCCAGTGCAAATACTGCGTAGGTAATAAAATTGATTGCCTCAAGCCACAGGTAGGTTGGAAGCTCGACGGTTTCCGCCACCCCCCGCTCGGTAAAGAACGGCACTACCCTGCCGCTCATCATCAGTACAAGCCCCAGCACCAGATAAAGACCCAGATAATTTCCTAGAAAGATTCCGTTGCCCACCAAGCCAAGTTGCCCTGAATAATACAGGCCATTAGCCACCAGCAACACACAGACAATCCCAACGACTGCAATCTGTCGACGCTGTTTGACCTGAATGATAGGAGTTACGATATACCAGGCACACATTGCCATGCAGACAAGATCCAGCAGCGCTGCAAACTCATAGCTGCCAAATATATTACCCAGCCTTGCCATAGCCCATAAAGAGAAAAGAATACACAGGCGGCCACCGGATACCGTGTCAATGCCGGTCCAGTTACGCACGGACGTCAGCAGGAATCCTGCAATCACGGCAAAGGTATAGCCAAATAGCATCTCGTGAGCATGCCAGGCGGGCGTCAGATGGCCAGCCTGGACAAAACCCGAGTATTGCAGCCACCAGATAAACATGGCGATGATCGCGTAGATAGCCGCGCCCAGGAAGAAAGGTCTGAAGCCAAGGTTGAATAGTGCCGTACCGGCAAACAGGTACAAATCGGATTTTTCAGTTATTGCAGTTTTCATGGGCGGGATTCTATCCTTCTTTATCGTCTTTGCATTGCCTGAGATGAAATATATTTGCTGAGCTGACCCTGTACCCAAACCCAGGTGATCCAACTTCATATTGATTCAAGTCAGATTTTTCCAGCCGCTCCCTTGCTAGGATTGAGGGTAAATTTTCTCGATGAACAGGAATTAAGATGGCAAAGACAATTGACGGTGGTGAACTCTGCGTAAGGACCCTCAAGAATGCAGAGGTAAAGGACATGTTTGTACTGCATGGCGGGCACCTCGACCCCATATTCCAGGCATGTCTGGATCACGACATACGACTAATCGATACACGCCATGAAGCTTCCGCCGGGCATGCTGCTGATGCCTATGCCAGGCAAACCGGTCGGGTCAGCGTCGCTATAGCCACAGCGGGCCCTGGCTACACCAATATTTTGACCGCAATTACCCAGTGCTACCTGGATCGAACACCGGTACTGTTTATTATTGGCGCCTCACCATTAAGAGATGCAGAACGCTGGCCCCTGCAGGGTGGACTTGACCAGGTTGCGATGGCAAAGCCTGTAACCAAGTGGGCCATGCAGATTACCCGCACCGAACTCATTCCCCATCTCATCAGCCACGCCTTAAGGGAAGCCGTTGACGGACAACCGGGTCCGGTACTGGTGGAAATCCCAATCGATGTACTATTCAACAAGATCGACCCGGCCCAGGCCCCGATTCCCGACTCAATCCTTCCCCTTTCAGCGCCAGCACCCAGTGCAAACAGAACTGAGGAGGCAATAGCCGCGCTTCTCAAGGCAGAAAGACCTGCCATCATCTGTGGTGGCGGCATGCTTTACTCAAAAGCAGCGAAAGAACTACGAGAGTTTGCAGAGCGCAGTGGTATCCCCGTCTATTCAAATAGTAAAGGCAGGGGGATGATCCCTACAGATCACCCGCTATGTGGTAATGCCCATACCAATATCAAGGTGGCAGAGGCGGCAGGTGTGGGTACGCCCGATGTAGCAATAATGTTGGGCGCCAGGTTTGGCATGTTTACGGAACCAGGCATGCTGGGACCCGGCAGGATCCCGGCTGATGACTGCACGATTATCCAGGTTGACACCAGTGGCCCTGAAATAGGCAGGCTAAGACCCGCTCACATACCGGTGGTGGCAGACTGTCGTGAGTTTCTGATCGCGATGCTCGACAAAACTAAAGAAACCCAATGGCCTGACTGGTCCGGCTGGTCGACCGCTGTTCATGGCTTAAGCCAGTGGCATACAAATGCCTTTGACCCGGCGATACAGAAGACAAATCTATTACACCCCTATGAAGCGGTAAAACAAATCGTCAGCGTCCTGGATGAGGATACGATTATTTGTGCAGATGGTGGTGAAGCTTCTATCTGGGCAGATATGGCTGCCTACGCCAAGAACCCGGGCCAATTTATGACGCATGGCTACCTCGGCTGCCTTGGCATCGGCATGCCCTTCGCCATCGGTGCACAGGTCGCCAACCCGGATAAAAGGGTTGTGGTCATCACAGGTGATGGTTCAGTCGGTTTCAATATCCAGGAATTTGACACCATGGTCAGGCACAATCTGCCTGTTGTTACCATTGTCCTGAACAACAAGGCCTGGGGCATGTGTGTACACGGCCAGCAGTCCATGTACGGAGACAACCGCCTGGTGGTCACCACCCTGGCAGATGCGCGTTATGAGCAGGTGGCACAGGGATTTGGCGCACACGCTGAATACATCGAAAAAGCTGAGGATGTCGACCCCGCCGTTGAACGTGCCCTCGCCTCCGGCCTGCCCGCCTGTATCAATATTATCACTGACCTTGAGGCCCAAATGGGTGATACTACTGGCGAGAAGATCACCAAGGCAACCGAGAGGGATGGTGAGATCGAGATGCCGTACTATGACAATCTGAAGAAGAATTAGCGGCAGAAAATTTACCCTGAAAAAAGGCACGCCACATTATGACTGACCAATCAACCGAGCCAACAGAAGCGGCGGGGTTGGCGTTTGACCCGGATGCGCTGCGCCAGAAGTACAGCCTGGAGAAAATCAAACGTATCCGGGAGGACGGCAACAACCAGTATATTGAGGTCAAAGGAGATTTCGCCCACTACGTGGATGATCCCTACCTCGAAACAATAATCGAGCGTGAACCGCTTAACGATGAAATTGATATTGCCATTATTGGTGGCGGTTTTGGCGGACTGCTTTCGGCTGCGCGGCTGCGAGAGAATGGTATAGACAATATCCGACTGATCGAAAAAGCCGGTGACTTTGGCGGAACCTGGTATTGGAACCGGTACCCGGGCGCAGCCTGTGATATAGAGTCGTATGTCTACCTGCCCCTACTGGAAGAAATCGGCTACATGCCGGTTAAAAAGTATATCGATGGTAAGGACATCCTAGATTACAGCCAACAGCTGGCCAGACACTACGACCTCTATGATGACGTCTGCTTTCAGACGGAGGCCACAGAAGTGCGCTGGGATGAATCAATCGCCCGGTGGGTTATCAAAACCAACCGTGGTGATGAGATGAAGGCCCGCTTTATCGTTATGTCCAACGGTCCGCTCAATCGACCCAAACTACCCGGGATTCCAGGCATCGACAGCTACAAGGGGCACACCTTTCATACCAGCCGTTGGGACTATGACTATACCGGCGGTACCGCAGATGGCGGATTGACAGGACTGAAAGACAAACGTGTCGGAGTGATTGGAACCGGAGCGACTGCGGTGCAATGTGTCCCGCACCTGGCTGAGGGGGCGAAACAGCTATGCATTTTCCAGCGAACCCCTTCTTCTATTGACGAGCGGAATGATCACCCAACTGATCCGGATTGGGTCGCCAGCCTGGAACCAGGCTGGCACCAGAAACGTATGGATAATTTCAACATATTGGTAACGGGTGGCATTGCAGAAGAAGACCTCGTCAAGGATGGCTGGACCGAGATCATCCGCAATCTGCTTTTCATCGTAAAGAATGAGAATGAACCAGACCTCTCGCCGGGTGCAATGGGCGAAAAAATGGAACTTGCCGATTTTCAAAAGATGGAGCAGATCAGGAAACGTGTTGATGATACGATTACAGACGAGGAGACAGCAGAACACCTCAAACCCTACTACAGGCAATTCTGCAAACGACCTTGCTTCCATGATGATTATCTTCCAGCCTTTAACCGTCCCAATGTGGAACTGATTGATACCGATGGACAGGGCATCGACCGCATCACCGAGAAAGGTGTGGTCGCCAATGGCATCGAATATGAGCTCGACTGCATCATATTTGCAACGGGCTTTGAGGTCGGTACCGGGTATTCACGAAGATCCGGTTATGAAATATATGGGAGAAAAGGCACCAGCCTCACCCAGAGATGGTCGGAGGGTGCAAGGACACTCCACGGCATGCAGAGCCACGGTTTCCCTAACAGCTTTATGTTGGGGCATATACAGTCTGGCTTTACGCCAAATTACCCACATGCGCTGAATGAACAGAGCAAACATATCGCCTACATCATCAAGCATTGCCTGGATGGCAACCAGCGAATCGTAGAGGCAAGCGAAGAAGCCGAAACGGACTGGGTTAACACCATCATCAAGCTGGCCAGGGACAGCCAGAAGTTTCTTGCTGATTGCACGCCGGGGTATTACAACAATGAAGGTAAGCCACAGGAACGCGCACTGCAGGACTCAAATTATGGTGCCGGATCTGAGGCATTCTTCAAAATACTTAAGGAATGGCGTGAGGAAGGTTCTCTTGCTGGACTAGAGCTGAGCTAAGCCACCAGGCACCCTAGCACCGAAATTTAGCCTCCTCTATTGATTGCCACTGATGATGCGGTGCACAATCACCGATCATCACCCACAATAGGGAGAACCCTGTGTCTGACTGGAAAGTATCCTGCTGCGTCCTGTGTGGAAATAATTGCGGCATCAAGGTTCAACTGGGCAGCGAGAACGGACAAGAGTTTACCCGCATCAAGGGTGATGAGAATCACCCTTTCTCAAAAGGATATTTGTGTAATAAGGCTTCAAGGCTCAACTACTACCTGAACGCTAAAGATCGCCTGCTAACGCCGATGCGTCGAAATGATACGGGCGGCTATGATGCCATCGACTGGGATACAGCCCTTTCGGAAATTGCGGACAAGCTTACCGGCATAAGGGACGAATTCGGCGGTGACAAGATTTTCTACTATGGCGGTGGCGGCCAGGGGAACCACACCCCCGGACTCTATTCCCGTTCAACGAATGCAACACTGGGTATCGAATACCGAACCAACGCCCTGGCCCAGGAAAAGACAGGAGAGTTCTGGGTTTGCAATCAAATGTTCGGCGGCTGGGCACATCCGGATATGGATAACTGTGACCTCGCTATTTTCATTGGCAAGAATCCCTGGCACTCCCACGGAATCCAAAGAGCCAGGGCTACTTTGAGAGAAATAGCCAAGGATTCCGGCCGCAAGATGATAGTGATTGACCCCAAGCGAAGCGAAACCGCAGATCTTGCGGACATTCATCTCGCCGTAAGACCCGCTCGGGATGCCTGGTTACTGGCGGCAATAGCTGCAACCCTGGTACAGCAGGAGATGTATGACCGGCAATTTATACAGGATCGGGTGAAGGGCTATGAAGACCTCTTTGCGATACTTGAAAGTATTGATATTCCTGAGTTTGCGGAAATCAGTGGTATTTCACCGGAGCAGATCCAGGAAGTAGCCCAACTGATAGTCGATTCAGACCGTGTGGCCGTTGTCGAAGACCTTGGCGTTCAGATGAACCGCCATTCCACCCTGGTCTCATATCTGCAGCGGCTAATCTGGGTAACGACAGGCAATTTTGGCAGACCCGGCACCAACTATATCCCGTTGGGTATGGGTACGCTCGGTGAGGGTCAGCGCCAGGGCAAAAGTCCCGTTACTGGTGCGCCAATAATTTCGGGTTTGATTCCCTGTAACTCAGTCGCCGAAGAAATCCTTACCGATCACCCAAGTCGCTTTCGCGCCATGATCGTTGATTCCGCTAACCCGGTTCACTCTGTCGCGGATAGTGAAAAATTCCGTGAGGCAATGGACAGACTTGAGTTTTCGGTCGTCATTGATGTTGCGATGACTGAAACCGCCCGCGAAGCGGATTACGTTTTACCAGTGGCGAATCAGTATGAAAAAGCTGAAGCTGCATTCTTCAACTTTGAATTTCCCAACAACTACTTTCACGTGCGTCATCCTCTTTTTGAAGCACCGGAAGGATTACTCACAGAAGCTGAAATCCACAGCCGCCTGCTTACAAAGATGGTGACGATCCCTGAAGATCTCATCAGCAATTTGAATGCAGCACTTGATGAGGGAATGGCCTGTTTTCAGGAACAGGTATTCAAAGCACTTGCAGAAGATCCATCCCTGATGGATATCGCTCCCACCCTTCTCTACCGCACTCTAGGCCAGCACCTGCCAGCAGGCATGGAAACCGCGGCAGGGCTGTGGCCCCTCGCACAGCAACTGGCGGTAAGAAAACAGGCCGCGGTTGAAAAAGCAGGTATTAGCGACCAGGGTCAGGGGCTTGGTAATGCCCTGTTTGATGTAATTATCAACAGCCCCTCCGGTGCCATAATACTAAGCGAAGAATGGGCTGATACCTGGTCACGACTGGGTAGTGATGGAAAAGTAAATTTGTCCAACCCGGAATTACTGGCAGAAATTGACGTACTACAAGCCGGGGCAAGCGATGAGACCAGCAGTGAATATCCTTTCCTTATGGCAGCCGGAGAACGCCGCGCCTTCACCGCCAATACCATAATTCGAGACCCGGACTGGCGACGCAAGGATGCCGAGGGCGCCCTGCTGATACACCCGGAGGATGCGGCAAGACTCAACCTCGGAAGCGGCTCAAGAGCAACTATCACCACCCAAACCGGTGATGCAAACGTCCTGGTTGAGGTCTCGGACAGAATGATGCGTGGGCATGTATCCTTGCCAAATGGTTATGGACTGGGTTCCACCAGCAAGGACGGGGAGTGGGAACTCACTGGCGTTGCCCCGAATGAACTCACTTCATTTGAGGACAGGGACAAGTTTGCCGGAACGCCGTGGCACAAATCTATTCCGGTGCGAATAGAAGCTTGTTAACGATTCACGCGACGATTCATGGCCGTGTGCAAGGGGTCTCGTACCGCTACTGGACCCAGGCACAAGCGAGAAAAAGATCGCTGCTGGGTTGGGTTCGAAATCGCCGTGACGGATCAGTGGAAGCTGTCTTCTCTGGCAGCGACGACGATGTCGACGCTATGCTAGAAGCCTGTTGGTCAGGTCCGATGCTGGCGAGTGTAAGTGACATCGAAACGAGAGACTATACTGACAAGATTCCTGAGTCCTTTGATGTACTACCTACTACCTAGCCTTGACCTGACAATAGGATTCTCTCATTGCCCCGCTGTAAGTTGTAGTGAATTAGCAAATTTGAACCAGTCCACCAAACTAAACCATTGCTGACTTTTACAATAGTCCTTAGTTGTACACCGGATTGGATAGTCCGGCACCTAATCTTCTGTGGCATCGGCCATCCATGGCCGGGTCCCGCGTCCGTCCCTGGCGCTAGCCACGTCAGATCAGGTACCAGACTATCCAACCCTAACTACTGAAATTCGTCGAATTAGTGTCAGATCCAGACTAATCCTCCAGACAAGCCCAGTGCCACGGTTCATAGATGATGTTGTATGAGTTATTTCTAGGATAAGTCATGGCAAATCGAAACCGTGCTGCATTCTGTTCCAGCCATATGAATGCCGGTGTTTGATCAAACGCTTCCGTGAGGGGTTCACATTTGTCCGTCGTGATATCAATCGCGCAACCGCTGTGATGTTCACTAAACCCTGGAATCGCATTCACCTTGACGATGTCATCAATCCGCTGCCCCTTATCAAGCTTGTTTTGAATAAGCTGGCACTGATATTCAACCGACCGGTATGCGGACACTATGAGCAGACCAATACCATCGCTTCGCGCAGCAGTCTCCATTTCTTGCCAGCACTGCAGGGTCATTGGAGTGACAAGCTGTTCTCGACCCGATGCATCTGCCCCCGCTGAAACAAGGTCAACTGCACTCTCCTGCAACGGTAAAGTGCAGGCCTCAACCAGCCCTCTGCCAATACCGAGCTCTGACCAGACCTTATCCCAATCATTTGAGTTCACAGTGTCATGACACCCCAGACCATAACAAGCAAAGCGCCAATCCCAAAGAGAACAAAATAAAACGTTGCCAGAAAGCAGTATTTCACGGCCGTTATGAAATACCCCTGCTGGTAAAACACCCGCAGTGATAGATAAATGTAAATCGGGATCCAGATACTGACCACTGCACTGATGGGCGCTACCACAACATTCAAAGAAGTATTGCCAAATGAGTCAAGCAGGTTGCTAAGCAACAAGACAATAAATAGAAAGCAGTGGTTATGAACAGCAAGGATCAGATGCTCCGTGTAGTACCTGCCCGAACTGAAATAGAAGAGCATTAGGACCACAGTGAATAGAGGCAGAAGGAAAAACATGACCTGTGGTACCAGATCCAGGAATTCACTGATAAATTCTCCCGGGTTATCTTCAATTCGCACCTTTGCCTTTTCCAGCTGCTCGTTGATGGTACTAGTCAGCTTCTGATTTTCTTCCTCGCTCAGAAACAAAAAATTCAAGCCATCTATATCTGCTTGCAGGGACTTGCGCTCGTGACCAGCCTCGTCACTACCCTTGACCAGATTGACATCACTATTAAAACTGGTCTGTATGGACAGGACGAAGAAAAAGATCAAGCTGGTGATCAGATACAGCCTTAAAGGCGGGATATACCTGGCACGACGACCTGAAAAGTACTCAACGGACAGGTGGCCTGGCCTGAAAACTAAATATAAAAGTGTCCTTGCACTCCGGGAATCAGAACCGAAAATGTTCTCAAATGACTCATTGATGATACTGAGAAAGAATCGATCGATACCTTTCTGATTCTGGCCACAGGAATAACAAAACTGCCCGTGCAATTCTGCATCGCAATTGGGGCAACGATTGATTGAGGGGACTGCAGGAACAAATTGATCTTCTTGTTCTGACACTATTCTAGAAAAAGCAGGTCTGGTGAATAACAGTCACGCAAGTTTAACACTTCCCGCAAACATGGGGGTGCAGCACAGACCCTCGACCTTCTAGCAAACAATGTTGAACATTGCGTTCTTTATGACAATTCAGCATTACCGACCAGCAAACGACTGTTGGACGAAAACTGCTTGCGCAGGAAAGCCATCTGATCACCCAGAATTCGACCGCTATGAGTAAGTGCAAGGTATTCAGCATGGTTCGGTCTATAGGGTAAGGCTAGCAACTCCAAATTGCTTTCTTCTATCAGCAGGTTACCTTTGCGGGTATTGCAGCGCTTACAGGCGGTAACCACATTCGTCCAGCTGTCGGTTCCACCACGGGAAAGCGGATGAACGTGATCCCTGCTTAACTGACATTCCTTGCAGTGATTCCCACAATATAGACACACGTACTGGTCTCTTCGAAACAGAGCCCTGTTATTCAGCGGCGGTTCCGTTCTGGTCTTATTGAAAACCTTACCCCTGCATGCCAGGATGCTATTGAGCGTCATCAGGGTCTGTTCACCAGTTAGTCTCGAATGCCCACCGTGAACTTCCATCACCTCTTCGCCATATGTCCAGCTCACCAGTTCCCTGGCATGCAGGCAAACCGCCTCCTGCCAGCTCAACCACTCAATGGGAAAACCCGCCGTGTTAATTCTCAAGATTCTTAAGCTCATACATGGACCCAGAAATTCACTTTTTGCTGACAAGATCTAGCAGCAACAACTATTCGCTCCAATATTAGCCCTGTGTGATAATTAATCAAGCTCTGACCCTATTCTATCTTCTCCAATCGTGCATGAGCAGACTCCAACACCTGTAATTAGACAGAGAAGCAATTACAATAGTGCTATTCAGCACCAGGTATATCGAAACATAAATGGTCACCAGTAAAGATACTGTTTTCTCGCTGCCCAGGGGAAGAGTTGATGAATTTCAATTCGATGCCCAGGTGGCAGACGTATTTGAAAATATGATTCAGCGCTCAGTACCTGGGTACGCCCTATTGCTGGAAATGATTGGCGTCCTGGCTGGTAAATACGCTCAGGCAGGAACGAATTGTTATGACCTGGGCTGCTCCCTTGGTGCCTCTACACTTAGAATAAGGCAGAATGTCCCGGGGGACTGCATTGTAATCGGTGTAGATAACGCAGCCGCCATGGTAGAAAAGTGCCAGCACAATATTCAGCGTGATCACAGTCGGGCGGCTGTATACATTCACGAGGAAAATGTACAGGACACGAGAATCGAAAATGCCTCACTCGTCGTGATGAACTTCACGCTGCAGTTCATTGACAATGAGGACCGGCAGGCTGTCCTCAAAAAAATTGCCGATGGTATGAATAGTGGTGGAGCCCTGATACTGTCGGAGAAGATCAAATTTGAGAATCCGGCCCGGCAGGATTTGATGACGGAGTTACATCACGAGTTTAAGAAACACCAGGGTTACAGTGA
>Ga0187827_10005679_pt1 | contig 14664 bp, 18 predicted proteins | sample ETNtaG_39_FD_167969 | JGI IMG/M metagenome (GOLD analysis project Ga0187827, IMG submission 167969) | Marine microbial and viral communities from oxygen minimum zone, Eastern Pacific Ocean - ETNP2014_SV_150_PacBio MetaG (Illumina Assembly) | ecosystem: Environmental > Aquatic > Marine > Hypoxic...
TTATAAGCGAGTTAAAACAAAAAGAATTTAAATTTAGAATTATAAGACATAAAAAAAAACATGCTCTCTTACAAAGATTCTTTAAACGTTTTAAAAAAAACTAGAGCATTATTAGAAGGTCACTTTGTTCTTACTTCAGGTTTGCATAGTAATAGATATGTCCAATGTGCAAAACTTCTAAGCAATCCCAATGCTGCATCTAAAATATGTAATTCTTTAGTAGAAAAAATATTGAAATCTTTTTCTTCTGTTGATTTGATTCTGTCCCCAGCTTTGGGTGGTATAATAATAGGCTATGAAATAGGAAGAAGATTAAACAAAGAAGCAATATTTTCTGAAAGAGTTGAAGGAAAGTTTCAATTAAGAAGAGGTTTTTCAATAAAAAAAGATACAAAAGTATTAATCGTGGAGGACGTAATAACAACTGGCAAATCCATTTTAGATTGCGCAAAATTAGTTAAAAAAGCGGATGCAATAATTTTGGGATTTGCGTGTATTATTGATAGATCAAATAAAAAAAGTTTATTAATCAAAAAAAATAAAATAATTTCACAAATAAAAATTTCAATTCCAGTCTACAAAAAAAATGCCCTACCTCCTTTTTTAAAAAAAATACCCGCAACTAAACAAGGTAGCCGTTTCCTAAAATAAAAATGATTAGATTAGGTGTTAATATAGATCATATTGCAACTGTACGTAATGCCAGGGGCGAAAATTACCCCGACCCAAAGAAAGCCGCTCTAATTGCAAAAAAATCAGGAGCCAGTTCTATTACTATTCACTTAAGAGAAGACAGAAGACACATTACAGATAAAGATTTATTTAAAATTGTGAGATTAAAAAATATCCGAGTTAATTTAGAAATGGCCCCAACATATAAAATGTTGAAAATTGCTCTAAAATCAAAACCAAGTTTTGTTTGTATAGTTCCGGAAAAAAGAGAAGAAATTACTACCGAAGGAGGATTAAATCTTGATAAAGACAATTTTAGAATTAAGAAGATAATAAATTATCTTAAAAAAAAAGGAATTCGCGTTAGTTTATTTATTGAACCTAGGATTCAAGATATCAGGAAAGCTAAAAAATTTGGCGCAGATTGTGTCGAATTACATACAGGTAGATTTTGTAATTTATATAATTTAAATAAAAAATTCTGTAGTGAATTTATCAAAATTAAAAAAGTTGCTCAATATGCAAATATAATTGGTTTGGAAGTGCATGCTGGTCATGGTTTAACTTATCAAACTGCCAAAATAATCAAAAAAATTAAAAATATTAAAGAATTAAATATTGGTCATTTTATAATTAGTGAAGCGATTTTTGTTGGTCTAAAAAAAGCTATTTTAAATTTTAAAAATGTTTTAAAATAATGACTATTTTAGGAACAGGTATAGATATTGTTGAAAATTATAGACTTAAAGAAATATTACTAAAAAAAAAATCTAATTTTAAAAAAAAAATATTCACCGTAAATGAAATCGCATATTGTGAAAAAAAATCAAATTCAATAAGTTGTTACGCTAAAAGATTTGCTGCAAAAGAAGCTTTTGCCAAAGCTTTGGGCATAGGCTTTAGAAAAAATATAAATTTTAAAGATATTGAGGTAGTAAACAACGCTTATGGAAAACCATATGTATCTATTAACAAAGAAATTGCTAATAAAATTAAAACTCTTTTTAAAGTAAAAAAATTTAATATATTGTTAACTATTTCTGATGAGAGAAAATACTCTATTGCTAGTGTTATAATTTCAAAATAATGAAAATAAATAAAAAATTTTTTTATGATAATTTAACAACGATTTTTTATGCTTTAATTATTGCGATAATTATAAGATCTGTTTTATTCCAGCCCTTTTACATACCATCATCTTCCATGGAACCTACATTATTGGTCGGTGATAGACTTTTTGTTTCTAAATATACATATGGTTATAGTAAACATTCATTTCCATTTAGCCCAAATTTCTCAAATAGTAGATTTTTTTTTAAAGAACCTGAACGAGGCGATGTTATCGTCTTCAAAACACCAGTTGACAACAGAACTGATTATATAAAAAGATTGATCGGATTACCTGGAGATGAAATTCAATTTATTGATGGTGATTTATATTTGAATAATAATCAAGTTCTAAAAACAAAAAAAAATATTAAGAATTTAAAAATTTACTGCGGAAAACAAATAATAAATGCTATTGCATTCAATGAAAAACTACCAAATGGACATTCATATACTACCGTTTATAAAAAAGAAGATGGTTTTAGAAACTCCGACAAGTATATTGTTCCAAAAAAACATTATTTTTTTTTGGGTGACAATAGAGATTGCTCAAAAGATAGCAGATATCTAAACAGCGTTGGCTATGTTAATAAATTAAATTTAGTAGGTAAGGCAAGAATCATTTTTTTTTCAACTAATAAAAATAAGGGATCCATTTTTCAAATATGGAAATGGTTTGAAATCATCGAATGGAATAGATTTTTTAATATAATCAATTAATAATGCAGAATCAAAAAATATTGGAAAATAAAATAGAGATTAAATTTAAAAATAAAAAATTACTATTCCTCTCACTGGTTCATAAAAGTTATGATCTTTTGAATAACAACGAAAAGTTAGAATTTCTCGGAGATAGAGTTTTGGGATTAGTTTTATCAAAAAAATTATTTAATTTATATCCATACGAATCTGAAGGCAGCCTAGATAAAAAATTTGCTTCACTAGTAAATCGCAAAATCTGTTTAAAAATTAGTAAAAAATTGGATTTAGAAAAATTTCTTATTTTAGGAAGTGCTTATAAAAAAAAAACAAATATAGTAGATAAAATATTAGCTGATGCATGTGAAGCTTTGATTGGTGCTATATATCTTGATTCTGGTTTTGAAATTGTAGAAAATTTTATTCTAAGATTTTGGAATGATGAAATTAAAAAAACTGTTAAAATTGAAATAGATCCTAAGACAAAACTTCAGGAATATACACTTAAATATTTTAAGAAATTACCAATCTATAAAGTGTTATCTTATAAGGGTCCCCAACATAACCCATCTTACAAAGTATCTGTAAAAATACATGATTCAAATTTTTTTTATGGAATTGGCAATTCCAAAAAAATAGCAGAGCATAATGCTGCAAGAGTAATTATTAAAGATTTAAAGATTAAGTAGATTATGCAGTGGAAAGATGAAGGTTATTTGTTATCAAAAAATAATTATTCTGAAAATTCAGTAATTATTGAAGTTTTTACATTAAATCACGGAAAATGCCCAGGAATAGTTTATGGAGGCACATCAAGGAGAATAAAAAACTATTTACAATTAGGGAATAAAATTCATGTAGATTTAAAAACAAAAAACGAAAACAAATTAGGTTATTTTAAAATTGAGATAATTGATCCAATAAGTCCATTTTTTTTTGATGATAACAAAAAAATAAATTGTTTATTTTCATCGCTTAATCTTTTAAAAACGGTGCTACCAGAGATGCTAAGCCATAATTCTATTTATATTTTATTTTCTAATTTTTTAAATGAATTAAAATTTAGCAATAATTGGATTGTTCATTACATCTTTTGGGAAATGAATCTCCTTAAAAAAATAGGTTTCGATATGAATCTGCCTTCTAATTATGATAGCAGATCTTATAATAAAAAAAAAATGATTACCGTAAATATAGATAATGAGAATATAGATGTTCCAAGTTTTATGCTTGATAAAAGATCTGATAACATTGATGCTAAATCAATTTATTATGCTTTAACATTTATTGGTAAATTTCTTAAAAAGAAAATATTAACGCCGAATGATTTAAGGTATCCTATTTCCAGAATGAAATTAGAAAATTATTTCAAATGATGGAAGAACATAAAAAAAGGTCAATTCTAAAAACTCTTACTTGGCGTATCACCGCCTCACTTGATACATTCGTTATCGCCTGGATAATTACTGGTGATTGGAAAATGGGAGGCACTATTGCTGGCATTGAAGTAATTACAAAAATGTTTTTTTATTATTTTCATGAAAGAATTTGGAATAAAATTAAGTGGGGTAAGAAAAAATGGTGGTGGCTAACTTAATCTTTGGGCAATATAATCTGCAAAATATGTTACTATTGCGCTAGCACCCGCTCTTTTAAATGATATTAAGCTTTCTTCAATTGCGTTCTCAGATATCATTTTTTTCTTAATACCATTCATAATCAAACTATATTCTCCAGATACTTGATATGCAAACACGGGTATTTTGAAGGTATCAGCAACTAATTTGATTACATCAAGATAGGGCATTCCTGGTTTAACCATAACAAAATCTGCACCTTCTTTAATATCTAGAGCAACTTCTCTTAAAGCTTCTTTTTGGTTAAAAAAGTTCATCTGATAATTTTTTTTATCATTTTTTAAGTTTTTTTTTGATCCTATAGCATCTCTAAATGGACCATAAAAGTTTGATGCATATTTAACAGCATAAGATAAAATTTGAACTAATTTAAAGTTATTCTTATCTAAAGCCTTTCTTATTTTTCCTATCCTTCCATCCATCATGTCAGATGGTGCTATGACATCGCATCCCATTTCAGCTAGTAATAATGCCTGTTTAACTAAAATTTCGACAGTTTCATCATTCTGGACATATCTTTTTTTTAATAAACCATCATGACCATGGGAAGTATAAGGATCTAAAGCTACATCACACATTATTCCAATATCAGATTGAAATTTTTTTTTAATAAGTTTTAAAGCTTTGCATACCAGGTTATTTTCATTCAATGCTTCCGATCCATCTTTGTTCTTCTTTCCTATTTGAGTATGTGGAAAGAGTGCCAAAAGAGGCAATTTAAGTTTTACCGCTTTTTCAACTACTTTTTCTATTTTATCTACTGAATATCTGTATACACCTGGCATGGTAGAAATTTTATTTTTTTGATTTTTACCATCAGTTATAAATATTGGCCAAATTAAGTCCTTGGATAACAAACTATTTTCACTTACAAGACGTCTAGACCACTCGCTTTTTCTATTCCTTCTTAATCTTGTGCTAGGGTAAGATCCAATAAGTTTCATTTTTTTAGTTATTAAATTATTATTTTATTATAATTAATGTGACAAAAATAATGTATATTATTATTCTTTATAAGGTATTTAACAAACTACCACAATGCATTCAATGATGGAAAGGGAAATAGAGATTTTTTGCTTGCTTGTGTTTTAAATTATTAATTTAACTAAGTATATTAACTTGAAAAAAATATTAATTGCATCTGATCATGCGGGCTTTAAGCTTAAAGAGATTATTAAAAAACATCTGTCAAAGAAAAAAATAATGATTATTGACCTGGGTCCTTTTAATTTACTGAAGGTCGATTATCCTGATTACGCCCATAAATTATCCAAAAAAATTAATCTTAATAAAAAATTAACAGGTATTCTTGTTTGTGGATCGGGCATAGGAATGGAAATGACAGCAAATAGATATAAAAATGTAAGAGCTGCCCTATGTTATAATCAAAAATCAGCAAAATTAGCAAGATCACACAACAATGCTAACGTTATTACATTCGGCTCAAGGTTGACAAAAAAAAACATTATCCTTAAATGTATAAACATTTTTTTGAATACAAAATTTGAAGGTGGTCGTCATACGAAGAGAATTAATAAAATATAAATTATTATGAATAAATTAAACAAATATATGTCAAATAATTATCAAAATTTTTTTGATAAAAATTTATCATTAACTGATCCAGAACTATATAGTTCCATAAAACATGAATTTGAAAGACAACAGAAACATATTGAATTAATTGCTTCAGAAAATATTGTTTCTAAAGCTGTGTTGGATGCCCAGGGTTCAATTATGACAAATAAATATGCCGAAGGATATCCGTCAAAAAGATATTATGGTGGATGTGAATTTGTTGATAAAGCGGAAAATTTGGCTATAGAAAGAGTAAAGAAATTATTTTACTGCAAGTATGCAAACGTACAACCTCATTCTGGTGCTCAAGCCAATGGAGCCGTATACCTTGCCCTTTTAAATCCAGGAGACACAATACTTGGTATGAGTTTAAATTCTGGAGGCCATTTAACACATGGAGCTAAAGTTTCTCTTTCTGGTAAATGGTTTAATTCATTTCATTATGAGGTAGATAAAGAAAGCGGACTGATTAACTATAATGAAGTTGAAATTATAGCAAAGCAACACAAACCTAAACTGATAATTGCTGGCGGCAGCGCTTATTCTAGAATAATTGACTTTAAGAAATTTCGTGAAATAGCAAACAAAGTGGACGCTTATCTTATGGTGGACATGGCTCATTTTGCCGGTCTAGTTGCTGGAAAAGGTTACCCAAATCCAATTGAGCATGCTGATATTGTTACATCAACAACACACAAAGTATTAAGAGGTGGAAGGGGTGGAATTATTTTATCTAATAGAGAAGACTTGATTAAAAAAATTAATTCTGCTGTTTTTCCAGGCTATCAAGGTGGTCCTTTAATGCACATTATTGCAGCAAAGGCAGTTTGTTTTCAAGAAGCTTTGCAAGATAGTTTCAAGATTTATATTAAATCGGTTATTGAGAATGCAAAAGTTTTATCGGAAACTTTAAAAAACAATGGCTTTAAAATATTTTCTGGCGGCACCGATACACACCTAATGTTAGTTGATTTAAGACCATTTAATGTTAATGGAAAGGATGCCGAATCAAGTTTGGAAAGAGCAAATATAACATGTAACAAAAATGGAATTCCTTTTGATACAGAAAAAATGACAATAACATCTGGAATAAGATTGGGAACGCAAGCAGCTACAACAAGAGGCTTTGGTGTAAATGAGTTCAGGAAGGTGGGGGAGTTAATAACAAAAGTTATAGTGGGTTTGTCAAAAACCATTGGTGATAATAGCAAAATTGAAAAACAAGTAAAAGAAGAGGTGATTAAACTTTGTTCTTTGTTTCCTATTTATAATCATTTAAAAGGTAACTAATTATGCTTTGTCCATTTTGTAAAACTGGTGATACATCGGTGGTTGACTCGAGACCTACCGAAGATGGTACAGCAATAAGAAGGCGTAGAACATGCGGTTGTGGTGAGAGATTTACAACATTTGAAAGAGTTCAATATAGGGAATTAACGGTCGTAAAAAAAAATGGAAGAAAATCTATTTTTGATAGAGATAAATTATCAAAGTCAGTATATATTGCGCTTAAAAAAAGACCCTTAGACACTGATACTGTTGAGAAATTTATATCAAAGATATCAAGAAATTTAGAAGAGATGGGTCAAAGCGAAATAGCTTCGAGCGTTATAGGAAAAATAGTTATGGATGGCCTTAAAGACCTTGACCCTATCGCTTATATTAGGTTTGCTTCAGTCTACAGAAATTTTAGGGAAGTAAAAGATTTCGAGCAATTTGTGGACAAATTGGATGTTTCCAAAAAAAAACAAAACTAATACAAAGCACAAATATTTTATGAAACTTGCTTACAATCAAGCAAGTAAGACATTAGGAAATACAGGCGAAAACCCTACTGTTGGCTGTGTAATTGTTAAAAACAATGAATTAATTAGTTTAGCGCATACTAATTTTAATGGTCGACCACATGCTGAAAGAATAGCTTTATCAAATAAAAAAATTAACTTTAAAGGTTCATTGCTTTACTCAACCCTTGAACCTTGTAGTCACTATGGAAAAACATCACCATGCACTGATATTATCAAAAAACAAAATATCAAAGCGGTATATTTTTCTAAATTTGATCCTGATAGGAGAAGTTATAAAAAAGCAAAAAAAAAATTAAATAAATATAATATTAAAACATTTGAAAACATAAATAAATATACAGGTGACAGATTCTATAAGGATTTCGAGATAAGGAAAAGGAATAACAGCATTTTTATTTCATCAAAATTAGCCACCTCAAAAGATTTATTTATTTCCGATAAGTATAACAAATGGATAACAAATATATATTCAAGAGGTAGGGTACATTTATTGCGTGCAAATCATGATTGTATTTTGACTACCTCGAAAACTATTTTGAAAGATGATCCAATGCTAGATTGTCGTATTGATGGATTACAAAAGTGTTCACCAAAAAGATTTGTTATTGATAAGAATCTAAGAATACCTATGACATCAAAAATAATTAAAACAGCTAACAAAATATCAACATATGTCTTTTACAATTTAATCGATAATAATAAATTAAAAAAATTGAGTCTGTTTAAAGTTAAAACAATAAGAATCGATCTAAAGAATAAGCATTTAGATTTTAATAAAATTATTCTTTTTTTAATAAACAGGGGCTTTTACAGACTCTTTGTGGAAGCAGGAATTAAATTTAACAATTTTTTACTTGATAATTGCTATATAAATGATTTTTATCATTTTTATTCTGATCAATTATTTGGAAATAGAGGTTTCTATAATGCAAAATTCTTTTTTAACAAAATGAATATGATTAAGCAAAGCAAGAGAAAAATTGAAATCAATTTATTCCAAGATAAATTGTTAAAATATTCATTAAAATAATGTTTACTGGTATAATAAAAAAAAAAGGAATTGTTAAAAAAATTATATCTAATGAAAAAGAAATTAAGATAGGAATAAAAAGTAGCTTAAAACTAACAAAGAAGAATTTGGGGTCATCGATTAATTGCTCTGGTGTTTGTTTAACTCTCGAAAAAATTCACAAGGGACTGTATTTTTTTCATCTAAGCAGAGAAACTCTAAGAGTCACCAATTTTAAAAACATCAAATTAAATCAAATTATAAATCTAGAAAAATCTCTTAAGTTTGGAAATGATATTTCAGGACATTTTGTTCAGGGGCATATTGATACAACTTCAAAACTTAAAAAGAAATGTATATATGGGAAATCCTGGTATTTATATTTTTCAATAAATAGAAGCCTTAAAAGATTTTTAAATTCTAAAAGCTCTGTTGCTATAAATGGAGTCTCATTAACAATTGCAAAGGTATTTGCAAATAGTTTTTTAGTTGTAGTAATTCCCCACACATTAAAGTTGACAAATTTAAGAAATATTAAAAATAATGATAATGTTAATATTGAAATTAATATGATTGCAAAATATATAAAAAACTTAAAAAAATAAATATGTTTACACCAATTACCAAAATCATAAAGGATGCGAGAAAAGGAAAAATGTTTATTTTGGTTGATGACGAAAATAGAGAAAATGAAGGTGATTTAATAATTCCTGCTAATAAAGTAAAACATAAAGATATAACTTTTATGGCAAAGCATGGAAGGGGTCTTATTTGTCTAGCTCTAGACTCAAATCAAGTTAAGAAATTGAATCTTCAACTTATGTCACCAACTAACCAATCTAGATCACAAACAGCGTTTACTGTATCTATAGATGCTACAAAAAATATCACCACAGGTATTTCTGCTCACGATAGAGCTTATACGATAAGATCGGCTATTAAAAAAAACGCAACCAAAAAAGACATTGTAACACCTGGACATATATTTCCTTTAATATCTAAAGATGGAGGTGTTTTAGTTAGAGCAGGTCATACCGAGGCTTCTGTAGATATATCAAGGTTATCAAAAAATTCACCTTCAGCAGTTATTTGCGAAATCATGAATGACAATGGAACAATGGCTAAAGGAAAACAATTGGTAAATTTTGCAAAAAAACACAAGATGAGTCTTGGAAAAATTGATGACCTTATATCCTTTCGATTAAATCGAGAAAAATTAATAAATTTCAAAAAATCTTCAAATATCTCAATTAATAAACAAACTTATAAAATTAAGATTTTTGAAAATATACTTGATGGTTCAGAACATTTTGCATTAATTAAGGGCAATATAATCAAAAATAAGAATCCACGAGTGAGGGTTATTTCATCAAATATAGTAAAAAATTATTTAATGGGTGATAAATTGCAAAATATATTTAATCAAACTATTACCTACTTTAAGAAATATAAAGACTGTGTATTAATATTTATAAGACATACAAATCTTAAATCTGTTTCAGAAACCCTAAAGGGATACAAGGATAAAAAAATTTACAATAAAAGTAATGATAAACTTATTAGAAACTCTGGTATTGGTTCACAAATTATAAAGGCTTTAAATATCAAAAAAATGATATTAGTTACCAGATCTAAAAAGAAGATTATAGGGTTGGAAGGTTACGGCATAAAAATTACAAAGCAGGAAATAATAAAATGAAAAATTATAAAGTATTAATAGTTACAGCAAATTATTATCCTGAAATATCAGAAGAATTAAAAAAACGTGCTAAAAAAGTTAGGAAAGCCCACACAGATCATGAAGAAATCACAGTTCCTGGCATTTTTGAAATACCAGTTACAATATCAAAAAATATAGACTCCTATGATGGTTTCGTTGCACTGGGTTGTGCCATAAAAGGCAAAACTCCTCATTTTAAATTAATTTCTAAAGCTGTAACAAATGCAATAATGAACTTATCAATTACTCACAAAAAACCTATAGGAAATGGAATACTTATCTGCCTGAGCAAAAGACAAGCTTTGAAGAGATTAGACAAAGGTGCAGAAGCTTCAAGGGCCGTTGAACAAGTTTTTATTAATGAGTCTGTGGTTAAATGAAATAAAAACTGAAATAAATGAAACAAAAAGAAGCTCTCGCAAATCCTAGAGTTGTTGTTATTCAAAAATTATACGCACAAGAATTAAATAAAAATTCCGAATTAAGTTTTCCTAAACATAGGTATAAAAAGTTTATAAAGGATGTTGTGATAGGCACTTTGGAAAGAAAAGAACTAATAAAAGAAACTATACAACAACATATTAGTGAAGATTTAAATGAAAAACGAACGGATAAATTATTAATTGTTTTGTTACATGCTGCTATATTTGAGCTATTATATCGACCACAAACCTCACTAAATATTATAATTAATGAATATTTAAATACTTCTAATTTTTTTTTAGAACAAGGTCAGAAAAAATACTTAAATGCAATATTAGATAAGGTATCAAAAAAGATAAGATCATAAGTGAATGAATTTTCAATTATAAAAAAATATTTTTCAAATTTGTCAAAAAATAACAGAGGATCCTTTGATTTGTCAGATGATATATTTTTTGACTACAAAAAAAAAATAGGCATATCTATTGATACTTATGTTGAAGGAACACATTTTTTAAATTTTAAAAATCCTAGTCTTGTAATTAAAAAGGCTTTAAGGGGATCTATCTCTGATTTAATTTGCAAAGGAATAATCCCTAAATATTATTTTATGAGTTGCTCAGGAAACAAAAAACATCTAACCCAAGCTAATCTTGCTAAAATTCAATTAGCTTTAAAAGAAGAGCAAAAGAAATATAATATCTTTATGGCTGGAGGAGACACATCTTTTTCAAATAGATTATCAATAACAGTTTCCGTAGTTGGATATTCAAAAAAAAATCCAGTTTTGAGAAATGGAGCAAAAGTAAATGATGATATTTATATAACAAATACAATTGGAGATGCTTTTCTTGGATTAAAACTCTTAAAAGGTAAAATTAAACTCAGTAAGAAAAATAGTGATTATTTTGTAAAGAAGTTTTATCTTCCAATTTTACCAATTAAATTTTCAAGAAAAATTCATCTTTTTGCAAATTCTGCCATAGACATATCTGATGGTTTTTTTCAGGACTTACAGCATATATTATCTAGATCTAATTTATCATCTAAAATATTCATGAATATAATTCCTATATCTAGTTATTTAAATTCTTATCTTATCAGAACAAAAAAAAATAAATTAAATTTTATCTCTAATGGTGATGACTACCAAATTTTATTTACTGCAAGTAAAAAAATGAGAAATTTAATAAAAAAAATATCTAAATCTACTTCTACAAAGGTTTCAATAGTAGGAATTGTTAAAAACAAGTCTATATCTAAGAATACTAAATCAACAGAGAAAAAATTTAAATTCCCTAAAAAACTGGGCTATATTCATAATTTTTAGTCAAAATTATCATTGCCTTTGTCTTTGTTATTTGTAATGTTCCGACTTTTAATTTTTGATTATTTTTTTTAAAGAGTTGGATTATGAACAATTTATCACCAGATTATATTCTACTACTTATAATACTAAGTGGTTTTCTTGCACTTCTTTATGGATATATAACGCGAAAACAAATATTGAACTCTGAATCGGGCAACAAAAAAATGAAAGAAGTGGCTGAAGCAATTCAAATAGGAGCAAGAGCTTATTTAAATAGACAATATAAAACAATTTCCATAGTTGGATTAGTTGTATTAATTATTATCACTTTCGCTTTTAGTATTTTGGTTGGAATTGGGTATTTAATTGGTGCAACTTTATCTGGAATCGCTGGTTATGTTGGTATGCTGGTATCAGTTCAAGCAAACGTCAGAACGGCGGAAGCCTCGAGGAAAGGTTTATCACAGGGTCTATCTATTGCTTTCAAGTCAGGAGCTATTACAGGCTTATTAGTAGCTGGATTAGCATTATTGTCGATTTCTATTTATTACTACATTTTATTATTATTTGGTGTTGAAGAAAGAGAATTAATTAATGCATTGATTGCTTTAGGTTTTGGTGCATCTTTGATTTCAATTTTTGCAAGATTAGGCGGTGGTATTTTTACAAAAGGTGCAGATGTGGGGGCTGATCTAGTAGGGAAAATAGAAGCGGGCATTCCAGAAGATGATCCTAGAAATCCAGCGGTCATTGCCGACAATGTTGGAGACAATGTTGGAGATTGCGCAGGAATGGCTGCTGATTTATTCGAAACTTATGCAGTTACTATAGTTGCTACAATGGTTTTATCTTCAATTTTCTTTCATGATAATTTAAACATGATGATTTATCCGTTATCTATAGGTAGTGGATGTATATTGACTACTATTGTTGGTACTTTTTTTGTCAAATTAGGAAAAAGCAAGAAAATTATGAATGCACTTTATAAAGGATTTATCGCCACAGCTGTATTGTCATTATTAATTCTTTATCCAATAACTGATTATATAATTGGTCTAAATACAGAATATTATATTGAAGATAAAATTTTTACTGGAATGGGTCTGTATGCGTGTGGAGTTATTGGTTTAATTATAACTGGTTTAATTATATATGTAACAGAATACTATACAGGTACAAATTTCAGACCTGTTCAAAGTATAGCCTCTTCCTCAACCACCGGTCATGGCACCAATGTTATACAGGGACTAGCGGTGTCAATGGAAGCTGCTGCTTTACCAGCATTAATTATCGTAGCTGGTATACTGGTTACAAATTATATTGCAGGTCTTTTTGGCATAGCAATTGCAGTTACATCAATGCTTGCTTTGGCAGGCATGGTCGTTGCCCTAGATGCTTACGGTCCAGTGACTGATAATGCTGGTGGGATAGCAGAAATGTCTGGTTTGCCCAGGAAAACTAGAAAAACTACTGATGCTTTAGATGCTGTTGGAAATACAACCAAAGCAATAACCAAAGGTTATGCTATAGGATCTGCTGGTTTGGGAGCTTTAGTATTGTTTACTGCTTATACTGAAGATATTAAATATTTCTCTACAATTCAAAAATCTGCTCTTGAAAATATTAATGTAAATTTTGAACTGTCAAATCCTTTTGTGGTTATAGGTTTATTGGTAGGTGGCATGCTACCTTATTTATTTGGTTCCATGGGAATGCAAGCTGTAGGAAGAGCAGGAGGAGCTGTTGTAATTGAAGTTAGAAGACAATTTAAAAAAATTCCTGGCATTATGAAAAGAAAGGCTAAACCAGATTATGGAAAGCTCGTAGATCTTTTAACTAAAGCTGCAATAAAAGAAATGATTGTGCCATCTCTCCTACCTGTATTGTCACCAATAATTCTCTATTTTGTAATATTATCAATCGGCGGTATTGAGGCAGCTTTATCCGCTGTAGGCGCCATGTTACTTGGGGTAATTATTACAGGGTTGTTTGTAGCTATTTCAATGACTGCAGGCGGTGGAGCTTGGGATAATGCCAAAAAGTATATTGAAGATGGAAATTATGGTGGAAAAGGTTCAGACGCACACAAAGCCGCGATAACGGGAGATACGGTTGGAGATCCATATAAAGATACTGCTGGGCCAGCTATAAATCCAATGATTAAAATAACAAATATTGTAGCTCTTTTATTATTGGCTGTTATTGCAAGTTAATCTTTCTTTCTACTTGCGGGCTCATTAATTTTTTGTCTTAAACTAGATAAAAAACTATAAATAAAGTTTTTTTCTCGCGAAATTGTACCAGTAGTATTTTTTGTGAAATTGATTTTATTTATTTGGTTTTTGTCATAAAAATCTTTTTTTATTAAAATTCCATATTCATTAAATTTCAATGCTAAAACATTATTTTTACTTGTTACATTCTGACCAAATTTCAACAATTTACCTTTGGTTCTAGTTCTTTCAATATAAATCCAAATGGAGGTATCAAAAACAGAAACTGTAGATGGATGACCAAGAATTTTTTTAACATCATTTTTGTTACTTTCTTTAACAATTAGGTTTTTTTGTTTTATTTCTAAAAAGGGAACTCCATGAGTATTAATAACTGGATTTCGATGACAATTTGATAATAATAAAAAAATTAAAATAATAATAATCTTATGCATTTTTTTGAATCTAAAAAAAAAAATATACTTCCTT
>Ga0187827_10005682_pt1 | contig 14662 bp, 12 predicted proteins | sample ETNtaG_39_FD_167969 | JGI IMG/M metagenome (GOLD analysis project Ga0187827, IMG submission 167969) | Marine microbial and viral communities from oxygen minimum zone, Eastern Pacific Ocean - ETNP2014_SV_150_PacBio MetaG (Illumina Assembly) | ecosystem: Environmental > Aquatic > Marine > Hypoxic...
TTTTTACAGTTTTATTTTCGATTATTTTTTTTGGTCTGTAAGCTTCATTTGTTCCTGTTAAATTAGACACATGTCTCTTTTCCCATGAATACTTTTTTTGATTAGCAACTGGCAACTTGTTGTTAGTGAAATGAATCCAGTTGTACCAATTTGGAGGAATATTGGATGCTTCAACTATTTTCTTATATATCACCCACCTCCTTCCAGTTTTGCTTTCGTAATACTTGTTGCCAAGTTCATCTATTCCTTTAAGTTTTCCTGAAAAAAAAGTGAGAATCATTGTTCCTATTGTCTGTCGATTCCACCATGTAAATATTTGCTTTAATAAGTTCATAAAATATAAACACTAAAGATTGCTATATTATCCTTTAAAAAAATTCTTCACACAATTACCAATTGTAAAAAAAAAATTAGACTTAATTAAGAATTAATATATACCATGATTAACCATTTTTCTTAAAAAAAATTTAGTTTAAGGCACAAAGATATGTCAAAATACCTGGTTGAAACATTTTACACTTGTAGTTTTAAAGTTAAACATTATCTGGATAAGTTAAATGAAGATCAACTTTCAAAACTAGATCAACGAGAAGATGGCAAATTTGAAATTATTGATGTTAAATTAGATGCTAGAAAGACAAAAAATTTAGGGAACAAAAATATAGCAAATTTAAACCCTTTATCTAAATCTAATAATGAATCTATAGAAGTTCCCAATATAATTCAAAAAGATTTAAGTGAACAAATATCAGAAAAAAAGAATGAGAAAATAAATTTACTGAATAATGAAAAATCATATCCTAGAATTAAAATGCCTGACAGAAGAAAAGGATATATTCAAAAAGTTACCATTGGCAATCACAAGGTATACTTGCATACTGGAGAATACGACGATGGTAAATTAGGTGAAATATTTATTGATACAAGTAAAGAAGGAGAATTGGTCAAGGCTTTAATGAATAACTTTGCAATAGCAATTTCATTGGGTTTGCAATATGGGGTTCCACTTGACGAGTTTGTCAATGCCTATGTGGGAACAAAATTTGAACCCTCTGGTAAAATTGAAGGTAATGATAGAATTTTGAGTGCATCTTCTATTTTAGATTATATATTTAGAGAACTTGCGATATCATATTCTGGCAGAGAAGACTTGGCTCATACACCGTCATTGACACCTCAAGAAAGTAACAAAGAAATTGACAAAGAAGAAAATACGCAATTTTTAAAATTAATTAAAGATATTACTAGCAAAGGTTTTGTAAGAAGTAATTATGAAAAAAAACTAATTGATCTCACAGATGTGAGAATTAATTTAAAAAGTAAAAAATAATTAAATTATTTTTTGTTTTCTTTAATAGTCTTTATATTTAGTTCTTTCAGTTGTTGATCAGTTGCCTCTGATGGGGCATTCATTAACATATCTTGGGCGTTTTGATTTAGCGGAAACAAGGTTATTTCTCTTATATTTTCTACATTCGCTAGTAACATTACCATCCTATCTATGCCTGGAGCCAATCCACCGTGTGGGGGAGTCCCGTAAGATAGTGCTTTAATCATTCCTCCAAATTTATTATCAACATCTTTTTTCAAATATCCGACTTTTGAAAATACTTTATAGAACATTTTTGGAAGATGATTTCTGATAGCGCCTGAGGATAATTCAATGCCATTACATACCAAATCATATTGTTCTGCAAGAATTTTAAGAGGATCTATTTTATCAAATTCCTCATAGCTAACTTTTGGCATAGAAAATGGATTATGACTAAAATCTATTTTTTTTTCTTCTTCGTTAAACTGATATAATGGATAATCCGTAATCCAACAAAATCGAAATTGATTTTTTTGTATTAAATTTAAATCTTCAGCTATTTTTTGTCTTGCTAAACCAGAAATTTTTTCAGCAATTTGTTTTTTTTCACAAGAAAAAAATACAGCATCTCCATCTTTAATATTGCATGCTCTAACTATTTTATTTATTCCATTATCAGAAAAAAATTTTGCAATAGGACCTGATCCTGCAAGTTTATCTTTAATTTTTATTATTGATAAATAAGCAAGTCCATTAGCACCCTCCGTTTTCGCCCATTCGTTTATACTATCATAAAAACTTCTCGGTTTTTTAAAAGTTTTAGGGGCGGGAATTGCTCTTACAATGGCACCTTTATCAATCTGTTTTTTGAATATATTTAATGTAACATCAGCAGAGTTAAATATGTCGGTAACATCTGAAATTTTTAAAGAATTTCTTAAATCTGGTTTATCAGTCCCATATTGCAACATTGATTCGTCAAAAGAAATTTTTTTGAATGGATAATCTGAAACTTTTTTTCCACATCCAAATTCACTGAATAATTCATAAAAGAGTGGCTCTATGGTTGAAAAAATATCTTCTTTTTCAACAAACGACATTTCTATATCTAGTTGATAATGTTCTCCAGGACTCCTGTCTGCCCTACCATCTTCATCTCTAAAACATGGTGCAATCTGAAAATATTTATCAAACCCAGCTACCATTATCATTTGTTTAAATTGTTGAGGGGCCTGTGGTAATGCATAAAATTTTCCAGGATTTAATCGGCTTGGAACCAAAAAATCCCTAGCGCCCTCTGGGCTAGATGCGGTTAAAATTGGTGTTTGAAATTCATTAAATCCCAAACTGGTCATTTTTTTTCTAATAAAAGAAATTACTTTCGATCTTAAAATAATATTTGTATGCATTGTTTGTCTTCTGAGATCCAAAAATCTGTATTTCAGCCTTATGTTTTCTGGATAATCCTGTTCTCCAAAAACTGGAATCGGTAATTCTTCAGCTTCAGATAAAATCACCAACTCTTTAAACTCAACTTCTATTTTTCCAGTAGGTAAATCTTTGTTGATAGTTTCTAAGGTTCTTTTCAATACCTTTCCTGTTATAGAAATTACAGAATCAGGTTTAATTTTTTCCAAAATTTCAAAATTTGGATTTGTTGTCTCAATAACACATTGCGTAATTCCATAGTGATCTCTAAGATCAATGAATAACAGGTTTCCATGATCCCTTTTTCTATGCACCCAGCCTGACAATTTAACAGTAGTATTTTCATGACTCGATCGAAGTTCTGAACAATTATGTGTTCTATATTTATGCAATTTTTACCTTATTTTTTTAATGCTTCTTTTATGGTTGTCAAATCGACTGGTTTACCTTTTTTTAAACTGAGCTCATCTACTTTGTGAATAAATAAAAATATTTTTTCATACGATCGATCGATTCTTTTGATAGTATATTCAATTAATTTTTTATCAATATTTATTTGCCTATCAGAAAGACATTTGATCAATAATGCATAAATTAAATTATCGTCAGGATTTTTAATTCCAATTTTTAAACAATTTCTGACTCTTGAAACAAGATCGGGCAGTTTGAAGTTAAATTTATTTAGTGGCTCCAAGGAAGTTATAAGTAAATATTTATTTTCCTGTTCTATTATATTTAAAACTGTGTATAACAAGTTTTCTGAAAAATTTTCATCTAAATCTTCAATAATTACAGCTTGTTTAATTTTAATATATTGAATCGTTTCATCTGAAAATTTTCTAGAAAAAACTTTTATACAAGCAGTTTTTTTTTCAAAAATTGAAGCCAAGTGAGATTTGCCTGAAAATCTTTCTCCATATAGGTTAATTGTTTTTTTAACCCATTTTGGCCAACAATTAATTAAATTATATGCCTCTTGGTTGCTAGAGGATAAATAATAGTCTTGATCTAAATAATTTTTATTAAACTTAAAGTTAAATAATATTTGATCTTTATTACTCATTGTATTACCCAAAGGCCTTCAGAATTAACTATTTCGAAACCATAAATAGAAAATTGTTTTATTAATTTATTAGGATTCGTATTATAAATAATTTCATAAACTGTCTTGTTTAAATCAAATTTTTTGATTGAAAAAGAGTTTATATCATCGATTTTAGTTAGAGTATTTTCAAATTTAGAAATTTTGTCTGTATTACTATTATTCAAAATTAAATTTATTGATAGCTTAATAGAAGTATTTATTTCATTAAAATCTTTCCATATATCATTTAAATGGACTTTTACTTTTTTAATCACATTTGCTATTGAATCGGCATCTTTAATATCTACTTTATAAAAAATTAAGTTTGAATTTTTTTTATATTCATGAAATTTAATTTTAGAAAAAAAATTTAATTTTCTGTTCTCTAGATATATTAAACTTAAAATATAACTTTCTGTATTATACTTTTTGGCAATCTCTATTATTTCTAAATTTTCTAACTTTTCTTGAGAACTAATCAATTTTAAAGTTTCATCTATGTCCTCAAAAGGCATAATATAATTTATTAATCCGCTTTGATCTTTATTAGTTAGCCAATATTTATAAAAAATATTATCATTAAAAAGGTGCAAATTCTCTTGTTCAATAATAATGGGTAAGAACAAAACTGATATTTGTTTTGGGTTTGAATAAAATAAGTTTTTTCTCTCCAAGAAAAATTTTATTTTTTTTTTGTTGAAATATACATCAAAATTTGCGTAGTATTTACTTTCCCTAAAAATTTCATTTTTAATTTTAAAATTTTCAACCAAGGTTTTTATTTCTCTCATATTAACATTTTTTAATTTCTTGATATCTGAAGAATTTAGAATTTGACTTAATAATCTATAAAATGCTTTTTTAAATGCTTCATCGATAATCTTAATTCTTGAAAATTCCAAATCTATTTCCTTGGAAATTTCTAATTCTTCTACTGCCAATGTATGATTTGATGCTAGAGAATGATTCAATGAAATAAAAAGTAGAAATGTTAAAGTAAAAATAATATTGAATATTTTTTTATTTATATTTGGAAAAAAAATAAACATTCTCTAATAATAGTTAAAAAAAGAACGCTTTACATATAAAAAAATAGAAAAACTCTTCAAATACTAATAAGTTTATAAAATATATATCTTGATTAATTAAAAAAAAAATCTATTTCTACTTTGGCGTTTTCGGGATTATCTGATCCGTGTACTGAATTTTTATCAATAGAAATCCCATAAAGTTTTCTAATCGTGCCATCTTTTGCTTTTTTAGGATCTGTAGCTCCCATTAAGTCTCTGTTTTTTTGAATAGCATTTTCACCATCTAAAATTATTGCAATTATTGGTCCAGAAGAAAGATAAGAACATAGTTTATCATAAAATGGTTTTGTTTGGTGAACCTTATAAAATTTCTCAGCTTCTTCTTTAGATATTTGTATTTTTTTACTATCGACAATATTCAATTTGTTATCTAAAAAAATTTTTTTTATTTTTGTCTCTAGTTCTCTTTCAACTGCATCTGGTTTAATAATTGATAATGTCCTTTCTGGTGAATTATCATTCATAATGTTCCTCTATTAACTTGTTCAGTAAACGAACTCCAAAACCTGTTGCACCCTTTGGATTCAAGCTTGAAGCTTTTTTTGAAAATGCCATTCCGGCAATATCTAAATGTGCCCAAGGAGTTTTATTGATTATAAATCTCTGTAAAAATTGAGCAGCAGTAATAGATCCGGCACCGCCCGAATAATTAACATTTTGTACATCGGCAACTGTGGAATCCATTAATTTATTATAATTTTCATTTAAAGGTAATCTCCAAACTTTTTCTCCAATCTTTTTACTTATTCCAAAAATTTTATTTGATAAGTCATCATTGTTAGAAAACAATCCCGCGTATTCCTCTCCCAAAGATATGATGATTGCTCCGGTAAGTGTAGCCAAATCAATTATAAATTTAGGTTTAAATTTTTTTTCTGTAAAACTAAGAGCATCGGACAAAACTAACCTTCCTTCTGCATCAGTATTTAATATTTCAATTGTTTTGCCAGAATAAGATTTCACAATGTCACCTGGCTTTTGAGCATTTCCACTCGGCATATTTTCAACAAGTCCCACTACTCCAACTACATTAACTTTTGCTTTTCTTAAAGCCAAAGTTTTCAGTAATCCAACTACAACAGCAGAACCGGCCATATCATATTTCATTTCTTCCATAAATCTGGCAGGTTTTAAGGAAATTCCCCCAGTATCAAAACAAACTCCTTTTCCAACGAATGCCAAAGGTTTATCTTTTGATTTTTTGTTTCCTCTCCATTCTATAGTTACCAAAAATGACTCATTAATACTTCCTTGACCTACGCCCAAAAGGGCAAACATTCCTAACTTTTTCATTTTTGATTCATTGTAAATTTTAATTCTTAAACCTAATGAAGAAAGTTTTTTTATAATTTCTACATATTTTTTTGGATGCAAAATATTTGGAGGTTCAGAAACTAAATCTCTTGCTTGAAAAACTCCAGATTCTATTGTTTTATATTTAAAGTAATTATTATTTAATGAAGTTTTTTCAGAAGATATTATTTTTAATAAAAAATAAAAATTGTTTTTATTTTGTGTTTTATATTTATTAAAAGAATATGATTTTAAGCTGAATCCGTGAATGAAACGTAAAATTAACTCAGTATTTTTTTTATTGAGTTTAAAAAATTTTATCACGTCTGCATACAAATTTATCTTATCTATCTTGTTTGTTTTTATAAAAGAGTAAAGGTTTGCACCCAATTCTTCAAAATTATTTGAAACTAAATTCTCTTTTACTACAATAAATAAAACTTTATTTTTTTCTGAAATATCAAAAACTATTATTTTTTCTTTTATTTTTTTAAATTTTAAATTTTTCAAATAAACTTTAATTTTGTTTAATGTTTGAGCAGAAAAGATTCTGCTTTCTACTCTAAAGTCAAAATTTTCATTAAGAAAAAAAATTAATGTTTCTCCTTGCTTAAAATCAAGTTTATTATCAAAAATAATAGTATTTTTCATATTTTCTTGTTACAGTTGAATTAAATTAACATATATATTAAATCAACCGTAATGAGAAATACAATTTATAGATATTTTTTTATGGAATTTGTTTCTTTATTTACGTTAATATTAATATCAACATGCGTAATTGTTTGGATTGTTCAAGCTGTAAATTATTTAGATTTTGTAACCGAAGACGGACATGCATTTAGTATTTATTTTACATATTCAATTTTAAACATACCAAAAGTCATTACTAGATTGCTTCCATTAGTTTTTTTAATCAGTTTATTAGCTACAGTATTGCAATTTGAAAAAAATAACGAACTATTAGTTTTTTGGACATCTGGTTTAAATAAAATCAGACTAGTAAATTTTATTCTTATAATTTCAATTACAATTACATCATTTCAATTATTTATGTCACTTGTTATAAGTCCTTCATCTCTGAATTTTGCAAGATCTATTTTAAAATCATCTAGCGTAAGTCTCTTTCCCTCTTTGCTAAAAGAAAAAAAATTTAATGATACGGTTAAAGGGTTAACTGTATTTGTTGAAAAGAAAAAACCCAATGGAGAAATGTTAAATGTTTTCTTAAGAGATGATACCCCAGGTAATACAAAATCGAAAACGATCATTGCCAAAAAAGGACACATTATAACTAAAGGTGTAATGCCATTTATAAAAGTTGGTGTTTTAACTGAAAAAAATTTTTTAGTTTTGTTCGATGGTGTAATCCAATCACAGAAAACAAACAATAAAATTAATTTTTTAAACTTTTACAAAACAGAAATTAATCTATCCTCATTTGAGAGCAAAACTACAACTTATCCAAAAATACAGGAAAACAATACTCTTGATTTGTTAAATTGTATTATACCATTTTTAGATAGAGGCAAAACTACTCTTTTAGAATTTCAATGTAGAGCTAGGATAGATGACATTATATCTGAACTGAATAGAAGATTGGGAATGCCTCTTTACATTCCCATCATATCAATAATTATTTGTTATTTGTTATCCTCGAGAAAAGAAAGTAAATATTATTATCTTCAAAAATATATTGTTTTTATTACGGCATTTACTGTCTTGGTATTTGCAGAAATTATGGTTAGATATTCGGGAAACTCTGTTTTGAATTCAATCATTTATTATTCTTTACCTCTTTTATTAATATTGTTGAACTATCTAAATTTAATTAGAATATTTAAATTTGAGAATCTAGATCAATAAAATGTTTAATTTCAATATATTTAAAAAATATTTTTTTGTTGAATATGCTAAAACTGTATTGAATGTTACTTTGATGTTTTTGTCTCTGGGAATTATTCTTAATATATTCGAAGAGGTCAATTTTTTTAAGGATCATGCGGTTGGATTTTTATTACCCGTAGCTTTAACTTTTTTAAAGGTCCCCTCAATGATATATAGACTTTTCCCATTTATTTTTTTGATCTCATCGATTATATTTTTTTTAAGATTTGTTCGGTCAGAAGAGATAATTGCCTTAAAGATAGCAGGCATATCAAATTTAAAAATTATAATCTTTCCAGCCTTAATATCTTTAGTTTTTGGCGTAATTATTGTAACGGGTATAAATACGGTAACTTCAAAACTTACACACAAATATTTGGATATAAAAAATAATTATACTAAAGATAATGATTTTTTGGCAGCACTTACAGAAAATGGTATTTGGATAAAAGATAAAATTGAAGGAAATACAAATATAATTAGAGCAAAAAGATTAAGTAAAAATAGTTTGATAGATGTTTCTATCTATAAATTTGACGAAAACAATGAGTCTCTATTAAGAATTGAAACACGTAATGCTGATATCAGTAAGTATAATTGGAAATTAAGTGACGCAACAATTTATTACAATGATGCTAACAACATCTCTAGCTATTTTGCAGAGTATTCTTTTATAAGTCACTTTGATATTGACAGCATAAAAAATATTTTTTCCAACTTGGATGCTATATCTTTTTGGGAATTAAACAAATTAAAAGAAAATTACAAATATTTGGGCTATTCCACTAAAAAAATCGAAAGTGAATTTCAGAGAGCCTTGTCCTTCCCGCTTTTTTTAATGTCCATGACACTTCTTGCTGGGGCTGTTGTAATGAATGTAAAGTATAAGGGAAATTATCTGATTTACGTCATTATTACTATTATTCTTTCAGTTATCATTTTTTATCTTAATGACTTATCTAGAGCGCTTGGAGAAACGGAACAAATTTCTTTAATAATGTCTGTTTGGACTCCTTTAAGTATAGTTTTGATTTTTAGTTCTATAGGAATGATTCATGTTAATGAAAAATAATATAAATATATTTTTTTATTTGATATTAATTTTTTTTTCTTTAATTCAAAGTTTGGTTGCTGATGAATTCGACATTAGTGCATCAAATATAAAGTTACTTCAGAATGGCGAAACAATTCAAGCAGAAGGCAATGTTCTTATTGTAGGACAAAATGGAATTATCATTGAATCTGAAAATGCAACCTATGATAAGAAAGAAAATGTTATAGATGCAAAAAAATCTGTAAAAATCACTGACAGAAAAACAAATGATGAACTTGAATCGGACAAGATTCGATATTCAAAAAAAAAAGAAGAAATATTAGCTGAGGGCAACGTTTTTTTTAAAGGCAGTGATGGAGTAACCATCGAGACCGAAATCGCTTTATATGACAAAAGAAATCAAGTCATAAAATCTGACCAATCAACAAAAATGAATGATGGATATGGAAATTCAATTTTAGTGGATATGTTTAACTACTCTATAAAAAATAAAAATTTAAGATCGCAAGGTCACATTAAAATAACTGATAAATACGAAAATAAATATTTTTTTGACGATATATTTGTCGATGTTAAGAATAAAAGAATGGCTGGGTCAAATTTAAAATTGAAATTTAAAAAGGATACATTTGGAAATATTGAAAATGACCCAAGATTAGTTGCTAATTCTGCAGTCATCACTGAGAATAAAAGTTTTATTGAAGGAGGGGTTTTTACGACTTGTAAAAAAAAGGGAGATAAATGTCCGCCGTGGAAACTCGTGGCAGAAAAGATAATTCATGACAAGGAAAAACAAAAAATAAGTTATGAAAATGCAAAATTATATTTATATGGTTACCCTGTGTTTTATACTCCGACATTTTTTCACCCTGATCCAACGGTAGAGAGGCAATCTGGATTCTTAACACCGAGTATAACGAATTCTTCTTTGTTAGGAAATGGTATTAATGTACCTTATTATTTCGCTTTAGCAGAACATAAGGATGCAACATTAAATCCAAAAATTTATGCAGATGAAAATCCTGTAATCCAAACAGAATATAGACATATAACAAAAAATAGTTACTCAATACTAGATGCAAGTTTTAATCAAGGCTACAAAAAAACCTCGAACAAAAAAACCGAAGGAAGTAGAAATCATATCTTTGCAAGATCTGATATTGATTTAGATATTGAAACATTTGATAAAAGCAAACTTACAATTAATTTTCAAAAAACGTCAAATGATACTTACCTTAAAGTTCACGACATTAATTCTAAAATAATGAAAAGTAACACATTGATGAATTCCTCAATAGATATGAATTTTTCAAAAAATAATTCAACTTTGGATATAAATATGGACGTATACGAAGATTTAAGCAAAACTGATGAAAGATATGAGTTTGTAGCACCAAATTATGATTATAAAAATAAATTATCTATTTCTGAAGAACTGGGAAGATTTCACTTTCAGTCTAGAGGCTACTATAAAAACTACGAGACCAATAAAAAGCAAACAAAATTAGTCAACGATATTCATTGGAAGTCAAACGATTATGTTGGTAATTCTGGTATTATAACAAAATTTAAAGGTAATTTGAAAAATTCAAATTATCGAGCAGAAAACACTTTTGATCATAAAAATGAAAAAAATAATGTTGAGCTCACGGGTGCAGTATCATTGTTAAGTTCTCTTCCTTTGGAAAAACGGTCAGAAAATTATAAAAAAACTCTAACACCAAAATTAATGTTGAGGACGGCACCGAACCATATGAGAGATATCAGTGATGATAATTTGAAATTGAGAATGTCAAACCTGTATTCTTTAAATAAATTAGCTCCTATTGACGTAGTTGAGGCAGGTACAAGTTTAACTTTAGGAACGGATTATAATTATAAAGATAAAAATGATTTCGAGAAATTTAATTTGTCAGTGGGTCAAGTTTTTAGCTATGATGATAACACTAATATGCCAACACAAAGCACGCTGAATGAAAAAACTTCAGAATTGGTTGGTGATGTAAATTATTATCTAAATGAGTTTAGTAAATTTAGTTATAAATTTTCACTAGATAACAATTACAGTGCTCTAAATTATAACGAAATTTCAGGTATTTTTAAAATTAATAAATTAGTTACAAATTTTGAATATCTTGAAGAAAATAACCATATAGGAAATAACCATTATATTAACGCTGGACTTGTTCTAGAATTAGACAAATCAAATTCTATAAAGTTTAAAACTCGTGAAAATTTTACAACTGAAGCTACTGAATTTTATAATGTAAGCTATCAATATGAAAATGACTGCCTGAAAGCGGCGGTAGAATATAATAAAAGTTTTTACTCGGATAATGATTTGGAACCTAGCGAAAATCTAATGTTTACATTAACAATTATACCTTTTGGAAAGGTACCGATATCAGCAACGGAACTCACGGTTAATTAATAAGTGGAAAAAAATATCAAATTATCAATAACCATAATCTTTTTCTCAATACTTTTATTGGCTAGTTCAAATGCGGAATTAAACGTTAAAGTAATTATATCAGTAGGAGACGAAATTATTACCAATCACGATTTGGATAAAGAAATAAATTATTTAAATATAATAACCATGGGACAAATTAAAAGATTGGATGATCAAGAATCTAAAAAAATCGCAATTGATTCTTTAATTAAAGATAAAATAAAAATCAACACGCTATCAAATTACAATAATATAATTATAAAAGATGAATTAATTAATAATCAAATTATCAAATCATCTCAAAATATTGGATTTAAGAACATCGAGGATTTTATGACATTTATAAAATTTCAGGAATATGAATTACTTGAATTAAAAAAAAAAATTTTACTTGAGTTGCAATGGAACCAATTAATTTATCAATTTTACAAGAATCAAATTGTTATTGATAAGGAAAAAATTGATAATAAATTAAAAAAATTAATTGCAGGACAAAAAAAAAATGTGGAATATTTAATTTACGAAATATTTATTGAGAATGTAGCAATAAAAGAATTGAATAAAATAAATAAAGAAATATCGACAAAGCATAATATTGTTATTGAAAAACAGAATGAAATAATAATTGAAACTGAAATTGCTTCCTATAATAACAAAAATAAACTTATAGATTCAGAAAAATCTGTTGAAGAAGTGCCTGATGTTAAAATAAAAGATCAAATTACGATAGATGATCTGATAAAAAATATTAAAGAAAAAGGATTTGAAAATACTGCAATTCAATTTAGTTCATCGCCTTCCGCTCAACAGGGAGGTAAGTTAGGTTGGGTTAGTGAAAGTACATTTTCTCAACTATTATTAAAATCTATAAAAAAAACCAAAATAGGTTCGATAACCGAACCCATTCCTATTTCCGGAGGAATTATAATATTAAAAGTTGAAAATAAAAAGGTTGAGAAAAATAAGATAGATATTGAAAAAAAGATGGAAGAATTAATTGATATCGAAAAAAATAGACAATTAAATAATTTCTCAACAAATTATTTTAATCAAGTTAAAAATAATATTAAAATTAAATATTTCAATGACTAAACCAATTGCTATAATTCTTGGAGAGCCTAATAGCATTTCCTCTGAAATAATTTTTAAATCTTGGATAAAAAAAAAAAAATTTAAACACACTCCATGCTTGGTTATTGGAAATTACAATCTTCTATACAGGCACTTAGAATATTTTAAATTTAAATTAAATTTAAAATTAATAGAAAAAAACTTTAAATTAGATGATTTAAAAGGTGCGACCATTCCTGTAATCGATATAAAATACAGTCAAAAAAAAATTTTTGAGAAAATTTCAAAAAAATCAAATAAATTTATTTTGGATTGTTTTTCTCAAGGTTTAAATTTGATAAAACAAAATAAAATTTTAGGAATTATAAATGGACCGGTTTCAAAAGAGACTTTTTTGAATAAAAAATTCAGTGGTATAACAGAATTTATTGCATATAAAATGAGGTGTTATGACAAAGTAACAATGTTAATTTACAGCAAAAAACTAGCTGTTACTCCGATTATAACACATATTCCAGTAAAAAAAATATCCAAAAAATTAAATATTAAAAAAATTGTAAATCAAATAAAAGAAATTGCTTTTTTTTATAATAAATTTTTTAAAAAAAAAATCAAAATCGCGATCACGGGATTAAATCCACATTGTTTTTCTCATGAAAAATTCTCAGAAGAAGAAAAGATAATTAAACCTGCGGTCAGAAAAATAAAAAAACTAAAAATTAATATCACTGGCCCACTTTCGGTTGACACGTTATTTTTATCAAAAAACCAAAAAAAGTTCGACGTAGTTGTTGGAATGTATCATGATCAAGTATTGACACCAATCAAAACCATAATGGGTTTTAAAGCTATTAATATTACCTTGGGACTTCCATTTATTAGAGTATCACCAGATCATGGTGTTGCGGTAGATATTATCGGAAAAAAAGTTGCCGATCCATCCAGTTTAATTGAATCAATAAAACTTTTTAATAAAATACAGTGAAAATTTTTCCAAAAAAAAGTTTAGGACAAAATTTTTTAACAGATATTAACATTATAAATAAAATTATTAATATTGGAGATATAACTAAAAAAGATGATATATTAGAAGTTGGTCCTGGTACGGGCAATCTAACGAAGGAAATAATTAACAAAAAACCAAAAAAAATTTTTTTAATTGAAAAAGACAGGTTGCTTTATAATAATTTAAAAAAAAAATTCAAAAATAAGATAAATATTTATAACGAAGATATAATAAAAACTAACGAAATAAATTTATCCAATAAAAAACTAACTGTGTTTGGCAATTTACCCTACAATATATCTACTCAAATACTTGTAAAATGGATATTAAATTGTAATTCAAATTTTTGGTATAAAAAATTAATTTTAATGTTTCAAAAAGATGTAGCAGAAAGAATTACTGCCAAAACCAATACCAAAAATTACGGCAGATTATCAATAATTAGCAATTGGAAATTAAACATTACAAAACATTTTGATGTTTCTAGAAATTGTTTTTATCCTAAACCAAGGGTAGAAAGTAGTGTTTTGTCATTTGTTCCAGAAACAAAACATGTAAAATTTCAAAATGCAAAAAGTTTGGAAGTAGTTACAAGAGTTTTTTTTTCACAAAAAAGAAAAATGATCAACAAACCAATTAAGCAATTATTTAACAATAATAATGAAATTTTGAAAAAATTAAAAATTAATTTAAATTTAAGACCACAGAATTTAAGTAAAGAAATTTATTTTGATATTACAAAGGAGTATGAAAATTTAGCTAATTAATTCAGTTATTTTTTCTTTTATTTCATTTTGATCAAATAAAAATTTTTTTCTTTTTTTTTCACAATCAATTATTGACATAATTGCTTTATAACATTTTTCTAAATCATTATTTATCACAGTATAGTCATATTCTTTCCAATGTAACACATCGTTTTTGAATTGATTCATCCTTTCTTTTAATATTAATTTATCCTTCATATCACGATTGGACAATCTA
>Ga0187827_10005688_pt1 | contig 14646 bp, 14 predicted proteins | sample ETNtaG_39_FD_167969 | JGI IMG/M metagenome (GOLD analysis project Ga0187827, IMG submission 167969) | Marine microbial and viral communities from oxygen minimum zone, Eastern Pacific Ocean - ETNP2014_SV_150_PacBio MetaG (Illumina Assembly) | ecosystem: Environmental > Aquatic > Marine > Hypoxic...
CAAAAGCATTAGATGTTCTGACAGTTCTTTTTTATCATTTAATAGTTGCTTTTTATAAATAGCATCTTTTTTAGCACTAGAACCTCTAGGGCGAGTTCCTGCAATTGGTCGGATGGTAACTTTATTGTTTCTTAATCTTACTAAGATTTCGGGGCTACTTCCTATAATTTGAAAATCATTAAAATTAAAAAAATACATAAAAGGTGATGGATTGGTAATTCTTAATTTTTTGTATATTTCCAGTGGTGATTTTGTAAGACTGGCTTCAAATCTCTGACTGAGCACTACTTGAAGAATATCTCCCTTTTTTATATATCCTTTTGCTTTAAGAACAATTTTCTTAAATCTTTTTTTAGAAATGTTTGATCTAATATTTATTCTTTTATTGGTTTGAGATCGTATACTTTGTTGAACTCTGCATTGAAAAGACATGTTTTTTAAGTTTTGAATATTTTTTATTTGATTTGAATAGTATTTTGAGTAATTGCTGATTTTTTCATCAGCGAAGCAGTTAACTATAAAATAAATTTTTTTAAATAAATTATCATGAATTATAAGGGTTTTAGGTCTCATTAATCTTATGTCGGGTATTTTTATGTCATTAAGACAATTATCAGGAACTTGTTCAATATATCGAATAATATCATAAGAAAAATATCCTACCAAAAGAGAGCAAAGAGGAGGAAGATTCCCAGGTAATGGAAAATCAAAACTTTCAATTAATTTTTTTATAAACAAATATGGATCAGCTTTTATTATTTTTTTTTTCTTGTTTTTAATGGAATAGATTTTCTTTTTATTAAACTCCCAAATTTTGTCTGGATCTGCTCCAATTATTGTATAACGTCCTTTTATTCTGCGTTTTTCAACTGATTCAAATATAAAACTATTTTTTTTGGTTAAAAAATTACTGATTATATTATCAATGATATTATTCCTTTTACAATCAGTTTTGTAATATATTATTTGATTTTTCTTATTTTTATGTTTTTTTTTGAAATTATCTAAACTTATATTTATATTCATCAGAAGTTATTTTTTATACTATCCAAAGCCTTTTGATTTATATTAATTTTATATTTGTATTTGAGATAAGAATCGTAGGAGTTATATAAATTACCTGCTATTTGAATTTTAGATAAATTGAAATATTTTTTGTAATCCTCTGACCCTTGATCGACTCGAACACTTTCAATTTTATCAATGTAAATTAAGAAGCTTTCTCTTAGGCCAATATCTGCAATTACAATTATTTTTTTTTCAGGAAAAGCATAAATCTGACTGATCAGTTCCTTTTTTAATATTTTATTATCATTTTGATTCTCGAGTCTAATTTTTTTAATTGTAATTTTTTCTTTAGAGGACAATCTATCAAAGTCTGATTTATTAAAATTATTTTTATTTATTTTCTCTATTATTTTTGAAATAAATTTTCTTCTAGTTTGTATTTCAAGATTTTCTAGTATATTTTTCCTAACTACTTCATCATTAATTTTTCTTTGAATATTTTCAGTTTTAATAACTTCTACTATGAAATATTTATTTTTATCTGCAATTAAGATTGTGGGTTCTGTTTCATTAATCGCGAACACATTTTTAATTAACCTAAGTGGAAATTTATTAATTTCCTTTGAGTTATTTTCCATATCTAATTCTTTGAAAGTTGTTATTGCGGCAGCCCCTAAATCATATTTATTCAGTATACTATCCAGATTTTCTTCTCCTACTATCAAGTCATCAATTTCATCAATTTTTTGAAAAAACAGATCGCTAATTTCATTATTTCCAGTTAAGTTTTTTGGATTTAATTCTATAAATTTTATTGATTTATAAATATCTATGAATTTGTCTCTATTTTGATCGAAGAATGATTTAATTTCATCTTCACTAAATTTCAATTTTTTATTTATAATGTCATTTAGATTAATTGCCTGAATATTTCTTTTTTGATTTATTTTGTCGTAGATTACATTAACCATGGATTTAGAGGGGGCAATTCCCCCTCCTATGAAATTAAATAATTGTTTTTTTTTTTCCTGTTGCAAAATATTTTCCTCAAAAATAACAGCATACAATCTGTTCTTAATCAAAAATTTTTCATATTCAGTTCTTGAAAATTGATTGTTTTTTTTAAAAATTTTTTCATTTCTAATAATTGAACCTAACGAGTTTTCTGATACATGAATATCAAAATTATTCATTTCTTTGATTAATAATTTTTCCCCAATAAAATTTGACAACAATCTGTCAATTAAGTCATCTTCTAATGGTTCTTCGTTGGTCATATTATTTTTTAGAAAATTTGTGAATTCTTGTGTAGAAATCTTTTCATCGTCAATTTTTACAATTGTGTTTAAATTTCCACCAGTAAATAAAGGTCCCATTCCCCAAAATATAAATGGAATAGCGACAACAATTAAAAATATTTTTGCGTAAATAGAAGAAGAAAATTTTCTAATTGAACTCAACATATTGGTTACAACTATTGTATTTTATTGTTATATAACTAGATACTCTATAGATTAAACTTTAAGTCATGACAAATAAATTAAAATATTTTGTTGGTAACTGGAAAATGTTTGGTAGTTTTAGCTCCTTAAAAAACATTTATCGTATACATCAATTTTGTGTAAAATTTAATAAAGCACTTAAAAAAAATAAAATTATATTATGCGTGCCAAACACACTAATTTATTTTTTTACAAAAAAACTTAGATCGAAATTTATTTCAATCGGAGCCCAAAATTGTCACCATCATCATACAGAAGGATCCTTCACCGGCTCTGTTAACGCTAAGATGCTAAAAAATGTTGGTGCAAAATATATAATTTTAGGTCATTCCGAAAGCAGAGTTGAAGGTGACACAAATCAATTAATAAAAAAAAAAATTAAATCTGCATTAAATCAACAATTGCATGTTATTTTCTGTATTGGCGAAACTTATTCTGAAAAGATTAGACACAAAACTTTTTCAGTACTAAAAAATCAATTAATAAGTTCGATAGACAAAAAAATTAATTTAAATAATATTATCATTGCTTATGAACCTGTTTGGTCAATAGGAACCGGCAAGATTCCAAAAATTGATTCACTAAGAAATATTTTTAGATTTATAAAAAATGAATTCAAAAAAAATTTCAAAACGAAGATCTTACCTGCTGTTTTGTATGGAGGTTCTGTTAATGACAAAAATATCATAAAATTTAAGTCAATTTCTGAGATAGACGGGTTTTTAATAGGCGGAGCTTCTCGATCGTCAAAAAAATTTATTGATATAATAAAAAATTACTATAAATAACAAACATGGAAAATTTTATTTTAGTACTGAATATTTTCTTGGCTATTTTGTTAGTTTTGATAATTCTTTTACAAAAGTCCGAAGGAGGTGCCTTGGGCCTAGGTGCATCTCAAGATAGCTTTGTATCATCACGATCAGCTGGGAGCTTTTTAACTAAAGCAACGGCAGTAATAGCAACTTTATTTATTATAACTAGTATTTCGCTAACAATTATATCTAATAAAGGCATATCCACTACATCCGTTTTGGATAAAGTTGAGGAAAAAGAAGATTCTTCTGAACCTCGAATTCCAAAATCAGACTAATAATTTATCTTTAATTTTTTTTTCAAATCCTTTATACTATACCTCCATGACGCGATATGTATTTGTCACTGGCGGCGTGGTTTCATCACTTGGTAAAGGACTGTCATCAGCTTCGTTAGCTGCATTGTTACAGTTAAGAGGTTACAAAGTCAGAGTCAGAAAATTAGATCCTTATTTAAATGTAGATCCAGGAACAATGAATCCGTTTCAACACGGAGAAGTTTTTGTTACTGATGATGGCGCTGAAACAGATTTGGATATTGGCCACTATGAAAGATTTACCGGAATTTCAGCCACACAATCTGACAATATTACAACTGGAGGTATTTACAGCGATATAATTAAAAAAGAAAGAAAAGGAGATTATTTGGGAGGAACTGTTCAAGTTGTGCCGCATGTAACCGACCGAATAAAAAAATTTATATCACATGATATTAAGAATGAGGATTTTGTAATTTGTGAAATTGGTGGCACTGTCGGTGATATAGAAAGTTTGCCCTTTCTTGAAGCTATTAGACAGTTTTCTAATGACATAGGAAAAAAAAATAGCTTATTTATCCATCTGACTTTAGTTCCTTATCTGAAAGCTTCAGGCGAACTTAAAACGAAACCCACTCAACACTCCGTTAAAGAGTTAAGAAGTTTGGGCATTCAACCAGATATAATTATTTGCAGATCAGAAAAACAAATTCCGACATCAGAAAGAAAAAAAATATCTTTATTTTGTAATGTTCCAATAGATAATGTTATTGAAACCGTAGATGTTAAAACAATATACGAAGCACCTCTTAGTTTTCATAAAGAAAAACTTGACCAAAGAGTATTGTCATACTTTAATGTGGTAAGTAAAAAACCACCAAATCTTAAAAAATGGAAAAATATTACTTCAAAAATACTAGGTTCAAGAAAAGATGTAAATATAAGTATTATAGGCAAATATGTTAACCTAAAAGATGCATACAAATCGTTAGATGAAGCGTTAGTGCATGGTGGAATATCAAATAGTCTTAAAGTCAATCTTACCCGAATAGATTCAGAGAATTTAAAAGTTGAAAATATAAAATCATTGTTAAAAAATGTTTCTGGTGTTCTTATTCCAGGAGGATTTGGAAAAAGAGGTAGCGAGGGTAAAATTGCTGCCATAAAATATGCAAGATTGAATAATATACCTTTCTTTGGCATTTGCTTTGGTATGCAAATGGCCATAATTGAAGCTGCAAGAAATCTATTAAATATTAAAAATGCTTCAACTAGTGAATTTGGAAATAATTGTACCGCTGTTGTGGGTTTACTAGAGGAATGGCAAAAAGGAAAAAAAAGAATAAAAGGAAGTGAGAAAAGTTTAGGAGGAACTATGAGATTGGGTCTATACGACGCAATATTAAAAAATAATTCTTTAATATCCAAAATATATTCTACTAAAAAAATTAAAGAAAGACACAGACATAGATACGAGGTAAATATAAAATACAAAGATGAGTTCGAAAAGAAAGGATTAATTTTTTCTGCTTTGTCTCCAGACGGAACTCTTCCTGAAATAATTGAATTAAAAAATCACCCTTGGTTTATTGGAGTTCAATTTCACCCAGAATTTAAATCGAGGCCATTTTCACCACATCCTTTATTTTCATCTTTTGTTAAAGCCGCTGAAATAAATAAAGGAAATAACTAATGGATAGTAGAATAGTAAAATGTGGAAAATTAACTATCTCAAATACTAGTCCTTTCACCTTAATTGCAGGACCTTGCCAATTAGAAAATGAAAAACATGCCATAGATGTTGCTGCTAAATTAAGAGAAATAACTCAGAAGCTTGAGATAGGATTAATTTACAAAACGTCTTTTGATAAAGCTAACCGGACTAGCTTAAAAGGAAAGAGAGGCGCTGGTCTTGATAAATCTCTTCCAGTTTTTGATAAAATTAGAAAAGAAGTAGGTATACCAGTTTTGACGGATGTTCATACAATAGAACAATGCGAAATTGTTTCAAAACATGTGGATGTTTTGCAGATACCGGCTTTTTTATGTAGACAAACTGATTTATTAATCGCTGCGGCTAAAACAGGAAAAATTATTAATGTAAAAAAAGGTCAATTTTTAGCACCATGGGATATGGTAAACGTTACAAAAAAAATAGAAGATACTGGTAATAAAAATATATTAGTTACCGAAAGGGGTGCCAGCTTTGGCTACAACACTTTAATTTCTGATATGAGATCACTGCCTATAATGGCAAAAAATGGTTATCCAGTAGTTTTTGATGCAACCCATTCTGTACAACAGCCGGGTGGAATGGGAGATAAAAGCGGAGGACAAAGAGAGTTTGTAGAACATCTCTCTCGCGCAGCTATAGCAGTAGGCGTTGCCGCTGTATTTATAGAAACGCATTCGGACCCAGATAATGCACCATCAGATGGACCAAATATGGTTCCATTATCAAAAATGCCAAGTTTATTAAAACAGTTGGTTGAAATTGATAAATTAATAAAGAATGTCAAAAATTAACAAAATCAAGGGCCGACAGGTTTTTGATAGTAGAGGAAATCCTACAGTAGAGGCGGAAGTTTTTTTAGAAGATGGCAATAGAACTTCTGCAATCGTTCCATCCGGAGCATCTACAGGGACTCATGAAGCATTTGAATTAAGAGACAAAGATAATAAAAATTATTTAGGCAAAAGTGTCTTAACCGCTGTTGAAAATATAAATGAATCTATATCTAAAAGCTTAAAAAATTTTGATATTTTTGATCAAAAAAAAATAGATAAAACTTTAATTGATTTAGACGGAACAAAACAAAAAAATAAGTTAGGAGCAAATTCAATTTTAGCGGTATCAATAGCGGCAATTAAATTGGCAGCTATTTGTAAAAATATTTCATTATTTAAATATTTAGGAGGGGCTACTGCTAATCAATTACCAATACCTTTGATGAATATAATTAATGGAGGGGTGCATGCTAATAATTCACTTAGGATACAAGAGTTTATTATACGTCCAGAAAAACCAGAAACATTTTCAGAAGCTGTGAGAATATGTTTTTTGGTAATACAAAATTTGAAAATTCTTATAAATAATAAAAACCTTTCAACAACGGTAGGAGATGAAGGAGGTTTTGCTCCAGAACTAAATAAAAACGAAGAAGCAATTGAACTTATCTTAAAATCTATTGAAAAAGCTGGTTTTAAGCCCGGTGAAGATGTTTCAGTTTGTTTAGACGTTGCTTCAAATGAATTATATAAAGACGACAAGTATTCAGTTCAGTCTTCAAAATTTGAAAAAACAGAAAACACAATAAATTACTATTCAAAACTGATTGATAGTTATCCAATCAAATCTATAGAAGATCCTTTTGCAGAGGATGATTGGGTATCATGGGATGGATTCATGAAGTTTTTAAAGAAAAATAATAAAAAGACCCAAATTGTTGGTGATGATTTATTTGTTACTAATAAAGAGCGACTTAACAAAGGTATTAAAGAGAAGATGGCTAACGCTATATTAATAAAACCAAATCAAATAGGTACTTTAACCGAAACAATGAAAGTTATTGATTTGGCTCATAAAGGTGGATTCAAAACTATTATTTCACATAGATCTGGAGATTCTGAAGATACATTTATTGCTGATTTGGCCGTTGCTGCAAATTCTTCACAGATTAAATCAGGTTCTTTAGCTAGATCAGAAAGGGTGGCAAAATATAACCGTTTATTAAGAATTGAAGAGGAACTTGGAAATTCTGCAAAAATGGCTAAAGTTTAAACTAGATGGAATTTATACAAATAGCTAACCGTAAAAAAATTGTAATAATTGGCTTTTTTCTATTTTTTTATATCATACTCAATCTATTAGATGGAGAAAGAGGCCTTATTTCATACTACGAAAAACAAAATATCAAAAAACAACTTCTCGAAGAAAAAAGTTTTCTAACTGAGCAATTGGCTCTAGTGGAAAAAAAAAACGAGTTGTTAACTGAAAAAATAGATTTAGATTATTTGGAGATACTATTCAGAGAAAAATTTATGTTTGGAAAACCTAACGAAAAAATTTATAAAAGTAATTGAAATGACGGTAAGACATCCAGAGGAAATTAATAATCCAATAAACCCTATTAAAAAAAAGCCAAATTGGATAAGAAAGAGAATTATAGATACTCAAGACTATTTTAAAACAAAACAAATTATTAACACAAAAAAACTTCATACTGTTTGTGAAGAGGCTAACTGCCCTAATATTTCCGAATGCTGGAGCAAAAGACACGCAACATTTATGATAATGGGAGATACCTGTACACGCGCATGTGCATTCTGTAACGTAAAAACAGGAAAACCAACATACCTAAATCCATTGGAACCATTAAATATAGCTCAAGCAATTAAAGAATTAAATTTGAAGCATGTAGTTATCACTTCAGTTGATCGTGATGATCTTCAAGATGGAGGAGCAAATCATTTTTCTAAGGTAATATTAGAAACTAGAAAAATAAATAAACAAACAACTATAGAAGTTTTGACACCTGATTTTTTAAGAAAAGGAGAGGCTTACAAGAAAGTTGTTTTTGCGAGTCCTGACGTTTTTAATCATAATATAGAAACTGTTCCAAGTTTGTATAGAAGAGTAAGACCAGGGTCTAGGTATTTTGCTTCTATTAATTTATTAAAGTTAGTCAAAGAAATAAACAAAACAATATTTACCAAATCCGGTATTATGCTGGGTCTTGGCGAGACCAAAGATGAAATGCTTCAAGTCATGGATGATTTGCTATCCGCTAACGTAGATTTTTTAACTATTGGCCAATATCTTCAACCATCGATAAAACATTATCCACTATTACGTTATGTCCATCCTGACGAATTTCAAGAATTTAAAGAAATAGCACTATCAAAAGGTTTCTTAATTGTTGCTTCTTCACCTCTTACCAGATCTTCATATCATGCTGACGAAGATTTTTCTGTAATGAAAAAATTGAGAGAAAAAGAATCTCAATGCCATCAGCTTCAATAAAAAAAAAAATATCCTGTTCAAAAGATAATTTAATAAAAATGGTTCTAGATATAGAAAAATATCCAGAATTTGTTCCTTGGTGCCTTGGTGGTAAAATTCATAACAAAAATGACAAAGGTGATAAAATTGAAATTACAGCCGATCTTACCATTGGAAAGAGTTTTTTTAATGAAACTTATAAAAGTTTTGTTATTTATGACAAAACATCAGATTCAATTCATGTAACAAATATAGGGGGCCCTTTAAAACATCTAGAAAACAAGTGGTTTTTTGGTCAAAAAGGAAACAATAGCGAGGTAGATTTTCATGTCGATTTTGAATTAAAAAACAAAGTTTTAAATTTATTAATGATTAAGTCATTTGATATTGGATTAAAAAAAATAGCTGATGCTTTTGAAAAAAGAGCAATTGAATTATTTAAGAACGCTTAGAATTAATCCTAGAGATTTATTAACAGCAACTTTTTGAATGTAAGATCGTCCTCTGTTTTTAAATAGATATTTATTAACATCAATCTTATTAGCTTTCTTAATACCTATGTAAACTAAACCCACAGGCTTTTTCTTAGTACCGCCGCCAGGACCAGTTATTCCCGTTATAGAAACAGACATGTTGGTTTTACTTATTTTACTTACGTTTTTAGCCATAGCCAAACAAGCTTGCTCACTCACAGCTCCATATTTTCTTATAGTATTTTTAGGAATCTCGAGAACTTTAATTTTAGACTGATTTGAATAAGCGACCAAACCAAGAGTAAACACTTTAGAAGATCCGCTAATAGAGGTAATAACACTTGAAAGTAAGCCTCCAGTGCAAGATTCTGCAAAAGAAATTTTAAGTTTTCTTTTTTTTAAAGTCTGAATTATTTTTTTTGCTTTATTTTTCATTATTATAATTTTATAAAAATTATATAAACAATTATTGTTGAATAAATTCCAGCAATTATATCATCAAACACAATACCAAAATTATTTTTCATTTTTTTATCAACTATATTTATTGGAAAAGGTTTAAAAATATCAAAAAGTCTAAATGAAATAAAAGCAATCAAAAAAAATAATAAATATCTTTCTTCATTACCAAAAAAATTACTATCGCTTCCCCAAATAGTAATAATCGGAATAGATTGGCCAAGAAATTCATCAATTACAATTTCTTTTGGATCTTTCCCTTTAAAATGTTTAGATAATTTTTCAATAAGAACAAGTGAATACACCAATACAATAAAAAATATTAACCAAAGGATGTAAAAATTTACTTCAAAAATTACGATTAAAAACAAATAAATTAAGCAAGTAACAAAAGATGCTATTGTTCCTTGAGGATACTTATAACCAATGCCAAACATGGTTAGTATAGCTAGACCAAATTTATCAATCATATTTTATAACTGAAACTATAGCTTCAGAGGCTATAGCTTTTCCTTTTCCTATTAAACTAAGTTTTTCAGTTGTCTTACCTTTAATATTTATTTGATCTGAATTTATTTCACATAACTTGCTTATTGTTTGTATCATTTTTTTTGAGTATTTTTTTATTTTAGGTTTTTGAGCAATAATATTGATATCAATGTTGTTGATTGAAAAGTTCTTAGATTTAATTAGTTCAATAACTTTTTTAAGTAAAATTGTAGATCTTATATTTTTATATTTTTTATTTTTATCTGAAAATAATTTTCCAATATCACCCAACCTACAAGCACCCAACAAACTATCAATCAATGCGTGAAGTACTGGATCTGCATCTGAATGACCTTTTAATCCCAGATGAAAGGGCATTTTTATTCCTCCCAGATAAAGGTTTCTTCCTTTAACTAATTTGTGAATATCAAAACCTATTCCTGAATAAGTTTTTCCCTTTTTTATATTCCTAAATATATTTAAATCTTCACTGTCAGTTATTTTTAAATTTGATTTACTTCCATTTATAGTTATTACTTTTTTATCATCTTCTGTAAACAAAGCACTGTCGTCGTCAAAAACTGTATTTATATTTTTTTTATGTTTTTCGTATATTTTTTTAAAAGTAAAACCTTGTGGAGTTTGTGCAAATCTTAAACTTTTACGTTGAATATTTTTAAAGATTATATTTTTTTCAGCACGTTTTGTTGCATCATTAACTTTTATTGTAGGTACAACAGCTTCATTTTTTTTAAGCTTACCAATTAATTCATTTATAAGTTTTTTTGAAGGATTAGGTCTAGCAGCATCATGGATTAGGACTTTTTTACAATTCATTCTTTTGATTCTTTTTAATGCTTTAAAAGTAGATTCTTGTCTAGTTTTGCCACCCACAACTTTTAAGATGTTTTTAAGCCTTAATTTATCTAGATGTTTTTTATGTTTTTTATTGTAAACAATTACAGTCTTTTTTATTTCACGAATATTCATGAATGCATCGAAAGAATATTCCAATAATGTATTATTGTTAATTGCGTGAAATGGTTTGGGTGTGCTAGATTTAAGTCTTTTGCTATCTCCGGCAGCCAATATTATGAGAAATAAGCTCATTTTTTTCAATTTGCGTTATATTTATTATAAATATTTACTATTATTCAATAAATGATTCATACCATTAAAAATAATAAATGGGTAATAACAATAACTTTACTTTGCGTATTTTTAGGAGTGCTGACTTTTTTCACTTTTATTAATAAGAGCTTTATAGACTTAAATCAAACCAACCTCCAAATACTGTTGCTATTTGACCTAGCTTTATTGGTATTGTTTTTTACAATAATTATTCGCGAAACTTATAAAATTTTTAAAGATAGAAAAGAAGAAAAATTGGGATCAAAAACAAGTTTAAGGTATATAGCTTTTTTTTCAATTACCACTTTGTTACCATCTATTTTAATAGCAATATTTTCTCTCTTTTTATTTAATGTTGTAATACAAAAATACTTTGAAAAAAAAATTAAATCCGTAATCAATAACTCAACTGAAGTGTCAAGATATTATGTCGAACAAACTAGAAATTCTATCGAAGCTGATATTTTGTTGATGGTGTTGGATGTAAATAATAAATCAGGATTATTCTATGATAATCCCAATAGATTTTTAAAACTTCTTACTTCCCAAAGGTTATTAAGAAGGTTAGATGAAGTTTATTTATTAGATAGTGGTGCCAATATAATTATGTTCAATATAGTAGATGATTCATTGGAATTTGTTCCTCCACCCGCAGAAGCTTTTACCAGATCTTTAAATGGAAGACCTGTGAGGATTACCGATCCTAGAACTAACAGAACTTCTGCTTTAGTTAAATTGAATAATTTTATTGATACTTACCTATACATAGTAAAATTTATGGATCCAAAAGTTGTTAATTATCTTAAAGAAACTAATCAACTTGTTGGAATTTATTATAGTGTTCAAGATCGTAAGACAGGACTAAAAATTACTTTTGGTATCATTTACGTATTAATTGTGTCACTACTTCTTTTTTTATCGGTTATTATCTCTATTAACTTTGCATCAAGACTTACTCGACCTATAATTAATTTGATTGCTGCTTCCGAAAAAATAAGCGCTGGAGACTTGAATGCTAAAGTTCCCGAAATTAAAGCAGACGAGGAATTTGAAAAGTTGAATGAGAATTTTAACTTAATGATCGAAAAATTGAAAAAACAACAAGATAAGCTTCTTCTTTCAGAAAGATATTCTGCTTGGGAAAATGTTGCTAGAAAATTAGCTCATGAGATTAAAAATCCGCTTACACCAATCCAATTATCCATTGACAGGATTAGAGAGAAATATTTGAATAAGGTAGGAAACGGTAATAAAGATCTTTCAATTTATTTAAACACTATAACTAAACAAATTAAAGATATTGAGTATTTGGTAACCGAATTTTCAGATTTTGCTAGAATGCCAAAACCAGTATTAAAAAAAGTTAATTTAAATCAAATTATTTCTGAGTCTTTAAAGCTGCATGAATTGTCAGAATCTAAAATTAAGTTTGTTTTAACACAGGTTAAGGAATCAAATTATATACTTGGTGATGAAGAACAACTGCACAGAGTATTTGTAAACTTGATAAAAAATTCTGTAGAGTCTATTTATGAGAAAAAGAACAAAAATGTTGATTTTAAAGGAAAAATTGACATAGATATTAGAAACGATAGTGATTATATATACGCTACTGTTATTGATAATGGAGTTGGGTTTGCTAGAGTTGATAAAGAAAAAATGCTTACACCCTACTTTACTACAAAGAAGGATGGTACAGGCTTAGGCCTAGCCATAGTTAGCAAAATTATAAGTGATCATAATAGCGTAATATTTTTCAAAGCAATTAATGACGGAGCAAAGGTAGAAATTACAATACCAAAATATAATGACAAATGAGATTTTAGTTATTGATGATAATTCTGACATTAGAATGCTAATTTCCAGTATTTTAAAAGATAATGGATTTAGTGTTAGAGAAGCTGCTAATTTTGACCAAGCACTGTTAGAAATTAATAAAAAGTTACCAAATGTAGCTGTCATAGATGTCAAATTAGATAAAGGAGACAATGATGGAATTGAATTACTGAATCATTTAAAAAAAATTGATAAAGAACTACCAGTCATCATGATATCTGGTCATGCCAATGTCCAAATGGCGGTAGATTCATTAAAACTAGGTGCTTTTGAGTTTATGCAAAAGCCTTTTTCAACGGAAAGATTGTTAAATTTTGTGAACAGGGCCATAGAGAATATAGATCTTAAGAAAGCAAAGAGTATTTTAGAAAGTAAACTCTTTCATTCTTATGAAGTCATAGGACAAAGCCAGACAATGGGAAAAGTCAGGGATTTAATTGCTAAACTTGGTAGTGCTGAAAGCAGGGTTTTTATTTCTGGTCCAGCAGGGTCGGGAAAGGAATTAGTAGCAAGAAAGATTCATAAAAAATCATCAAGATCGACAAAATCTTTTATTGTAGTTAACGGAGCTTTATTAGATCCTGAAAAATATGAACTTCAACTTTTTGGATCAGAAAATAAAGATGGAACCATAAATTATGGTTTTTTCGAACAAGCAAAAGATGGTACTTTATTGATAGATGAGATTTCAGAAATCCCTTTAGAAACTCAAGCTAAGATTTTAAGAGTATTAATAGAACAAAAATTTAAACGTATTAACGGATCTAAAGAAATTAATGTTAATGTTAGAATAATAAGTACTTCAAGCAAGGATATAAGAGAAGAGGTTGATAAAGGTAATTTTAGAGAGGATTTATATCATCGACTCAATGTTGTTCCAATTTTTTTACCTGCACTAAAGGACAGAACAGAGGATATTCCTTTATTACTAAATTATTTTTCTAAAAAAATATCTGAACTAAACGGAATTAGTGAGACGAAAATTAATAGTGACTATGATTTATTTTATAAATACGACTGGCCTGGAAATGTTAGAGAATTAAGAAATTTAGTCGAGAGAATATCTATACTAGCGGTTAACGAAAAGCAAATAAATGTTAATAGTTTAGTGAAAGATGCTTTATCAAAGAAAAATATTAAAAATGCTTCAGGATCTTACGAAAATGTTCTTTCTTATCCATTAAAAGAAGCTAGAGAAAAGTTTGAAAAAGACTATTTAACTTCACAGTTAAAAAAGTACAAAGGCAACATATCTAAGACTGCAGAATTTATTGGCATGGAAAGATCTGCTCTTCATAGAAAACTAAAAACTTTGGGTATCAAAGATATAAATTAAATGAATATAATTATCTGTGGAGCTGGTAAAGTTGGCTTCTCAATTTCAAAGCAATTGTCTGTTCAAGGTCATTCAATTACCGTCGTGGACCAATCTAGTGAACTCATTCAAAAACTTAACGAAACTCAAGATGTTAAAGGTATTGTTGGAAGAGCAACTTTCCCTTCGGTATTAGAAAAAGCTGGAGCAGAAGATGCTGATATGATTATTGCCGTTACAAAGAATGACGAAACTAATATGGTTATTTGCCAGGTAGCACACTCAATTTTTAATATAACGAAGAAAATTGCAAGGATAAGGACACAGGAATTTTTGGGAACAAAATGGCGTAAGCTATA
>Ga0187827_10005689_pt1 | contig 14646 bp, 13 predicted proteins | sample ETNtaG_39_FD_167969 | JGI IMG/M metagenome (GOLD analysis project Ga0187827, IMG submission 167969) | Marine microbial and viral communities from oxygen minimum zone, Eastern Pacific Ocean - ETNP2014_SV_150_PacBio MetaG (Illumina Assembly) | ecosystem: Environmental > Aquatic > Marine > Hypoxic...
ACGATTGTCTGTATCTCATGCTGAGCGGAGAGGCCCTTGTCGAGGTACCGGCAGGCGATAGATGGCTGAACGTAGCCCTTCTCAGGACGGGGACAGTGATCGGTGAGATTTCGTTTCTAGACTCCCAGCCAAGGACTGCCAGGGTCAGGGCCAGGACAGGATGTCGGCTTTTTCGGATAGACAGGGGGTCATTTGATTCGCTATCTGTGACCGATGCGCCCGCCGCACTGGAGTTTGTTCACAAGATTTCAATGATCCTTGCGTACAGGCTCAGAAGGATTGAACAGTTTGATGCTGTAGAGCAGGGGCGGCGGGAGATGAGGACTGAACTGGCAGCTGATCTGCATGACAGCACCATGAGTGATCTCAGCGGCATTCTGATGAATCTTGGGTTGCTTAGATTTTCACTGGGAGGAGATTCCGACAGCCAGAAGACACTTGCTGAAGTAGAAGAGATCGTGTCAATGGTCAAACATGCCGATCAGACTCTCAGGAACCTGGTTAGAGAAAAAGCACATGATGATGTAACACTTCATGGACTTGAGAGGACAATTGACGATTTTCTCGTATCGCTCTCGAGAGTTTCCATTACCAGAAAGGTAAACATTGAGTACGAGTCGAAGAATCTATCCTATGAAAACATACCCGGCCATATAGCAGAGGATATTTTTCAAATCGTCAGGCAATCTGTACTAAATGCAAATGATCACTCTGAGTGTTCGAACATATATTTATCCCTAGGCTGGGACGACGCAGGCATTTCCTTCTCGATAAAAGATGATGGGATCGGTTTCAACCCTGCCAACATCTCGAATGTTCCGGGCTCCGGTCACTTCGGGCTCCTGAACCTTAGACTGAGGGCTGAAAGAATCGGGGGTTCAATCGATTTTGAAACAGGATCAGGGAAAGGTACTAACGTTTTTGGCTTTGTTCCGTTAACCCAGAAGCTACAAGATGACAGAAGGAACGAGACGGTCAGAAATTATATTCTTGATCCGAATACAGATGTCTAGAAGCGTGATGATATAAAGCAAAGGTAGACCACCGTGGCCAACGCCAGGTGAGGCCCAAGAGGAAAATCTGTTAGAACATATCCCCTAGCCTTCCGAAATGTGACCATCGAAATCACGGCCAGGACCATTCCCATTCCAAGGGCAATCAATGTACCAGGGAAGCCGCACATAACTCCAATGAGGGTGGCCAGCTTTACATCCCCTCCTCCAAGTTTTTTTCTGTTAAAGAGATAGACGCTGAAAAAAATTCCGAAGGCGACAAGACCTCCCGCAACCGGTGACAGGTAGTCACCTGGAGTGACCTGGTAGTCACTGTTACTCATCAGCGGGTGAAGAGCCAGCGCGAAGGGGATAGCCCCCAGGCTTACCAGGTTGGGTATTGTTCGGGTATGCCAGTCCCATGCCCCGGCAAAACCGACGGCTGACGCACACAATCCTGCAATCAGTGAAGCGACCAGAGACTTTAATGATAGGTAAATCAAACCTGTAGCCAGGAAGAAAGCCGCCAGTGCGACAGCAGATGAAACAGTTGCGACTCCGTGCCTTTGGAGAAATAGCAACTGGAGGAGTTACCCTGCTGTAGTAACCCTTAGATTGATGTCGTCCCGGCTGTGTCCCAGGGTCTCGGCGACGTCAAAATCCTGGTTGGCTGACCGGTCAGCTCCGATCCTTACCTTGGCGATGCCGCGCACGACGTAGGATTCTGAGAGCTGGGGATTTATTTCCGTGGCCCGCGTGCTTTCAGTTATGCTCTTGTCGTAGTCGCCGATATAGCCGTATACCATCGCCCTGTTGCAGTATCCGTTTGCGTTGTTCGGATCAAGCTCTATAGCTTTATCAAAGTCGGATAAGGCAAGTTCGTACTGCTTTATATCCATGTGAATCACGCCTCGATTGTTGAAAGTTGCGGCGAGGTCCGGCCTCAGGTTGAGTGCCATGGTGTAATCCTGCAAGGCGTGCTGGAAGTCTTTCTGTCTTCGATAGGCCATTCCCCTCGCATTGAAAGCGTCAGCGAATGTAGGGGTGAGTCTGAGCGCTGCAGTATAGTCATTTATGGCGGACTGCACATCACCGTGTTTCAGGTGTACGTGTCCCGTTCTCAGAAGGGCGTTCGACCTGCTGTCTGGAGCGGGGGCAGATGTTGGCGCCTCCTGTTGTTCAACAGATGGCTGCAGGGCCACACTGAACTGCTGCCTGACCTTGTCAGCTATTGACTGCTGAAGACTGGGTTGAGGGGGAGGTGGGGGTGGAGGAGCGATGCCCTGCACACTGTCGTTTACGTTCACTCCAGTATCACGAAGTATGGAGGCCACGGCCTGCATGATCATTCTCTGGATATCTTCTTCGGAAGTGGAAGCGTTTTGCCTAGCGGGTTCAGAGCTTTCCGGGACTTTTAATTCGCGGACCAGTTCTCTAGTTGAAGATCGCTCGCTGATACGGGCGAACGTCCAGATGAGAAGAACGACCGTGAATATGATGCTGATCACAATAGTACCTACGAAAACGAAGGTGACCAGCTCCAGAGTAGATGCTATGTCCGGGCCCATATAACTTCAGCTTTTTAATGATTCCTTGCCTGCCACATTGAATAAAGTCTAGGAATTATACCAAGGCTTCCCAATGTAAACCCCCTATTTAGGGTTCTTTAATTCCCCTTAGTTACGCATTTGGTAAGGACAGAGAGGTGTTTCACCAATGAGTAAGATGGCCTGCACAGGTAGTTTCACGTGTTGTGAAAAGAGAGGATATGGTTCATAGTTGGACCTGCTAAAAAGAGTTCATCCTATTTCGGGTTATCAACTGACTAATGAATAGAGTGCGACTGTGGATACTGCCTGCGGCTGTAGTAGTCCTGCTGGTGGTAGCCACGTTTTTCCTTACAATCACAGAAGCGGGCAGGGGACTCGTAGGTCTTGCCACGGGAGCGGCGTCGTGTGACGTGCTCGCCCCTGACACGCCTGCAACGGGCACGCTTTCTACAGAGAACGTGTTTGACTGCTACAAGTTCCTTGCAGACGGAACTTTATACGGTGCTGACGATATAACGCTGAGGCTTATATCGAAGTCAGGCAGACCCCTTGATGCAGACCTCTATGCTCCTGAGAAACCTGTAACGGCAAAGAACACGGGGTACAAGTGGATAACCACAAAGGACGCAACAGAGAAAAAGGACACCTTCACCCTTAACAAGGACAAGGGAGACTACCAGGTCAAGGTGTGGTCCTATGCACACGACGTGGGAGATTACTCTTTTTCGTTTGCACTGACAGAACCGCTTCAGCCTGAGAAGCCGACAGAAGAGAACCAGAAGGTGGGGAGCGCTGCCTGTACAGCGGTCACACCGGGCACTGCAAACTTAATTACATCTGTAACGGGAACTATAGACGGTTCTAATAAGTTTGACTGTTATTTCTTCGACGCCAAGGCTGACGATCAGATCGTGGTGTCGATCACGTCGAATGGGATGATGGAGAAAATACTGTATATGGGGGTGATACTGTAACGGTAACCGTGAAAGCAGAGGATGCTGAGAGTGATGTTGAAGGAGTGTTTATCTCCATAATCAACCCGGGCGGTGGGGGCAGTGTTCAAACGTGCAATATCGGTGCACAATCTGGCCAGTGCGAGGCCTCCATTTCCATAGGATCGGGAGACTTCCAGATGTTGGGTACTTACCAGATAGACTGGGTGAGTGCTGCAGACTCGCTTGGGAATACCACATATGCTGCTTCCTGGGGTGACTCTACTGTGAGCAGGCCAGGATTTGTGGTCAGCCAGTAGACCTCTTCGTACAGAGGGGGCTATTTTACAAATTGCTAAAGATGAAGCCATCAAAAAATTTGAACTCGCGCAAGGGGCAATAAAAACACTCGCGAAAAGCTTTAAAATTGTAGTTCAGTCAAACTAGGCAAGTATTCATGAAAACACACGATTTAATGAAAAGGTTTCGTGTAGGTAAACCGTAATGTCGTTTTTTATAGATATTGTGGCCGGTCCGGGTAACAGCGTCAGGTTTTTCCTGTCTGCCACTCCTACCGTAGTGGGCAGGTCTCATACATGTGACGTACCTATAGATGATGCCTACGTATCCGGTAGACACGCTGAGTTCTGGGAAGATGATTCAGGAAACTGCTTTGTCCGTGACCTGAACAGCTCCAACGGGACCTCATGCAACGGACAGGAAATGGAAGCTTCCGTGACAAAGACGCTGCAGTCAGGAGACAGGATAGACCTGGCCGATGGGAAGGCTACGATCACCGTGTCCAGACAGGACCAGGGAGTGGCTTCGAAGAACAGGTTTCCAGCTCCAGAGGGTACGGTGACTTTCATGTTCACCGATATGGAGGGTTCGACTGACCTTGTTCGTGACCTGGGGGATATAAAGTCTAGAGAGGTATTCAGGGTCCATGAAGAAGTGCTCACCGAGGCGATACTTCAGAACGAGGGTTATATCGTGAAGGAGCAAGGCGACGGCTTTATGGCGGCTTTTACAAGTAGCAGGGCAGGAATACTCTGTGCCATCACAGTGCAAAAAAAGTTGATGAACCTGAGAGATTCTGATCCCGATCTACCCATTCATGTCAGGATTGGATTAAATACCGGGGAATCGATAATCGAGAATGAAGACTACTTCGGTCGAGCTGTAAATGAGGCGGCGCGGATATCTGCACAGGCTGAATCCGAAGAGATACTAGTATCAGGTGTAAGCAAGAGAATGGCCGATTCAGCCGGAGATATGGTGTTCGGTGAATCTCGTGAAATCATTTTAAAAGGATTGCCTGGCAGCCATGTTGTCCACCCGATTTTATGGTGAGAAGGGACGAGTAACCTTCACAGGGAATTTATTACTTCGTCGCTCGCTAAATTCATCAGAAATCGTACTATGACGGGCAGAAGACAATAGACCTAAAGGATTCAGGAGTTCAGGCGTCTCTCCGTCGGAAAATTCTCACACCTGTTTGTGCGTGGCCGATAAGGTGTAACATCCCTTCGTGTCCAACAGAAACAAACGTGTTGATAGCCATAGGAGCGGCGTAAAATGCATGACCTTCTGATACATGGAGGAACCGTGGTCAGCCCGGCAGGCGCTGGAAACCTCGACGTCCTAATAGATGACGGAAAAATAACAGCGATTACCACGAGGTCAAAGGACCTACCGGAGGCTTCCCGTTTCATCGATGCGACAGGAAAGATAGTAGTCCCGGGTGGAGTGGAGCCGCATGCTCATATTGGAGGCCCCCGCCAGCCGGAGCGTTCAGGTGCCCTGGCCGTATCAAAGGCCGCAATTTTCGGAGGCACGACAACTGTGCTGGACTTTGCCACCCAGATCCCGGGTCACGATCTTTACCACGCAGTAGAAGAGGCTGAAGAGCGCTGGTCTGGAAATGCTTTCACGGATTACGCTTACCATCCGATTCTGACCCACGGGGCTGGAATCGATTCCATAAGACAGATACCGGAGCTTGTAACTGAGGGAATCGCGAGTTTTAAGATATTCACCACGAGCATAAGGCCGCCAAGCCCCCAGATGCAGAACAACCACACTGACTTTGGACGCCTTTCCGAGATTATGGACCAGGTACAGGAATCTGGTGCCATGTTACTTGTTCATTCAGAGGATGATGAAATGGTTCATTACAACTACGATCGGTTGCGGGAGACCGATGAGTGGGAGTGGTGGAACATGCACCGTATTCATACCAAACAATCTGAAGATGTCTCTTTTAGACGGGTAACACGTCTCGCCGAGGTTAAGGGATGCCCCGTTTACTTCGTACATGTAAGTGCTTCAGAGGGTGTCAGCGAAGTCGCCAGGTGCCGATCACTGGGGATGCCTGTATACGGTGAAACACTGCACAACTACATGAGTTTCAGCGCAGAAGACTACAGGCAGGACAACGGTATGAAGTTTCATACATACCCTTCGTTGAAGGGCGAGTCGGACTGTCAGGCCCTCTGGGAAGGCATGCTGGACGGGACGTTATCCACGGTAGCAACAGATCTTGTTTCCACCACCTGGGAAGAAAAGATTAAGTTTCGGACAGTAGCAGATGTTACAGGGGGTCACAACGGCATAGAGACTAGGGTGGGAATCGCGTACACGGAGGGTGTGGTGAAGCGGGGTATGTCTTTGGAAAGATTTGTTGATATCACATCTACAAACGCGGCCAAGATCATGGGTTTGTATCCGCAGAAAGGAATCCTTTCCCCGGGGAGCGATGCAGATGTGACGATCATTGATCCTGCTTTTGACAAGACTTTGACGATGGAAGATCTTCACCTTGAAGACTACAGTATCTGGGAGGGCTGGCACGTCAATGGATGGCCGACCACTACGATACTGAGAGGAGACGTGGTCATAGAGAATGGCGAGCTTACGGGCGACGGGCAGAGGGGGAAATATGTTAAACGTTGTATATCAGGAGAGGTCGTGAGATCTCCGGTTTGCTAGTCGGGTACGGGTTTTTCTTCGTTGGCGTGATCTGATCTGTCATCTTGTAAAATCTACATTGTGAAGGAAGCGAACCCTACCTATTCACATAGGTGGCTTCGGGACATATTATTCACAGCGGCACGTTTGCTCTGAAAATAACCGAGATAATGCAAATAACTATCCCCGTAAGCGGATAAGACAACACTTGAAGACAAAAAGAGGTAACTAATGCAGATCACCCCTCATGTTTTTAATATGCATATTGATGACGGGGCAACCTCCCACCCTGGAGGGAGCAATAATTTTTTCGTCGGTGATCCTTCTGATGAGATGGTGTTAATTGACACCGGTGATTATGAAAGGAAGTGGACCAGGGATATTCTGGATTATTACCAGGAACTAGGTCGACCCAGGATAACGGCTATAGTTATTACTCATGGACATGGTGATCATACGGGGGGACTGGACAGGGTACAGGATGAAATGAATGCTCCTGTACGGTGCCATCCCAAACTGGTAGAACGTCTCAGGAAGATTCTTGATAACGACGAAGTCGTGACACCGCTCAGGTCCAGGGAGCGTATATCTACAGGCGGAGGCGTAGGGTTAAGAGCGCTTTTTACTCCCGGACATGAAGTAGATCACGTTTGTTACTACCTCAGAGAAGATCGAGTGATGTTTACAGGGGATACTGTACTGGGAGCAAGTTCAACTTCCGTGGGGGACTTGAGCGCCTATGTTAAATCCCTTGAACTGCTAACCACTTTTGGTCACGATACTGTCTGCCCGGCTCACGGTCCTGTTGTTCCCCCACCCAGGGGAGGTGGGCTTGTTAAATGGCAGCTGGAACATCGCCTCAATAGAGAAAAGCAGGTCATGGGGTCACTGGGCAAGGGGTTATCCGGAGTTAGTGAAATAACTTCAGATATATATCCGTCAAATCTTAAGAAAGGACTACGTCCATCAGCTGAGAGAAATGTTAGTACCCACCTGAAAAAACTCATCGATGATGGAATCGTTCAGGAGGTTGCTTCAGCCTACAGTCTGAAATAGTTACCAGCTCTTGCATCGAGATCTTTTCTTGTAAGCATTCTGAGGAGAATGAAATGAAATTTGGATTCTATTTGCCCACACATGGACCGTTGGCCAAGAGGGAACCATTACTGGATATAGCAAGGCATGCCGAATCCCTGGGTTTTGATTCCATGGTCGCGGGCGATCACGTGATCGCCCCAATTGAACCGGAATCCCAGTATCCGTATTCTGTTGGTTCCGACGTTCCATGGGACAGTTCAGGTGAGCATCTGGAAATGATTGCTGAACTCGCCTTCCTGGCTGCAGTGACCGAGAAGGCAAGCCTTGTAACAAGTGTGATGATAGTTCCACATAGAAATCCGGTGGTTACCGCAAAGATGTTGTCCACCGTAGATGTTCTTTCTGGAGGAAGGCTCGTTGTCGGGGTTGGAGTAGGTTGGCTTGAAGAAGAGTTCGAGGCGCTCGATGCAAAACCTTTTAGAGAGCGGGGCAAGGTGACAGACGAATGCCTGCGGATTTTCAAGGCGCTTTGGACAGAGGAGACTCCGTCATTCTCAGGTGAATACTACAGTTTTGAACCACTTCAATTTGCTCCAAAACCGATCCAGAAACCGGGTCCCCCGATCTGGGTGGGCGGTCAGAGTCGGGCTGCAATCAGGAGGGTCGTCAGGTATGGAGACGCTTGGCATCCGGTAGGTGCCAATCCAGCTTCTCCCTTAGAGCCCGATATCCTGGCTAAAGAGATTGAATATATGGGTTCATTTTGCGAGAAAACTGGCAGAAATATGTCAGAGATAACCGTCGCTATGAAAGCTCCTGTGTATGACAGAGAAGTAACCACCGGGGGCGGCCGAAGAAGATTTTCTGGCGAACCAGACCAGATAATCGAGGATGTCAATACTTACGCTGAAGTAGGCGTTAGTCATCTCATACTGGATACTAGATCATCTGACTTGAATAAGTTTTTTGAAAAAATGGACTGGCTGGCCGAGGAGGTTATCTCAAAGGCGAGGTAGTTTTTCAGTTCCTTGACCGCGTAGAGATCATGAATGAACCCCACCGGGGTTCAGTATTTCCCTTGCGATCAGCATCTTCTGTACTTCCGTTGGGCCCTCTCCTATTCTCCTTATTCTGGCTTCCCTGTACCAGCGTTCCAGTGGGAGCCATTCTGTAACCCCCATGCCCCCATGTATCTGGATGGACCGATCTACCACTTTTCCTAGCGTGTCTGCCGAATGCAGCTTGGCCACTGACGCTGCCTGCCTGAAATCTTCCCCGTTGTCGAACTGCCATGCGGCCTCCCAGATAAGCCATCTGCATGCCCTGATCTCTATCTCGCTTTCCACCAGCATCCACTGGATGGCCTGTCTTGTTGACAGGGGAGCTCCAAAGGTCTCTCTTGTCTTCGAATATTCCACGGCCATATTGTGCGCGGCTACTGCGACTCCGAGATTAGATGCAGAATATGGGATGCGAGCCCTAGCGAGTAATTTGTTGGCGAGTAGGTCCCAACCCTTGTTCACCTCGCCAAGCACGTTCTCGCTGGGAACCCTAAGGTCATCAAAATACAACTGCCCAGGATAGTAAGCTCTCATAACGGGGACCGGTTCTACCGTCAATCCTGGCCATCCGTTTTCGACGACGAAGGCAGTTATCCCACGCCTGCTTTCCGGATCTGTCCGGGCAAATACAATTCCCCAGTCCCCCCATGGGGAACCGCTAATAAAAATCTTGCTACCGTTGATAACCCAGTCGTCTCCGTCCCGTTTGGCAGTAGTTTGTATGGCACGGGCGGGGTCAGAGCCTCCACTTGGCTCAGTAATAGCAAACCACCCTTTCTTTTCGTTCCTGACGGCGGACATTCCATATTTGTCGCTTAGATAATCGCTGCCTGCCCAAATGATCTCAGGAGGGGCGGTTCCCATTGTCCCGTAAGCGGGACAGTAAAGCCCTGCGGCGTGCTGGACGATCTCCTCACTGATCACTACGTTAGCGAATAGCGATAATCCGGCACCTCCGTGTTCTTCATCAACTCCTATACACCATAGCCCCATATCCCTGGTTAGCTTGGAAAGCCTGTCAAAATGGTCATCCGGAATAGTTATCGAATCATGGGGGATTTCTTGCTCCAGTGGAAGAATTTCGTTCTTTATGAAATCTCTCGCAAGATTTCGGGTTAATCGAAGTTCCTGGGGCAATTCGTATCTTTCGGTCATTACTTTCCTCTTATCTTTAGTGATGGATGGGGAATGCGCTATTCGCCTCTGAAATTAGCCTTTCTTTTCTCAGCGAATGCGCGGGGACCTTCTTTTGCATCTTCTGTGGTTTTTAACATAGATTGCATCATAACTTCCATTCGTAAACCCTGTTCAAGCGACATGGACTGGCTTCTTACTGCCAGCTCTTTTATTGCCCTCACGGCCAGAGGCCCATTCTGACAAATTATGCTTGCTCTCCTCTCTGCTTCAGCCATCAGGTTTTTCATGGGGACGACTTCGTTGATCAGACCGTGCCGCAACGCTTCCTCCGCATCAATCCATTCCCCGCTTAACAGAAGCCACATTGCGATCGGGTAGGGGAGCTGTCTGATAGTGCGTTGCGTACCCCCATTACCCGGAAGGATTCCCCTTTTCGCTTCGGATAACCCAAAAGTAGCATGTTCAGCGGCTATCCTCACATCAGTGGCCAGTAAAAGGGTCATGCCACCTGCCAGGCAATACCCGTTTACAGCGGCGATAATCGGCTTCCAAACTTCAAGTCCTCTGTTGAGGATCTGCTCGTTCTGCGTTTGCCAGAGCTCCCATTTCTCCGGTTCCCTGGGAATTGTCTTCTTAAGATCGGCTCCAGCGGAGAACGATTTTTCACCAGCGCCCGTAATGATCGAACACCAGATATCAGGATCGTCGCGGACCTCGATCCAAGCTGCCGATAGCTCGCTGTATGTCTCCGGATCCATAGCGTTCATCGCCTCTGGCCGATTAATAGTTATATAGGCGATGTTGTCCCTTTTTTCAAAAATCAGTGCCATATGACTAACTCCCAAATAAGTTTAGCTGTGGTACACGCGATCAATGGGCTCAAGAGGTGTAGTACCAGACTCTGTCATCGCGAGGGCCTTGTCACCGGGGATTCCAAGTAGATCTTTCAGTATCCACTCAGTATGTTCCGAGTATAGAGGTGCCCTTATTCCCTGGATGACTGGCGTGTCTGAAAACTGGAATGGCAATCCCGGCATTGTGGAAGGACCAGCGTCCGGATGGTCAAATCTGTCTAGGTATCCCCTTGTTTCTATATTCGGATCTGAAAGGATGTCTGACGCTTTCGTGACAGCTCCGGCCCTAACCCCGCCTGATTGCAGCTCTTCCATGGCCTGATACCTGTTTCGCTCCAGAGTCCAGAGTTGTATTTCGGAATCGATACTAGCTCTCTGTTTTTTCCTTTCCGGTAGCTCATACAATTCTTCCGCATCACGTAGCCTGTCTGAACCAACTACATTGCACAGGTTCAGCCACTCCTCGATCGACTCGATAGATATTGCTACCCACGAGTCGTCCCCTTTACATGGATAAATTCCATGAGGTGAGAAGTTGGGGTGATCATTTCCAATGCGAGTAGGCTCTTTTCCGGTCAACTGGTATTCCAGGAAGTGTTCCCCTATCACGGACATCGTTGCTTCTCTAAGTACGATCTCGATATGTTGCCCCTCTCCAGTAACGAACCTCCTGTATAGAGAGGACATTATCCCAGCAGCAACGTGAAATGCGGAATTATGGTCGGCATAAAAATTACCAGGTTTGTGAGGAGGACCATCTCTGTAGCCCGTGACAGACGAAAGCCCGCTCAGCGCGTCGGTACCAGGACCGAACGAAATATACTGGCTCCAAGGTCCTTCCAGGCCAAGCGCAGGCATGGAAACCATTATTATGTCGGGTTTGATAGATACGAGACTATCGTAGTCGAGCCCCAGATTACTCATCACACGAGGGCTGAAGTTTTGTATTACGATGTCGCTGATTCCCACTATTTCTTTGAATGTTTCTCTTCCCTCTTCATGAGTTAGATCAATGGCGATACTTTTCTTGGCCCTATTTACCTCGTTGAAAGAAGTAACCTGGTTGTAAGGCCTATCTCCACTGCCACTGGCATGCATCGTGATGTTTCCGATGGCCCTTCCCCAGGGAAGCTCCACCTTGATTACCTCAGCACCCAACTGAGCAAGCATCCGGGTTGAAACTGGACCCGCGATGACGTTAGTCAGGTCAGCTATTCTGACACTGTCGAGAGCTGTTCTAGCCATTCAAATAACCTCGGCCTGGGTGAGATCAGATAATTCTCTTATCGAAAGCCCAAGCATGTCTAAGTAAACTTCTTCGTTATGTTGGCCAAGAAGCGGAGGCGCTAGTGTAGCCCATTCTGACGTTTTCAATCGAAAGGGAGAAGTTGGGTATTTGAGGGTGCCGGCAAATGGATGGTCGATATCTACAAAAAACTTCCTATGTTCATTCTGGGGATCATTCATTGTTTCTTCAATGGTCTGAACCATGGTAAAAGGCACCCTGACTTCTTGGGCCAGGGTTTGAACCTCTTCTCGAGTGTGCTCCATAAGCCATCTGGTTAGTAGCTCGTCTATCTCATCTGCGTGGGCTCTCATTGCACCCAGAACCTCGTCGTCGGCAAGCCGCTCGTCTCCGGCTAGAAATGCCAGGCCTTCCGGGTTGCTGGGGGAATAGTGCACGTGCACCCAACCGTCCTTACAGGGAAGCAGTGTTGAAGGGTAGGCTGCGGACGGCTCTCTCGCTATGAGGCGGGTTCCCGCTCTTAATGGTTCCACTCCGGTGTTCTCGTATGTCCTGAAATAACCGACACCGTCAAAAGTGCTTGTTAATGCTTCAGTCGCTGAAACATCAATGTGTTGCCCTTGGCCAGAAAAAAGGCGACCTATTAGACATGAAACTACGGAGAGTGCTCCAGCAAGTCCACCCTGGTATTCAGCCTGTCTGCCCCCGGCCTTTAAAGGCATCTTTTCCTCGTCGCCTGTGAGATACATGTATCCACTTTGGGCATACGATGTTAAATCGGATCCTTTATAGTTACGATACGGGCCTGATTGACCGAAATGGGTTAACGAAGCCATGATAAGACCTTTGTTTGATCCTGAAAGTACTTCGTAGGAAAAGCCAAGTCCCGACATAAATCCAGGCTGATTACTTTCCACTATAATGTCCGACCTTTGGGCAAGGCGGCGGATTATATCTCCCGCTCTACTGTCAGTCACGTCGAGAGTGATGCTTTTCTTTCCTGCATTCAGATAAAGGAAAGGCGCGCTAGTTTCGAGATTTGGGTCATCATTAAGAAAAGGACCATAGCTGCGGCAGACGTCACCTCTTTTAGGTATTTCAACCTTTATTACACTGGCGCCTAGATCCCTGAGTATCTTCGTACAATATCCACCGGCATAACCTTCCGATAAGTCGAGAACCGTTAACCCGGAGAGTGCTGGTTCGTTTGATTTCATTTTTTACCTGGACTGAATTAGTTTCGCCCGTTGAAATGGACAGACGGATTATAGCGATGATTAACCTGAAGGGTATGGCCCTGCTATACAATCGCATTGACTAAATTATGTTTGACAGTCTGAAAATTCTAGAGATCGGTAGCGGTATTGCAGCTCCTTACTGCGGCAAACTCATGTCTATCATGGGTGCGGAAGTAATAAAAATTGAGCCTATGGAAGGTGACGAATCCCGTCGAATGGGGCCCTTCCCCAAAAACGACTTTTCCATAGATAGTAGCGGTTTATTCATCGCTTTAAATAATGGAAAGAAATCAGTTTCTGTCGATATCGATAGTGATCCGGGTGAAAGAGATCTTATTGAACTCATTCGGAGTTCAGATATTGTTATCGAGAGCAACGTATTTAATTCTCTTGAGAATAAGACCTATTCACATCCAACACTAAAGCGGTGTAACAGCGGGATAATTCACCTCGCAATTACGGACTTTGGTAGCTGGGGAAGCCGCAAGAACTGGAAAAGCAGTGACCTGACCCTTTTCCATATGAGCGGAAATGCTCACGGTATGATCGGACCGGTGGATAATCCTGATATGGATCCACCGATTCGAGCAGGAGGATATCAAGCCGAGTTTGTTTCGGGATTGACCGCCTGTACGGCATTGATGATGGCTATATTCAGGCGCAATATGACGGGGCTGGGGGGATATCTTGAAGTATCTAAATATGAGGCGATGGTTACGCAGACTATAGCGGGGCTGGCCAATATGGCTTTTGAGGGTAGTGCCCCGGAGAGGGATTTGCGAAAGGTTAAGGAAGCGTCTATAGGAGGTATGGTTGGAGCTATAGGCGGCGTTCTGCCCACAAGTGACGGGTACATCGCGATTTCTCCGAGAGAAGACGATCAATGGCTTCGGTGGGTTGAGTTAATGGGTAGCCCGAGGTGGTCCCAACAGGAGAGGTTTTCCACCAGGTCAGGAAGGCAGCAGAACTACGAGTCTCTGTGGGAATATATCTCGGCATGGACAAGAAATTATTCAAAGCACGAGATCGCGGGATGGGGGCAGGAAAATCATATACCATGCTTTCCCGTTAATACCGTCGACGACTTGTTTGGGGATGAACAGTTCTCCTTCAGGAATTTTTTTGTCGAAACAGATCATCCAATCTTGGGGACATTGAAAATCCCTGGGGTTCCATACAAACTTTCAGAGATGGACCTTCATCTCATTGGATCGCCTGCTCCTTTTCTTGGTCAGCATAATAAAGACCTCCTGGGACATTCATAACAGATGACGTTGCCACTTCACGGGATTAGAGTACTCGACTTGAGTTGGATCATTGCCGGTCCAACAGCTACTCGTTTTATGGCGATGATGGGGGCTGAGGTTATAAAGGTAGGAAGTTTCCGTAGACCGGATCCTTCTTACTCAGGCCCAGCATTTCACTCGTACAATCAATCCAAATCTTATGTCAGCATCAATCTCTCTTCTGAGAAAGGTGTGGAGTTAGTCAAGGAACTGGCTTCCCTATCGGACGTAGTAGTGGAGAATTTTGCCACGGGTGTGATGGAGAGAAGGGGACTAGGTTACGAAGAATTAGCCTCGGTCAGTCCGACCGTAATCATGATCTCATCATCCGGTGTCGGGCAT
>Ga0187827_10005696_pt1 | contig 14637 bp, 17 predicted proteins | sample ETNtaG_39_FD_167969 | JGI IMG/M metagenome (GOLD analysis project Ga0187827, IMG submission 167969) | Marine microbial and viral communities from oxygen minimum zone, Eastern Pacific Ocean - ETNP2014_SV_150_PacBio MetaG (Illumina Assembly) | ecosystem: Environmental > Aquatic > Marine > Hypoxic...
ATCATAATTATTATTTCCATTATTTTTAATTTGTTGATTAATCTTGAATAAAAAATTTTCATCTAATTCAATAGTTTTTAGAAATGTAATTTGTTTATTATTTGTCCATTTAAGAGTAACTGGATTGTTTGGAGTTAGTTTGGAATTGCCAACTATGGACCACTCTGTTTTACTGTTTGGTAAATCCACATCTTTGTAAGTAGAAGCCCAGCCAGTTTCAATATAGTAGCCTTCATCCAAGTCATCAGGATTCAATAAAACTACTTTTTTTTCTGAATTCAAATTTTGGTTATAATTCTTAAAAATTATATCGTCTATAATTCCGCCTGTTAAAGAAATGGATCCAGATACATTTTCATTTTCAATAGGAATTCTTTTTGTTGTTTTTAAAGATTCTACTCTGGATACAGCTTTTATCTTTTTTGTAGTTTCTATAGAAGGGGAAGATATACCATTTTCTTTTTGGATTTTTTCTATTTTATTTAGTTCCTTATCAATGGTTGGAGGCGGTGGGGCAAAAAATATTGACCACATTATCAATACTAATGCAGATAAAGAAATTGCTAAAATAAGATTTTTACCTTCCATATTATTTTTCTTCTCTCTTTATGCTTAAATTTGGCACGGGGTCGAATCCATTACTTCCGCCTAAAAATTTAATTGGATGACATCTTAAAATTCTTTTTATTCCCAGAACACATCCTTTAAACATACCGTTCAATTTTATGCAGTCTATAAAATAATCAGAACATGTTGGCAAATATCTACAGTTTGATCCAATATAGGGTGATATAAAATATTTATAAAATTTTATTATTGAAATTAAAAATAAATTAATAAATTTCATTTTCATTGTTTATTTGATTAATTTTAGAAAAAGTTTTATCCAATATATCAGAAATAATCGAATATTTTTCGGTAAAAGTTTTTGATTTTCCAAATATTATATAAGAAAAACTAATGTCTATGAATTTTTTATTTTTCAATCTCTTTTGAACAGCTGATCGCAATCTTCTTTTAATTTTATTTCTAATTACAGAACCACCTATTTTTTTTTTCATTATAAAGCTAATATTTAGTTTGTTGTTATTTTCTCTTGATAAATTTTTTCCAAAATAAATCGAAAAATAATCAGTAATAATCTTTTTTTGAGTCAACAATTTTTTGAATTGAAAATTTGACTCTAGGTTTTTCAATTTAATCATTAAAATTATGTGGATAATCTTTTTCTGCCCTTCGATCTTCTTCTGGAGAGTGTTTTTCTCCCACCTTTTCTCCTCATTCTACTCCTAAAACCATGTCTTCTTTTTCTAACAATGCGACTTGGCTGATATGTTCTTTTCATAAAATTTGTATAGTTCTTTGTGAAATTTTTGATATTTATAGGTAATAAGACTTACCATGTACAGTCTTAAAATAAATTTATGAACTCAAAATTATCAATCATTAAATGGTTAATTGCATTAATATATTTATCATTGATAATAATAGGGGTTACGTTTCTTATAAAAAACTACAACATTTCGGATTTTTTCAGTTATGATTTTATCAGGATAAATAAAAATATTATTCTGGATTATAAAAATGAAAATTTTTTGACTTTAACAATTATATTTTTTATTTTTTCTATACTTTATACATTATTGCTTGGGTTTGCTATGCCGTTGCTGGTGTTTGGAGGTTTTGTTTTTGGCAAATGGTGGGGAATATTGTTAGTGCTCACTTCTACAACAATAGGGGCATCGTTATTATATTTGTTAACCGGTTTGTTTTTTCGGGATATAATTCAAAAAAAGTTTGCTCCGAAATTTTCAAAATTAAAAAAATTTTTTAATCAAAACGAACTTATTTATTTTATGTTTTTTAGATTTGTAGGTGGTGGAGGAACTCCCTACCCAATACAAAATATTTTACCAATTTTATTTGACATGTCATTTAAAAATTACGTTATTGCTACATTTCTAGGAAGTATGCCCTCTATGTTTGTTACGGTATCTATTGGAAGCGGTATAGAAAATGTTATTGATCAGAACGCAACTTTAGGAGTTGCGGATGTTATTTTTTCTCCTGAAATTTACATTCCGATAGTTTGTTTTTTTATTCTTTTATTAATAGGATTTATAATTAAGAAAAATTACTTCAAAGAATAATTAGTCATCGCAAATTTTATAATTTAAATTGATCTTTTAATTATTATCAATTTTATAATATATAATTTTTATTGTTTTGTAAGGTATTCTATATCCCGGGAAAGAAGATACATCTCCTCTTAAAGAAGTTTGTGGAGTCCATCCAAAGGTATACAGAATAAAACATATAACAAGTAAAGATTTTTTATTTTGAATAAAAGATATTTTTTTTTCTATTTTTTCTAAATTAATTTCCAATAAATTATTTTGGAGCAAATAAAAGTAAAAAAGTACTGTAAATGTATAGCCAATATTAACCCATCTACCCCAGTCCCCACCCATAGCGAATAAAAACAATGCTGGCGTTAATACTAGTAAAATTGGATACAATAAATTTTTGAAATGTTTGTAAAATAAAACTTTTACTTTTAATTTTGTGTGAAAACTTAGTAAAAAAATTGGCCCAAAACCGATTAATATAATAAGAGGATATCTTATTAGACTTTCAAAGATGACCGATTCATAGTTTTGTGTGAATTGTGAAATAATTGATGATCTGGACAGCAACATACCACATGCCATATAACAATCTTCACCAAAATTCTCTTTTAATGAACTTTCCATAATCGAATGATTTTCAGGAGTAATTGGGTTAACTGCAATTATCATTGCCACTATTAATGCAGGAATAAAACACATTGTTATTTTGCTTAAAATTGTTGCGGTTTGATTGTGTCTTAGTCTAATTATCAAAATTGATGCTATGAACGGAAAAAAAAATACTACAGGTTCCCAAATTAAACAAATAATAGGTAAAACGAAAAAAATGTAATAAAGAGGAAGATTGCTTGAATAATTAAAATTTGAAATATTTAAGAACAATATAAGACCAATAAATACAAATGTTTCTTTTCTTGCCAAAACCTCAATTTCAGCAATGGGATATAATAGAAAAATAGGTGTAAAAATTGACAATATAATAATTAAATTTGTGGGTGTATTTCTGAAAAATCTATAAATCATAATCAGAAAAATTGAATATATGAGAGATTGAAATAAAAATATTACAAGTCTAAGGCTTAAATCAAAATATATTGCAATTTGAAAGCATATTTCTCCAATCAAACCTCTTTTTGTAAAACCACCCTGATAGTTTATTAACCACTCCGAAATAGTCGAATCATTTCCAACAAGATGTTTTATATATAGCCAAAAAATTCCAAAAAAGAATAATAGAGACAAATATATAAAAAAATAATTATTAAATTTTTTTACTTTTATAAACAACTTTAATTTCCATTTTTATTTAAGAATTTTATTAATAACTGATGAAATATAATTAATACCTTTTTTTTAGTTTAAAATATGATGGTAAACATAATTCATTATACTAATAATTGCTAATATCACAGAATTCACATTTATAAGTTTGTAGATTATACTAGGTGTAATAAAAATAAATATTATCAATATTATCTAGCTTTTGTGGATAAAAATAAAAAAATTATTTTAACATTATTTGGATATCTTATTAGTGTGTCTCTGATTGAATTAATATTGTATATACTCAAAGGTTAAATAAATTAAAATGTTTTTGTCAAACAGAAGTAATATTCTTTTAATTTCTATATTATTTATTTTAATTGGAATTTTTTTAAGATTTTACCAATTAAATTTCGAAAATTATTGGCTGGACGAAATGATTTCATTTTGGGTAGCGGATCCAAATATTTCTTTAAAAGATACTTTTTCAAGACACGAACACATCGCTCAAGCACCTCCATTATTTAATTTATTTTTGAAAAAATATTTAGATTTATTTAGTTATGATCCAGAAATAGGAAGACACGTACCCTTCTTTTTTGGCATGTTATCAATTCCATTTTTAGGCATACTCTCTTATCAAGTTGCAAAAAATAACTCTTTTTTACTAACGATTTTATTAATTAGTACAAATATATATTTAATTAAATATTCTCAAGAGACAAGACCATATGCTCTTGTTTTTTTATTGAGCACAATAAACCTAATTTTTTATTATAAAATAATATCTCCAAATTTAATTGGTTTTAAAAGAATATATATTTTTTCCTTATTTATTATTTTTTCAGTTTTAAGTTTGTCCTCACATCCTTTCGTACTTATTATTTTATTTTCGCAAATTGCATATTCTGTCTACTCGTTTTTTATGTTCAGAAAAAAAAATTTTTCATTTCTTTTATCAATTCCATTTATCTTAATTATATATCTAACAATAAATTATAATTATTTAATTTCTCAACTTGCTTATGATGAATATTTTTTAACGCAGGTAAATTGGAAATTCTATTATAATTATTATTTTTCAAGATTTTTTGGATCGAAAATCATGGGGTTAATTTATTTATCTACATTAATTTTTTTAATAATTCGTTTTAGAAAAAAAATATTATTTACTTCTAATAATTATTTACCACTTGTATTTATTTTATTATTTTCTTATATAATTCCCTTGTTATACGGGCTAATCAAAGTTCCAGTTCTTCACGATCGATATATTATATTTGTTTTAATATCAATTTTGATAATAATTTCAGTTTTAATTTTTGAAATTAATAACAGAAAGTTAAGAGTATGCTTGCTTATATTTATATTGGTTCCAACTATTATAAATAATTATATTGAAATTCAATTGAGAAAAAACACAAAGCCTGAATTTACTAAATTTCTTAACGACATAAAAAATAAAGAAATAAAAAATTTAACTTTATATGGACCGAATAGAGAAATAAAATTAGTTGAAAATTATATTAGTTCACTAAAGGAATTTAAAAATAATAATTTCAAAACTTTCAATATTGATAATATTTCATCTAACGAAAAAATGATTTGGGTTATATGCTATGAGCCACTTCTGGGTTTTAATTGCGCTATCCCAAGTGATAAAAAAAATGGTTGGAATTTAATAAGTACCAAAAACACATATTTAGTAAGTTCTAAACTTTTCAAAATAAATTAGTAATTTTTAAGATTTGTTATTTAGAAAGATATTTGATTGTTTTAACGTTAATTATTTTTATTTTCATTAAAAAAAAAATAATAGTTTCAAAAAAAAATCTTACAGCATATATAATATGAAGTTGAGATCTTTCATCAGCGTATCTCGTATCTATTGAGATTTCCGAAACCTTTTGTTTTTTATAAATGTATTGAAATCTTAATTGTTGATCAAAATTAAACCCGTCAGTTGTTAAAACATACAATTTATCTTTAAAATTTTTTATCCTATATGTCCAAAATCCTGTATGTGCATCAGTAAAATTTGTTCTTAACAACAAATTTTGAAATTTTGTTAAAACTATATTGCCTATGAGCTTATATAAAGGCATGCCTTTTTTTTTGATATTTCGTAAGCTTTTAAGCAATCTTGATCCGGTAACAGCTTGAGTTAATTTGTCTTTTTCAAGCATTTTTATCATAACTGGAATATATTTTGGATTATACTGATTATCGCCATGAATCATTACCGCATAGTCAAATTTATTTTTTAAAGCATAATTTAAACAAATTTTAATATTTCCACCATAACCACGATTTTTTTTATTAAAATTTAGTTTAATATTTTTATTTTTTGAATAAATTTTGCGAGCATATTTAATTGTATCATCATCAGATTTATCATCGCTAATTAATATATTAATTTTATATTTTTTTAATTTTTTAAATGGAATACTGTTATAAACGTCAAGCAATCTAAAAGATGCTTTGTAAGTGATTATAAATATTAGTATCTTTTTTTTCATTTATTGAGTTAAACAAATTTTTTTTGTGTATAAATTTACCGTAAATATATAAGATTTTTTTTTATCCGTCTCAACAAAGCAACTTTTTATATTTGTAGAATAATTATAAAAAAGATTATATTAAATAATATTGATATATATCAATCAATCATAATTGAACTGGAGTAGTATAAGTTAATGCCATCTCCAAATTTGATTGAATTTATTTTGCTAATTATAAGCTCAGTATGTTGTGGTTTGACCATTAGGATGGCCTTAGGCTTTGCAAAACAAACTTGGGCAATGACCTATCATCATACAATGAGTTATGCTCTTTTGCCTGCTGTTACAATGATAATAACAACATTGATTGCCGGTAATATTGCACTGTCACTAGGAATGATTGGAGCACTTTCAATTGTAAGATTTAGAAATCCAGTAAAAAATCCATTTGAGTTGGTAATTTTTTTTGCACTAATTACAATAGGCATAGGATTTGCAACAAATTTTAAACTTGGATTAACATTAACTGCCGTAGTTATATTATTGATTATACTTTTAAAAAAATATGAAGACGTATCAAAAAAAAAAGGAAAAAAAATATTTTCATTATCTTTTGAAGAAGGGTCTACCGTATGTGTTATGGAAATAAAATCTTCTTCCTCTATAAAAGAATTGGAAGAAAGTGAGAATTTAGCACAGTTGTTTTTAACAAAAAATCCTATTTCATATAATTACAGACTTATTTCAAATGATAAAAGCTCATTAAATAATTTGAAAAAAGAAATTGAGAATAATAAAAGTATCGAAAGTATTGAAATAAGATATGTTCCATAACTATAATTTTTTTAAAATCTTAACTATTCTATTTATCTTTTATTTTACCAATAGTTCTTTTTTAAAAGCTAATATTATTCAAGATTCGATAGATCCTTATTGTCAAGGAGAAAATGCAAATGAATTTTTTAAAGATAGGAAAATAAAAAATATCAAGATTATTACCAATAAAAAAAAATGGGCAAAAAATATATTGAGGACATTTGTTAATTTTAATTCTGAAGATTCAAAATTTGAAAGACAAACAAATCCAATCACAAATCAGAATATTGGCTGGTTCAATTTTAGGATTGATCAAAAATTAAAAAAAAAATTTAAATCAACCGTAATCATAGATTTTGATGAAAAAGTTTCGTGCAAATTTAAAGCCAAAATTAGAATAACGGGAGATCTTTGGTATCATATTGATTGGAATAACGGAAATCCAATTACATCTTTACACGTAGAGTTGCTTGATGGTCATATAAATTCAATTACAAAATTTAAGCTTTTTCTACCTAAAGCAAGATTTGGAAAAAGTGAGATTTTTGTTGCTTCTCTAGTTAAGGAAATAGGATTTTTAGCTCCAAGAACATTTATGGTAGAAGCAGAAATAAATGGAATAGTTAACGAATTTATATTTCAAGAAGATTTAAGAAAAGAATTCTTAGAAAATTTAAATTTGAAAGAAGGTCCAATATTAGAGGGCGATGAAAGATTTACAACAGCGCTAAAAGAAAACGATAGTATACCAAGTTTAGCATTATCAAGAATTGCTAATAGAAATTTTTCATTGAAGGGAGAAACTAATGAAGAAATTGCACTATTCGCTGTTTCAAATTTAAATCAGATATATTTACAGCATCATCAATCAAAAATTTCAACCGATGATCTTTTGTGGATGAATAGATTATTCGTAAATACAGAAAAATTTTTTACTGATAAAATTAGCAAAAACGCTTTCCAAACTTTTGAGGCTCTAATGTTCGCATTAGACGCCGGACATAATTTAGCAATTCATAATAGAAGATTTTATTTTGATCCAATTAAGAAATATTTTTTACCCATTTATTATGATGGTAAATCTAAAATAATGATCCAGAGTAACGAAAATTATTTTGGAAATGAAGTGGGACATAAATTAGAAGATCTGTATACCAAGGCAACCATTGATGCAAAAATAGGCGCACAAAAAGCGATAGAGTTAATCAACGGTATTGAACATAATACATTTGAAAAAAAATTACACAAATTTGGGATTAATTTACCCTCAAAAGATTATGATAAATTAATTAAGAGAGTTTTAAAAAGACTTGAGATTATTAAGGTTTCAAATCCAGAACCGGTCGAATTTTTAAAGACAAAAAAATATTTTTCAGAATTTAACTCAAATATTGTTAAAAATAGAAGATTAATCTTTGTTAATTATATTAAAAAAGAATTTTCTTTGTGCTCATTTAATCTTGATAAATGTGAAGTTAAAAAACTTATAGAATTTAATAATTCCCTTGCAAATATATTAGCTCAAAGATTTATTATTTCAGAAAAAAATTTAGATAATTCAGAAAATCTATTTGTTTATTTGGACAAAAATTACGATTCGAAGAAAATCCAAGATCGAGATGTGTGGAAAGTATCAAATATCAACAATGAATTTGTATTAAAATATAACAAAGATATAGAAGCGAATATTGACCTTCAGAATAAAAAAATCACAATTAATCAACTGTCTAGCGCTGGTAGAGCTATTATAACAGGAGATAAAGTTGAAGGATGGAATATCGTTTTTCAAGGGTCAAAAAATTTGATAAATAAAATTCCAAAAGATTATTTAAGTCTAACCGGTTGTTTAACCTTATTAGATGTAAAACTAACTGACATTAAACTTTTATCAACCAACTCTTCTTGTGAGGACTCAATAAGCATTATTAGAGTAAAAGGAAATATTAAATTGGTACAGGTTTTTGATAGTATATCAGATGCATTAGATATTGATTTTTCAAATGTAAGTATAAATTATGCAGACATAAAAAATGCTGGAAACGACTGTCTCGATTTATCTTATGGGAATTACCAAATGGACAGCATATATTTAGTTAAATGCGGCGATAAAGCCGTGTCTGTTGGTGAACGTTCTAATGCTGTTTTTAAAAAAATAAATGTTAATTATTCGGATATTGGATTGGCGGCAAAAGATTCATCCAACGTTATTATTGAAAAATCAGAAATTGCCGAAGTTCAAACTTGCTTTTCTGCATATAGAAAAAAACAAGAATTTGCAGGAGCAATAGTAAAAGTTTTGCAAACAAATTGTAAAAAAGATCAGTTTACTTACCAAGAAGGATCAAAAATTATTTCAAATCTATGAGTTTTAGATGCGAAGAAAAATTAAGGATTTCCAAGAGTAAAATTTTTGAATTAAAAAATTGGATAAGTAAAAATTCTGGAGAAGTTTTGTTTCCATCTAGAATAATCAATTCTATATATTTTGATAATCAGAATTTTACGATGTATCATCATTCTATAGAGGGGGTTTTACCTAGAAAAAAAATTAGATTAAGAAATTACAAAAAAGAATTTAAGTTTTTCGAAACGGCTAATAAAGAAATAAAAATTTCTTCTGTAGAAGGTAGATATAAAATTTCTGAAAAGATAAATGAACCAATGCAAATAATAAATTTAGGAATTTACGATCTTAATTATGGCATTTGTGTTCCTGTCTTGAATGTTGTTTACCAAAGGAGCTATTATAGAATAAATAATATTAGATTGACCTTAGATGAAAAAATTATCTATAAAAGAGTTGACAAACACAAAATTTCTGAACTTTCAACTTTTGACGATTATAATGTGGTAGAGCTGAAATTTAATTCTTCAAAATTTTACAAAACTGCTATTCAAGAATTTCCTTTTGAAAGATTTAGGTTTAGCAAGTACTGCAGAGGTATCGAATTTATACGATTAAATTATTGTAACGAATTGTAAGTCTAAAATTATTTCATATACATTAAATTAGATCGTTGAAATATTTTATTTTAGAAGAAAAATGGTGCCCACAGTGTGAATCGAACACACGACCTCTTCCTTACCATGGAAGTGCTCTACCAGCTGAGCTATGTGGGCTCAAACTTGATTTAGAAATAAAAAAGCATTTGTAATAGCTATAAAATAGCCATAATCGTATAGTAACTTGAAAAATATCTTTTAACAAAGTAAACATGTGAAAAATATGGAAAAGTTTTTATGGGCATTCATTACGATTATAAATCGAAAAGAGGTGAAAGAGCCGTGTTGAGGCAAGCCAAAAGAGAGGCGCGTCTAGCAAAAAAAAGAGCAAAAAGAAAGAATATGGTGGAAGAACAAAATAGCGCACCAATAATGCACGATATCCTAAAGCCTATTACTTTAGAGGATTTAACTAATCCAGATAATAAGAAATAAATTTTGTGGGTAAATGGAAAAGGATGGAATTTACTTTCAAAAGCTCGAAAGAGCATTAAAAAAAAATCTTAAAAAAAGAAAAAAATTTCAAAAAAAATACAATAATAAGAAGAAAAAATGACAGTTTTATCGGACAAATGGATAAAAGAAATGGTGAGAACAAATAATATGATTAGTCCTTTTGAAAATAAACAAGTAAGAGGCAACAAGATCTCCTATGGTCTTTCTTCTTTTGGGTACGATGTGCGTGTTTCAAATGAATTTAAAATATTCACAAATGTGAATTCTGAGACAGTAGATCCTAAAAATTTTAAACAAAATAACTTTATTTCTAAAAAAGAGGATGAATGTATTATTCCACCAAATTCTTTTGTTCTATCAAGTACGGTCGAATATTTTAAGATACCAAATGATGTAATGGTAATATGTTTAGGAAAATCTACTTATGCTAGATGCGGAATAATTGTAAACGTTACTCCTTTGGAACCCAGCTGGGAGGGCAATGTGACACTGGAATTTTCTAATACCACTCCTCTTCCGGCAAAAATATATGCGAACGAAGGAGCTGCGCAATTTATTTTTCTAAAGGGAAATGAAAAGCCCGATATTACATATGCTGACAGAAATGGAAAATATATGAAGCAGTCCGGGGTAACACTTCCAAAAGTCTAATAGATGCAAAAATTAATAATTGTTGGGGGAAAAAAACTCAACGGTTCAATCACTATATCTGGATCGAAAAATGCAACTTTGCCCATTTTAGCCGCATCAATACTCAGTAAAAGTAAAATTATAATTCAAAATATTCCTTTGGTTAAAGATGTAGAGACAATGATTGATTTGCTTTCACTCTTAGGCTCGAAAGTCAAATTAACTAAAAAGCAAAAAAAAATAGAAATACTCAATAATAATAAACTTGGTACTTTTGTGCCTTATAAATTAGTTAAAACGATGAGGGCAGGAGTTTTAGTTTTGGGACCACTTTTGGCAAGATATAATAAAGCCAAAGTTTCTCTACCAGGAGGATGCGCAATTGGCTCAAGACCCGTGGATCTTCATCTTGGAGCCCTTAAAAAAATGGGAGTGAGTTTTAATATTAGAGAAGGATATATTAATGCAATTTCTAAAAATGGGCTAATTGGAAACAAAATTACCTTTCCAAAAATTTCCGTTGGAGCAACGGAAAATGCCATGATGGCGGCCTGTCTTGCTAAGGGCAAAACTATACTCAATAATTGTGCGTGCGAACCTGAAATAAAAGATTTGGGTAGATTTTTAATCAAAATGGGATGTAAAATTAAATGGCTTAATAAAAGAAAAATTGAAATTAATGGTGTTAAAAATCTTAAGACATTAACCAGCTATAGAGTAATGTTTGATAGAATTGAAGCAGGCACATATATGATTGCATCTGCTGTAACAGATGGTCGGATTAAAATAAAAAATATTAATCCAAAAATAATTAAAAATGAGATTTTAGTTTTAAAAAAAATGGGCGTAATAATAACTGTAAAATCAAAAGAAATAATAGTTCGTAACTCAAGGTGTATTAAAAAAATAAACCTTAAAACCTCTCCCTACCCAGGTTTTCCCACCGATCTTCAGGCTCAAGTCATGGTTTTAATGTGTGGAGCTAATGGAATTTCCAAAATAACAGAAAATATTTTTGAAAATAGATTTATGCATATACCAGAATTAAATAGGATGGGAGCTAAAATAAAAATTAAAGGCAATCAAGCAATCATACAGGGTAAAAAAAAATTAAACGCTGCGGAATTAATGGCAACTGACCTTAGAGCTTCAGTTTCACTTGTTTTGGCTGCTTTGTCATCAAAATCAAAAACAACTATTAATAGAGTTTATCATTTGGATAGAGGTTATGAAAATATAGAAAAAAAATTATCTAATTGCGGAGCTCAGATAAAAAGAATTAAATGATAAAGAGTATCAATCGGTTAAAACTTATTGGCAAAAATATTGAAGATTTAAAAACTATCTCAGCATACAGTCAAGACTCAATTGTTAAAATTAAGGATATTGTGTATTTAAAAGAAAATAAAATATTTATCGTGATGTTAAGTAGGTTTATGTGGGAGGATCTTGAAAAGGGTGTATTCAGAAATTATAAAAGAATCAAAAGTGTATTAAAATTTAATTTTATAGAAAATGTTTTAGCAAAAAATATAAATCAACAGCAAAAAAATAGAAATCTTGAATTACTAGCAATTAAAAGCAACTATAACCAAAATAATTTATATGATACAAGCTTAATCTTTTCTGGAAATAATGCTATATTGCTAAAATCTGAAGAAATAGATGTAATGCTTGATGATCAGGAGTATTTTTGGGAGGTAAAACATTCTCCCAAACATGGAGTATAAAATATTAGGATTATTGAACTAAAAAAATGGAAGTTTTTTTAAAAAAAAGTATTGAAACACCAGGATCGTTAGCTATAACATTGGCAGATTTTTTGGATTTAAAAAATTAATCAAAATTTAAAAATGTTGGATTGAACACGAAAGGTTGAAACATTGGCGAAACAAGATTTACTTGAATTTAAAGGCAAAGTTACTGAATTACTGCCCAATGCAATGTTTAGAGTAAAACTTGAAAATAACCACGAGATTCTTGCACATACAGCTGGAAAACTAAGAAAAAACAGAATTAGGGTTTTGGCTGGAGATCAAGTGATGGTTGAAGTTACTCCTTATGATCTGACTAAAGGAAGAATTATTTTTAGATACTAAATAACGGCCAGGTAGCTCAGTCGGTAGAGCAGAGCCCTGAAAAGGCTTGTGTCGGCGGTTCGATTCCGTCCCTGGCCACCACACTTATTTGAGTTTTTCATACGTTATACAACCGAGCTGGTCACACAATTGATACGTTCGGAATAGTTTTTTCATTAATTGATAAAAAAATGATAAATCAATAAACCAATAATCAATCCCTTAATAAAAGATATCCAAAAGATTCCATAATTAGAAATATTTAATTTTTTCTTCCACCATTCTATATATTTTTTATGCCAATCAAAAAATGTCTTCATAACAATAAAAGCAGAAATACGTGTAGAGATAGTTTTTTAATTAAAATCAATTTTTCTTGTTTAAGAGTTCTATTATCGTGTCTAATTTTTGCAGACCCTCTTTTTGTAATTTTTGTATGATTTTAATGTTTCTATAAGGAACTAAATAAACAAATATTCCAAATCCTATCAAAATTAGTAACCAAAATAATATTGTGTTCATATTTTTTTTTATAAAATAAATTTCATAATTTCTTCTAGAAATTAGATGAAAAAATATGTTTATTTATTAATCTTATTATACAACCACGCAAAAAATGCCCCTGCAATTCCCCAATCAACAAAACCCCATACCGCTCCAACAACGCTTCCCGTTGGTGTAAAACTGTATCCTATATATATTCTTTCAAATAGAGTGACCGGGCCTTCTGCTTTTCCAATTAGGATTAACCACCAAGCAAGAAAAAACATTGCACAAGCACCGAATATACCTGTTGTCAATGCTACTACACGAACATTCATATACTTTTCTCCTTAATTAATATTATATTCATAAATAATCATTTAATATTAGTAACACTATAAATGATAATGCCAATGAATAAAATAAATGTTTCTTTGCTAAAAGTCGATATAGATCAAATAATAATTGCTAATCTTATCATAGTAAAAAATTAATTTGATATTATACTTGTAATTCTAATCAGCATTAATAATCTTAATTTTCCAAGGGCAAAATAACATTATTTAAGAACTTTCATTCCCAAAAAAGTTTATGTTAGTGACTTGATGTTATTCTAAGTTACCTTAATTTATCTATAAAAACGTTTAATACTCTAGATTTTAGCTCAATCTATTAGCTTGACATATCTTATTAAATCAATTTAAAGGGAATGTTGTTGTAAGTTTTGCAACAACTAAGTTAAACAAAAATAAGGAAAAGTAAAAATGAGTCTAAAAGGTAAAGTGAAATGGTTCAATGGAACGAAAGGTTATGGTTTTATTGAAAGAGAAGACAAAGAAAAAGACGTGTTCGTTCATTCTTCAGCTGTAAGAGAAGCAGGATTGAAGTATCTAAATGAAGGTGATGAATTAACGTTTGAAGTTGAGAATACCGACAAGGGTCCTTCCGCAGTAAATCTGCAAAAAACCTCTTAATAGTATTTCAAACAAATTATTGTATAGGGAAAACCAATATTAGCTTTTAAATTAAGTCTAGTTTTATATCCCTATACAATTCTTTGTTGCATAAAAAATATATTTTGATATCTATTGGCTATGATTAAGAAACAAAAAAAACTATGTCTTTTTTCAAGTACAAAACACCATTTTGTGCACGCTAAGCTATTGCTTAGCTATTAATCATATAAAAAAATTTAAATTAAAAACTAATTAATATAAAACAAAGGAATGCAGCAGTAGCTCAGTTGGTTAGAGCACTAGTTTGTGGAACTAGGGGTCG
>Ga0187827_10005700_pt1 | contig 14630 bp, 16 predicted proteins | sample ETNtaG_39_FD_167969 | JGI IMG/M metagenome (GOLD analysis project Ga0187827, IMG submission 167969) | Marine microbial and viral communities from oxygen minimum zone, Eastern Pacific Ocean - ETNP2014_SV_150_PacBio MetaG (Illumina Assembly) | ecosystem: Environmental > Aquatic > Marine > Hypoxic...
TTTGAAAAGTATAAAGAAAAATATGTTAAGTTAATTGTTGTTAATAAGAAAGACTTATATCAGTTTGACCTATTTGTTGACCGACTTCTGAAGGCCGATGCACATGAGATTAAAATTATAGAGGATTTTTCTGATCTTGATCCCTCAAATGTTTCTGATGAAATTATAGACAAGACAGAAGATACGATGACCTTGTTAGAGAGCTATATAGATGAATTAGATGTGGCGCTAGATAAAGAACGCCTAAAAGGCACTATGCGTTCACTATACACTGAGGCACAGGACTTGGAGCTATAATTGATAATTTTTAAGTATGTAAGATGGCGCAACCTTCTCTCAACCGGCAATCAATTTACAGAAATACAACTGGACAGAAACAACACCACACTTATTATTGGTGAGAATGGGGCTGGTAAGTCTACCATCCTTGATGCATTGTGTTTTGGCCTGTTTGGCAAGCCCTTTCGCAATATGAATAAACCTCTTCTGGTAAATTCGGTAAACAACAACAGTTGTGTTGTGGAGGTAGAATTTGAAATAGGCTCAAAGAAAATTAAGGTGATACGGGGAATTAAACCTAATATTTTTGAGATTTACCTTAATGGTATAATGTATAATCAGGACGCTAATGTTAGAGACTATCAAAAATATCTTGAACAGCAAATTCTGAAATTGAACTATCGCAGTTTCACTCAGGTTGTAATTTTAGGCAGTTCTACATTTGTGCCATTTATGCAACTAAAAGCTAGACATAGGCGAGAAGTTGTTAATGAGATATTGGATATTCAAATTTTCTCAATAATGAATTTGGTGATGAGAGAAAGACTCAAAACATTGGTTGCTGATTTGAGAGAAAATGAATATCAGTGTGCCTTAGCTGAAGAGAAAATTGCACTACAGAACAAGTATATAGAGGATGTAAAGAAGAATAAGACTACGTTGGTTAAAGAAAAAACTGCGCTTATTTCAACTAATGAAGAAGAAATAGCTAAGAGACAGGAGAATGTAGAAAACCTCAAAAAAAGTAATGAGGATTTATCTTTTAATTCAGAAAATGCAACTGAGCAAACAGAGAAGATACAGAAACTCAAAGGTATCCATGAACGATTGAAAGTAAAGCGTTCTGCTACAAACAAGTATATAGACTTTTTTGAGAAAAACGATGACTGCCCAACGTGCGAACAACATATTGATGAGACATTTAAAGATAATATGATTGTTTCAAAAAAGACAGAGTATGAAAAGTTCGACACCGGCATAAAAGAACTAATAGAAGAATTAGAGAGACAAGAAACCATTAATGAAGCAATTCAAGATTATATTCGACAGATACGAGAGAATGACGCTGAGATAGGGAAAATTAATTTCTCTATCAAGGAGCTGGAAAAATTTAACAACACACTTTTCTCTGAGATTCAGGCTCTTGAATCTAGTACTGTGGGTAAGGGAGAAATTAAAAAACTGAAAACTCTCAAAAAGGAATTTTCTTATTTAGAGAAAGATAAAACAAACTTGGGTGTAGAGATTACCTATTCAGAAGCAGCCCGAAACATGCTTCAAGATACTGGTATAAAAACCAAAGTTATCAAGAAATATTTGCCTATAATGAACAAATTGATAAACACATACCTAAACTCTATGGAGTTCTATGTAAATTTTACCCTAGATGAAAATTTCAATGAAACAATTAAATCCCGTTATAGGGACGAATTTACCTATGCTTCCTTCAGCGAAGGCGAAAAGATGAGGATTGATTTGGCTCTACTCTTTACTTGGAGAGCAGTAGCTAAGATGAAGAATAGCACAAATACAAATTTATTGATACTGGATGAAATATTTGACAGCTCTCTTGATTCGACTGGCACTGATGAATTTCTGAAAATTCTCAACACGTTAGGAGATGAAAATGTGTTTGTTATCAGTCACAAACAGGACGCACTCGCAGACAAGTTCAGAAGTACAATTAGATTCCAGAAGGTGAAAAATTTTAGTCATGTGGCAGAATAATGGGCAAGCGATCAAACTTTGAACGAAATCCACGAGATTTTTATCCTACACCAAAAGAGGCTGTTATACCTCTTTTACCACACTTACCAGAAAAGGGTTTGTTTGCAGAACCTTGTGCTGGGGATGGTAGATTGATTAGGCACATTGAAGAATTTACAGGCCTGTCTGGTTACTGGATGACAGACATAGAACCACATGCTGATTTTATTGGTGCCGGTGATGCACTTACAGATCAGATTGTGGGGTGCGATATATGCATAACAAATCCACCTTGGGACAGAAAAATACTACATCCTCTAATTGACAATCTATCGAATCAACTTCCTACTTGGTTATTATTTGATGCTGATTGGATGCATACTAAACAATCAACACCTTATATAAATAAATGTTCCAAGATCGTCAGTGTTGGCCGAATTAGTTGGTTTGGCAACATGACGGGCAAAGACAATTGTGCTTGGTATCTTTTTGAAGATAAAGAAACAGAAACTACATTTTATGGAAGAATATAATGACTCAGAAATTTCACGAACCATTAAGCCGAGGGATGTCTTATGAAAGACCCAATTGAAGAACTTTTAGTAATAACTATGGAAGAATGCGGCGAATTGATTCAAGCATGTTCTAAAATGATAAGAAACCCCCTATCAGAAAATGTTTTAGAGAATCTTGTAGAAGAAGCAGGGGATGTCCAATGTATGGTAGAACTACTGCAAGAGTTTGATTTGGTATCGTGGAAGTCTATAGAGAAAAGAGTAAATATTAAACGTAATAAATTAAAGAAGTGGAGTAGTTTAATTGGAGACTCTTCCAACAAATAATTATGGAGTAATTTATGCCGACCCGCCATGGAATTTTCGTACACACTCTAAATCAGGTAGCAGACGCAGCGCTGCTGTTCATTATGGGTGCATGTGTATTGATGTTCGCTGTGATTTGCCTATCTCTATTGTTGCCCGTGATGCTGTTGTTTTACTTCTTTAGGTTTGTGATTCGATGCTCGACAGCGCTTTTAGAGTCATTGACGCATGGGGATGCAAATGAGCTTGACAAACACCGGCCGCCGTGATAGTAGGCAAGAGAAGTGACAAAAAATATCACTTTTTCGTAAATTTATTCTAATAAATGTATTTTTTTGCTTGACAAACCCTCTTGAATGTGTTAGCTTAAGATATGATGAGAAATACAGAAAAAGTACTTGATTTTACCACTACCCTCAATGCAGGGTATAGAGGTATGGTTTCTAAAAAACTGGACAAAATCCTTAAACGGGCGACCAAGAAGGGTTTAGATGGTCTTCTCACTTATGAGATTTCCGACACTTATGTTGTCGAATCCAAGTCCAAAGTGGATGAGGTTCCTGTAAAAACATCTATGATTGATGTTACCGTTAAGGGTGAAGTTCCCAAGATTAATGGTTGGGAATTCATTGGTAAATTGACCCATGATGGTGTTGGTGAGTTCGTTACCGTTCTCGCAGCTCCTGATATGGAAATTCCCACTAAATTCCGCAAGTCCAAAGGTTCTTGCGACCACTGCAAAACTGCTCGGTATCGGAAAGATACCTTTGTGATTTCCAAGGATGGAAAATTCATGGAAATTGGACGGTCTTGCTTGAAAGACTTTTTCCCCACTGTTAATATTGAGTGGGTTGTTAACTACTTTAAGTATGTTGATGACATGCTTAAAGGTGGTGAATTTGATGAAGTAGACCGTAGTCGGAATATGAAATTCCGGCCCACTGCTGATCTTGAATTAATCCTGATGGTTACTAACGCAGTAATTCGGGAAGACGGTTGGATGTCTGGAACCGCTGTAAAGAAAATTTTGGAAAATGACCCAGAGGCTTCAGTATCTCCTACTTCTTGGAAAATAGAATCTATAGTCGCTCTTAAAATGGGATTACGGCGTCTTGGAAAAAATGAAAAAGAATTGGTTCTGACCGAAAAGGATAAAGAAATTGTTCCCAAGGTTATCGATTTTGTGAAAAACGATATGTTTGGTGATAATGATTATGTCTATAACATGAAGAATTTCTTCAGCTTAGATGAAGTTGATATGCGGTACATCCCCTTTATCGCTTCGGCCATTCCTGCATACACTCGTTCTTTAGAGAAAAAGGCAGAAATGAAAATCAAGAAAAAGGTTTCAGAGTTTGTTGGTGAAATTGGTGATAAGATTTCTGCTGACGTTGAAGTTATTGGTTCTAAAATGGTTAATGGTTTTTATGGTTCTACCTTGTTGGTTCGGATGGTCGATACTGATGGTAACACATTTACCACTTTCTACTCTGGTTACAATGCAGAACCAGAAATTGGTGATAAGATTTCCATCTCTGGTACTGTCAAAAAACATGATATTTTCAAGGGATGGAAGAGTACTGTTCTGAAACGAGTGAAATTTTCTGCTTGACAAACCCTGTTGAATGTGGTAGCCTATAACTATGATGAAAAATAAATCAACACTTGCAAAACTTCTCTCTGAAGAGGATGTTAATGTAGTCCATAAACAGATGTCTACTGCATATTTTGATGCTAAAAAACGTGAATTAGGTCTTCCCATCTGGAAAGATGAGGAAATGACCAAAGACATTTATGACCTTATGGTTTGCCATGAGATTGGTCATGCATTGTGGACTCCGCTGGATATGTTGGAGAGTGCTGCATTACGGAAAATTAATCACTCTTTTGTGAATATTCTTGAAGATGCTCGGATTGAGAAAAAAGTAAAAAATAAGTATCCCGGCTCAGTTGGTGTTTTCAAACGTGGATATAATGATTTAATTTCCAAAAATTTCTTTGGAATTGATGATAATGACGTTAATGATCTTAATCTGATTGATAAAATTAATGTCTTTTTTAAGGGTAACAGTGATGTTACTTTCTCTAAAGAAGAAAAAGTTTGGGTTAAAAAAGTTGCGAATACCAAAACCCCTGATGACGTTCTTAAACTTGCTGAAGAACTTTACAAATATATGAAAGAAAATTCACCTAAGACAGAGCCGATGGATAATCCTGATGAGTCTGGTGAAGTTGGAGAAAAAGATGATGAAACTGATACTATTGAGTCTGTGTTTGGTGATAACCTGGATAGTGATAACGCCGATAATAATGGTGACATGGATGATGGTAATGAGTTAGATGACGATACCGATAAATCCGAAGGAGACTCCACGGTAGGTGGAGAAAGCTCAGAAAATGACGATAATGTTCCTAAAGCAACTACCGATACTGCATCAACTGATGCATTAGATGAATTGCGAGATAAAAATGCTGAAGAACGTCTTTATGCAAATATTCCAGAAATTAATATGAATAATCACATTGTTGACTATAAAACTTGCATAAAAGAGTTTTATGGTAAATATGCAGAAAATTCAGAAGATTGTTATTTTTCTGAAACTCTTGAAAAATTGGAAGAACTCAAAAAAGATTCAAAAAAGACTGTTGCATATATGGTTAAAGAATTTGAGATGAAAAAATCTGCTGACCTGTATGCTCGTGCTGCTGTTTCTAAAACTGGTTCTTTGAATATGGCCAAACTTCATACTTACAAATACAATGAAGACCTGTTTAAGAAGGTTACGGTCCTGCCTGGTGCTACTAATCACGGTATGGTTATGGTTTTGGATTGGTCTGGTTCAATGTATCAGAATTTAGCCGGTACTTGTGCTCAGTTATTTAATCTGATTTGGTTCTGCCGCAAGGTTAAAATTCCTTTTGAAGTCTTTGCATTTTCTGATATATATCCCCGTAAAGGGATTCTACCAGAAGGTTTTTTCCCTTGGCAGAATGAGTTTAAATATGGTGATATTGCTCTTAAACCCTTTAGTTTGTTAAACTTCTTCTCTAGTAATATGACTATAAAAGAAGAAATGGAAATGATGCACTCTATGTGGATGTACACTAATCGTTTTAATCGCCGTGATTATTATTATGATGCATATCCCCTCGCTCCACATGATGCCTATACTTTGGGTGGAACACCATTAAATGAAGCAATTATTGCCATGATGAAAATTGTTCCTAAATTTAAATCCGATACTGGTGTTCAGAAAGTAAATACGATTTTCTTGACTGATGGTGAGTCTAGTGGTCTAAAAGGGGTTTATGATTATTGTTTGGTGACTACCGGCCCCGACAAAGGCAACTATAATAAAACTAAAAAGAAGTTTCCTTGGAATAGGTTTGGTAAGAAAGATGTTGTAATTACTGACCTTAACAATAAAACGTATGAAATTAATTCTAGTTCTATGACAAACGAATTACTTAGTATCTTGAAAAATCAGGTTGGGAATCAGAATGTGGTTGGGTTCTTTATCGCTGGTTCTGGTCGAACCGGCCGGGTTGATAAACGTTCTCTTTACAGTTTGTGCCCTGGTGATTCTAATGATGCCATTATGGAAAAGGTTAAGTTTATTAACAAGAATAAGTATCTTGCAATTACGCAGTGCGGTTATGATGAATATTACGTTCTGCCTGGTGGAAATAATCTTTGTGTAGAAAGTGTAGGTTTGAGTGATGACCTGATTGGAGCTTCGAAAGCGAAATTGAAAACCGCTTTCGGTAAGTCCATGAAAGGTAAAATCGTCAGTCGGCCTCTCTTAAATAAGTTCATAAAATTGGTTACATAGTTAAAATAACGCTTGACAAGGGTTCCGATTTGTGGTAGCCTATATTATGATGAAAATTTTAAAGGATAATTGAAGAGGTCAATATGTATTTATCCCCAAGAAAAAAACTGTTTGTTGATACCGCCGCTGAAATGTTTGGTGTTGGTGCAACACTTACTAAAGCTATGACAAAAGAAGCTGCGGCAAAAGCGAAAGTTCCTTTCCCGTCTTGGTTTCGTAAAACTTGCAATGTAGGTTATAATGCTTACTTGTTGCCTAATGAAAATGAAGCTCCTACCCCAACTGATCTGACTACCCCATCTGCTGTTGAGGGGGAAACTACTATACTTAATCTGATTGCAACTAATATGGAAAAGGAAAATTTGGTTCCTTCCCCATTTAAGGGGTTTGTTGCTTGGGGTCATTTCTCTAAAATAGAAAAAATTGTCAAGTCTGGTTTGTTCTATCCCATCTTTATTACTGGCCTTTCTGGTAATGGTAAAACCTTGATGGTTGAAGAAGTTCATGCCAAACTTAAAAAGGAACTTATTCGGGTGAACGTCACTATCGAAACTGATGAAGATGATTTGCTTGGTGGCTTCCGACTTATTAACGGTGAAACCAAGTTTGTTCCCGGCCCTGTTATTGAGGCGATGGAACGAGGTTGCACTCTGTTACTTGATGAGTGTGATTTAGGTTCTAACAAATTACTCGCATTGCAGCCCGTCCTTGAAGGTAAAGGTGTTTATCTCAAGAAACTACTCAAGTGGATTACGCCTGCGCCTGGTTTTAACGTGATGGCGACTGCCAACACAAAAGGTAAAGGTTCAGAAGATGGACGCTTTATCGGAACCAACATTCTTAACGAAGCGTTCCTAGAACGGTTTGGTGTTACTCTTGAACAGCCCTATCCTACCACTGCTACTGAGAAGAAAATTGTTCTTGGTTCAATGGAAAAATATGGTTCTGTGGATGATGAGTTTGCAACTAACTTGGTTACTTGGTCTGATGTAATTCGGAAAACCTTCTATGATGATGGTGTTGATGAAGTTATCTCAACTCGCCGGTTAGACCACATTGTAAAAGCGTTCGCCATTTTTGGTGATAAGATGGAAGCAATTGAGTTGTGTGTTGCACGGTTTGATGATGATACTAAGGAATCTTTCCTTGACCTCTACACCAAAATTGATGCTGGTATTTTGGAAGAAGAAACAACCAAGGATTTGGATGTTTCGGACTTCAAGGATGAAGATGACCCCTTTTAAAAAATAATGTCCTTCCCTGGCCCCCGTCGAAAGGCGGGGGATTTACTAAAATAAAATGGTTGCAGAGTATTTTTATGAACTTTCTGATTTTAACTCCTGATGGTGTAGGTAGTACATATCTACAACGAGCTCTTGCTGTATATCTAAATTCAAGTGGTAAGGAATACTATAACACTCATGAACTTTTAAATGGAGTAGATTTAGATCATAATGGAAATTTGTATAAAAAATTTAAAGGTTATAAACAAAGTCTTGAAGAAATTTGTGATATGCTTGATGCAAACCAAGGTCAATTAGTATCTAGGGTTGCTCAATATCATATTGAAAAAAGATTAAGTGGAGAATTTTTTAATCCCCCACAAGGAATTAGAAGTAGACCAATATCAATTGATATTTTACAACGTAATCAGAAAGAAGATTATAAACCATTCTATAAGAAATGTAAGAGTGTGTTTGACAAAATAATATATTGCGTCCGTGATCCATTCGAGTATTCTCTTAGTTGGAGTATAAGAAAGGAGACTGGCAAGTTAAATGTATACTCTATAGAAGAACGTATAAAGAGTCATGGTGAAGATGTTACTTATGATATAAATTTAAATTTTATGAAAAGAAAATTGCACCAATATAATAGGTATTTGTATTGGGTTAAAGATAATTTTCCCAATGCGATGGCTATAAATTATGATGATATTCATAACGATATAGATTTAATTGTTTCTAATTTAACAGGTCTTGATTATTCTATAAAGGACGATTTTGGTATTAGTTTACAGGAATATAGTGTCATGTTGTATAAACTTAGTTTAATATACAACAAAAATTTAATATACTCAGACAATTTAATAGAGTATCAAAAAAGACTTATACAAGAGGGAAAGTTATTTAATGGTATGCCTATTAAAATGTCCACTTTACACGATAAGGTCAGAAAAGTGACAAACTTTTTACAGTGTTTAGAAACATATAATAAATTCACAGATACTTCTAATGAGTTTCCAGTAATAAGTAAGTCCGATATATATAACAGAATTGAATTAGAAGACAAAATATATTGTCTTTAAATATTAATAAAAGATTACCTTCCCCTTAGTCATGTAACGCTTAAAAAGCAGAAAGGATCAAAATGTCAAGCAAAAAAAACAAAAGGGACTTGATTAATCTTGGGGATTGTAGTAGAATGTATATATTAACTTATAAGAGGAGCAATTATGAATAAGTTTTTGACGGTTGCATTTGCAACAACTTTACTGTCTTCACCCGCAATGGCTGAGGATAAAACGGCGACAATTCCGGCACCAAAATCTATCACTATTACTTGTTCGGATGATGTCCGGCCGGGTACACTAGTTTTGTCCAATCCACCTAAATTTAGTTGTGAAGATTATAAACTTGCTAAATCTATGATAGGTACAGGTATCACAGTCGGCCCAACCTCAAATGTTGATCAGATTCTATCAGGTTTGCGTAGAACAAATCGCAAAACTTCAACATCCCCTGTTTATGAACCTACTGTACGTTGCACATATCGTAATAAGTTTGGAAAGTGTCTTGATAACGGTCCTAGAGTTGTTATGGATAATTCTTGGAGGCCTGTTGAAACAGTTCCCTTGGATGATTTCGATAAGAAATTTCCAGGCATCTCTCGCAACAGAAAATTCTTCATAAGTGATAGTATCACTTGCCGTGGATGGGTTTCTGTTTCTAGAATTCTTAACGGAGAATGTTCTGACGCAAAGGTTAGGACTGTTACTGCTAATTAAATTTTAAAAAAAAACTAAAAGGGCGTTGACTTACCGACCTATATAGTAGTATAATAATAATAACAATACAGAGTTTTTGGTACGTTTTTACTGTAAAAATGCAGTCAAATTTGACTAAAAAAACGCACATTTAATCGCACCGCCTTATAGGGGTGCATAACATAATCTTGCTTAGTAAAGGAGATAAAAAACATGGTTACTAGCAAAGCACTAAGTCTTCTCGACAATTTCAACCAACTAACCCCGTATGCAGTCGGGTTTGATCGTGTATTCGATCAACTCAACACTTACGTTGCTAACAACGCAACTTCTACAGGGTTTCCGCCTTATAATATCCGAAAGGATGGTGAATACAATTTTGTTATTGAAATGGCACTGGCTGGCTTCGGTAAAAAAGATATCGAAGTTGAAGTTGCTGATGGGACTCTCACTGTAAAATCCGTAAAGGAAAATAGTGAGGACGATTCTACATTATATCGTGGAATTTCGTATCGGAGATTTGAGCGCAAGTTTACTCTTGCCGATGATATTATTGTCAAAGATGCGAAACTTGAGAATGGCATGCTCTCGATTGACCTCGAGCGTGTTGTTCCAGAAGAGAAGAAGCCTCGACTTATTACAGTCAAATAAATTCTCTTGTATATTATGAGAAAAGGGGGTTGACTTTCAGCTCCCTTTTCTATAAAATAGAATAAAATTGATAAGGAGATTCTTATGGGAATTCGAATGTTTGATGTTGACCCCTCACAAGCCGAAGAAGGTTTGGACGGTCAAGTTGCAGAAGAAGATTTAAACCAAGGCGAAGGGCCGCCTGAAGATAGAGATGGAAATGTTGCATCTCGACCAGCAAATGCCCCAAGATATGGCGTAAAATTTGAGGAAGGAAAAGCTGTACCTAAAGAAAAACATGTGCCTAAGAGTAGTAGCGAAACGGTCTATACTTCTGACGGTGCAAGTGAAGCAGCCGATGAAGCACTAACCTTTGCTCAGGAACTTGCAGATGAAGAAGCTGCAATGGAAGAGGACAATCATGGTTTGCGTTATGCTCTTCGGCCAATTAAAAGTTGGGTTTTAGGCCGGATTGAATGGCCGATGGAGATTATTGATGAACTCAATGCTCATATCGATGATGTTGTTATTCCAGCCAATGAAAATTATGGTGAAGGCCTTGTTGGTCAGTTTAAACAAAACGAAAAATCTGCCCAGTTAAATTTTGATCTCACCTCTGAAACTGGTAAACAACTCAAGACAATTTTGGATCAAATCGGTACTACTTACCTTAAATCAGGTTATGACCGGGATGCTCGAGCAGATTGTTTCCAGGCTTGGACAAACCATGCGTATGCTGGTGATTATAATCCTTTCCATGATCATGGTGTACAAACACCAGCCGGGATTTCTGCTTATTTGTATTTGAAAGTGCCTCCTTGTATTGAGGAATTGCCTGAAGTTAATCCACAGATAAAGGATTCTGGCGGCGGTATTGACGGATTTACTCATTTAGTGTGGGGATTGAACAGTCGCCGAGATATTATGATGTTGAAACCGCAAACTGAAGAATATATTAAACCGATGGTAGGAACCATGTGTGTATTTCCACAATGGCTGAAACATCAAGTAATACCTTTCTTTGGTGAAGGTGAACGCAGAACTTTGGCTATTAACTGGAATGTCCATGATTCAGATACAGAAATGCGTAAATTGATGTCTGAACGTGAATTTACTCAGTATTTGGAAACAAAATCTACTCTTTCAGATAAACTCATTTCAAAAGATGACTAAACCTTACAAGTATTCTGAAGACACAGCTCTTGCTGAGTTAAAGGATTATATTGACTCCACATATGATGAACACTATAGCAAAAACAAATATCAAGCTACAGAGTTCATCATAGATGGTGGTCATGGCGAAGGGTTTTGTATCGGCAACATACTCAAGTATGCTCAACGATACGGCAGAAAGGGAGATAAGAACAGAAGTGACTTGCTTAAGTTGCTTCATTATGGTATTATTGCTTTACATATTAACGATTTGGAGAAAAAATGAAACTTAGTAATGAAACGGTTTTGGTATTGAAGAATTTTTCAACAATTAACCAAAACCTTGTGATTAAGGCTGGTAAGAAAATCTCTACCATGTCTGCTATGAAAAATATTGTAGCTTCTGCTGAAGTAGAAGAAAAATTCCCACAAGACTTTGCAATTTATGACTTAAACGAGTTTTTAGCTGCATTGTCTATTTTCACAACTGTTGATCTGGATTTCAAAGAAGACTTTGTTGTTATCACCGAAAATGGTGATTCTCGTAGAGCCTTGCAGTATTGGTATTCTGATCCCTCTGTAGTAACAAGTCCCAGAAATGATATTTCTATGCCCAATCCAGAGGTTGAATTCAATTTTACATCTGGTACTCTTTCAGAGGTAACTAAGGCTGCTGCTATTATTGGAGCTCCTGATATGGTTCTAGAAGGTTTGAATAAGGGCAATGCTATTATTAAGGTGACTGATAAGAAAAATGATACAGCGAATGATTTCAAAGTTCATGTTCCTGTTGGTGAAAATGTCGAGGATGTGCCTTATAAGTTCTGGTTTAAAGTTGAAAATTTGAAACTTATTCCTGGCACATATGCTGTGAACGTATCGTCAAAGAAGATCAGCCATTTTACAAACACAAAAGTGCCTGTACAATATTTCATTGCATTAGAGCCGGAGTCTACATACCCAGATGAATGATACATTTTTGTGGGTTGAACTATATCGACCAAAAAATGTAGATTCATGTGTTCTGCCCAATGTCTTAAAAAATACTCTAAACGATTTTGTTTGTGAAGGTCAACTTCCCAATTTAATTTTTTCTGGCGCCCCTGGCGTTGGTAAAACAACAGCAGCAAAGGCTCTGTTAGAGGAACTTGGCAACACCTATATGATGATAAATGGCTCGGAAGAGTCTGGTATAGATGTTCTGAGAACCAAAATTAAAAATTTCGCTTCCACTGTGTCTCTACATGGTGGCCGCAAATATATTATTTTGGATGAGGCAGATTATCTAAATCCACAATCAACACAACCAGCCTTGCGTGGGTTCATTGAAGAGTTTTATAAGAACTGTGGGTTTATTCTGACTTGTAATTACAAGAACCGAATTATCCCAGCTCTACAATCACGTTGTAGTGTAATTGATTTTAATATTCCAGCAAAAGAAAAACAAAAACTTGCCGCAGAGTTCATGGATCGCACTATTTCGATTTTGGACGAATGTAAAGTAAACTACGACAAGCGGGTGGTAGCTGAAGTTATCAATAAATTCTTCCCCGATTGGCGAAGAGTTTTAAATGAACTGCAACGATATTCTGTATCGGGAACTATTGATGCTGGCATTCTTGTTGATATAGCTGAGGTTAATATCAAGGAGTTGATACATTGCATGAAAAACAAGGAGTTTACAAATGTCAGGAAATGGGTAGTCGATAATTTAGATAATGACTCAACTAAGTTGTTTCGTCGTTTATACGACAGCCTTTACGATTATGTTGATGGCAGTAGCATACCCCATCTTGTCGTAATTCTGGGGGAATATCAGTATAAATCAGCTTTCGTTTCTGATCAAGAGATAAATATGTTAGCGTGTTTAACAGAGATTATGGCTAGGGGGAAGTTTAAATGAAAATTGATATTTATGATAATATATTAGAAAATCACAACGCAATGTTGGTTGATAATGAAGTTAGAAACCTAACGTGGAAATATGATTATAAATCTGCAACAAATAAACCAAATCTACATTGGCACAATCTTTTAGGCCACAACAGCGAAGAATGTGTTGCTGGTGGTTATGAATGGGCTGATAGTATTTTTAACTATGCTACAAACAAGTTAGATTTCAAGTCCAAATATGGTATTACTGGATATGAAAGAATTTATTGCAATGGCCAAACTTTTGGTTTAGAAACTCATCTTCACTATGATGATTCGGATTCCCCGATACCAGCAGAACAAAGGTATACCTTTGTTTACTACCCAAGGCTTGATTGGAAAGCAGAGTGGGGCGGCGGTACAATTATTTACAATAAAGATACCTTAGAGATAGAAGGGCAAAGCAAATACAAAGGGAATCGAATGGTTGCCTTTCATGGTGGTGTTCATCCACATGGAGCCGCTCCTATTTCTCGACACTGTTATGAACTAAGAACTATTGTTGTCTTTAAGTGTATTGTTTCATAATGTATGAACTCAAGGATTATCTTAATGCAATAAACCATACTAAAGAACCTCTATTAGATTCTGAAGATGAGTTGTGGGAAAAGAAATTTGCTCCATTTATCATCAATAAATGTGTAGCTCCCTTTGAAGATACCCTTATGTTGGTTAACGAAATTAATCAATTGCACCACCTAGACAAGAAAATGCAGTTTGATTTTTTGATAAATAGTCTAAGACCAAGGAAAAGATACGCACCTTGGCTGAAGGCGAAGAAATTGAAGAATCTAGAGTATGTTAAAGAGTTTTATGGATATAACAACGAAAAAGCTAAAATTGCTCTTGACATATTAAGTGATGAACAAATTTCCGCTATAAAAAAGAGATTGTATAAAGGTGGAAGAGATGGAAGAAATTAATTGGACACAGGAGCAAATGCTTGAAGTGTCGCTTAAAGAACCTGATGATTTTTTAAAAGTACGGGAAACTCTTTCCCGTATTGGTGTAGCTTCCAGAAAGGAAAGAAAACTTTATCAGTCCTGTCACATACTGCATAAACAGGGGCGATATTATATTGTGCATTTTAAAGAGCTATTTGCTTTAGACGGAAAGAAAACAAATTTGTCCAGTAATGATATCGCTCGAAGAAACACCATAACCAATCTTTTAAGAGATTGGGGCTTAGTTGAAGTACTAAACCCTATCGATAATGTAGCACCACTAAGTCAAATTAAAGTTTTAACCTTTAGTGAGAAGTCTGATTGGATTCTAGAAACCAAATACAAT
>Ga0187827_10005701_pt1 | contig 14630 bp, 12 predicted proteins | sample ETNtaG_39_FD_167969 | JGI IMG/M metagenome (GOLD analysis project Ga0187827, IMG submission 167969) | Marine microbial and viral communities from oxygen minimum zone, Eastern Pacific Ocean - ETNP2014_SV_150_PacBio MetaG (Illumina Assembly) | ecosystem: Environmental > Aquatic > Marine > Hypoxic...
AACATAATGATTATGTATAGAGGAACAGTTGTAGAAGCAGGGACCGTTGACTCGGTAATTCCCGACCCTCAACACCCGTATACGAAACTATTGATCGAATCGATCCCTCAACCCGACCCTAAGAACCGCTGGGGTTCAGAACCGCCGCAACAAAACTGGGATACATCTGACCTTCAGATCGCTGGCTGTAGATTCGCTGATCGATGCCCTGCTGTGATGGATCGATGCCACGACACGAGACCAGCACAATACTTAATAAATGATCACCAACTCACGGCATGCCTTCTCCACGAAGAAAAGGGTGAAATGCCAAACACTGATATCACGACCACTTTCCAGACGGAAAAAGAGACTATTAAAGCAGTCCCTGCTAAATGATCAGGGCTGAGATCCGAATTCATAAACTCCGAAGTTCACGATATAAATCGCCAAGCCTTCGGAGTTAGTATTTGACCTATAACCAACCCGACATCGACAGAACCAAGGATCGTTAAGGTAGGCGGAATCAGAAGTGTCAGGATGATGGCACAGCGAAATCAGTTACAAACTCTGGTTTACCCTGAATATCCAGCTTCACACGGTAAAGGTCACCACCGCGATAAGTGTTCATATCGAATCCTTCAGGCTCCCAGCCCGACCTCTCAGGATCACCAGTCCCGAAATTGGCAGTTGTAACATAAAGCTCGTTCAGTTCCGTACCACCAAACATTGCTGATGACGTCTGAGCAGCAGGAATCTCTACACGGCGTTCTTCCTTACCATCAGGATCAAACCGCACCACCATCCCGCCATACCATATCGCCGACCAAACAAATCCTTCTGCGTCAACAGTCATGCCGTCTGGAATGCCCCAGTTGTCAGGAATAGTAGTAAACACTTGTTTATTTGTGATACTGCCAGTGGTCGGATTGTGATCCCACTTGTAAATCTCGTGTTTCGGTGAGTCAGTAGAGTAAAACGTCGTTAAATCTGGCGAAAATCCCATTCCGTTGCAAAGATCCAATCCGTCATCAATTATTTCCGTCGAACCGTCCGGTTTAAATCTGAATAAGGAGCACGAGTCTAAATGTCCGCTTCCACCATAAAGGCTACCGTCCGGGCCAACACTGATGTCGTTTAACTTAATGGGACGACCATCAACATCTCCACGATGTAACCAGGTGAAATTATCATCGGAGTTCCATAACTGAACTCCCTCCCATGTCCCAACAGTAAGCCCGCCGCCCTTATTACGGGTCACACCCGCAACGTTGTAACCCTGATGAAGTAATGTGTTATCGCCGGTAACGGGGTTGTAATTCCAGAATTTACCGCCCTGAATATCAATCCAGTAAAGTGTCTGAGATTCCATATCCCAAACAGGCCCCTCTCCAACTAGTGCATTCTCTGCCGCGAGTTTCTCTACGTTATTTGCCATCAATAGCTCCTGTGGTTAGTACAAATACGTCAGGATCAGATCCCGGTTTCAATCACTTCTCTCCTTTACAGTAACAAATGTAAATCAAGCAATGGCGATACTTGGCAAAATAGCTCCGCACAAAATGCTTAATATCCGGTATATTTTCGCTGTGACACTATTTGTTTTTCAGAATATTAGGATCCTGCCATGACATCTGACGTTTACTTTATGGACGCGAGAAGCGATTCGGCCGATACCAGCTTGATTGCGAAAACAGTTACTGTTTTCGACGCAGCGGGACTAGACAAACTCGTCGAACCAGGAGATGTAGTTGCAATAAAACTTCATTGTGGCGAATGGAACTCCAGTGCCTATTTGCGCCCTGTTTATGCCCGGGCAATTGCTGATCGAGTGAAACAACTAGGTGGACGACCGTTCGTGTGTGACACAACCACTTTGACTTACAGCCCATTTTCGACTCGATCAACTGAGCTTGACCTCCTGCAAACTGCGGAGAGAAACGGCTTTTCATCTGCGGTCCTTGGCTGCCCATTCATCGTTGCCGATGGCTACGTAGGCACCAGTGACTACCGAGTCGATATCCCAGAAGGGTACCTGCTCAAAGAGGCATACGTGGCACAGGCAATCGCTGCAGCAGACGTCCTCATCGCCCTGACACACTTCAAAGGTCACGGGATGGGTGTTATCGGTGGGGCGTTAAAGAATCTTGGAATCGGAGCGCAGTCAAAGCGGGGCAAGTTTAACGTCCACATGGGCGGTCATCCAAAGTACGGTGTAGGAGCTGCGGTAAAGTTCGACGAAAAATTCATTGTAGACAAAGAGAAGGATGACGAGTGGGAGTTAATCGAAGAAGCCTGCCCAATTGGCCTGTTCGAGATAAGAGAGGACAACACGATAGCATGGGACAGAGACAAGTGTATGACATGTCTTGGATGCGTCGGTGTCATGAATCCTCGCGGCATTTTTCAACCAAATCAAATACAATTTGATGCCACCGATATTGCCATCGGGGATGCAGCATTGGGAGTTGTCAAAACCGTCCCAAAAGTGGGCTTCGTTACATTGGCTATCGACGTGTCGCCGAAATGTGACTGCGCTGGATTCTCAGACATGCCGATCGTTCCTAATCTCGGGGTTTTCGCAAGCACGGATCCCGTTGCAATCGATCAGGCCTGCGTGGACGCAGTCACCGATTCACCAGGTATGCCCGGATCCCTTAGCGACGAGATGGGTGTGGGAGACGCTGGTGAGCGAAAATTCGACCTGGCAGGAGCGGCCATAGAGGGTCTTTCCGAACAGACCACGATAAACACTGCTGTGGTCAACGGTCTCGGCAGCAGAAACTACGAATTACACCACGTAGAGCCCGTCGGCAGAGAAAAGTTCAGGTTCCCTTACGATGAACGACCAACGCGACAACGGTTCGCACGAATGTTTGAAAAGTTCCAGCCTTTCCCATTCGACCGTCACGACGGTCACGGTTTCAACAGACTACCTGAAGTGGATATAGAGGCGGTCAAACCACACGACGGACCAACCGTTGGAACCCATTCACACGCCCCCTACCACGGCGATGGAACTAGCAACGGCCCAAACGGTCACAGTGCGCCAGAAAATCAATGGCATCCCGGAGAAGAAGGCACGCGTTCGCATTCGACGACACACGAACACTGAGAAACAACCTTTCGGAGAATACAAACGAGTTAGGAGACTTTTAAATAATGGCAAGAGCACAGGATATGCTCGACGAAGCAATAACACTCATCTCGGACGCAGGGCAAAACGAGCTTGCAGATCGGCTCTCTGTTCAACGTGAAAAATTCTTTTTTACCTCACTTGCCGGTGTTCCACTTGCGAACAAAGTAAAGAAGGCAGGCACCACTTTAAATGCTGATGATTCGGATACAAATGTTGCAGCGGTAGAGGCTCTTGTAGCCGAGATAGAGGATAAGGCCGACGCCCCCGGGACAGTCCTGACCTAATGACATCAGTATTGGTTACAGGCGGTGCCGGCAGCATGGGCCGGCTGGTCTGCGGTCAACTTGCATCCGAAAGGCACACGGTCCGAGCTTTCGATCTGGCGACGGCAAACTTCGAAGGCCTTGCCGTTGACATTTGTGTCTTAGCAGGAGATCTCACATCAGAAACCGATCTGAAATCAGCGATCGACGGTATTGACGTGGTTGTGCATCTGGCGGCAATCTTACCGCCTGTAGCCGACCAGGATATCGAATTAGCCCGGCTGGTTAACGTGCATGGCACGAAGATGCTTGTCGAGTCAATGAAGTCCAATAACCCCAGCGCAAGGCTGGTGTTTAGTTCATCGGTGAGCGTTTATGGTGCACCAACCGTTGACACCGATGTAGCCACTTCGATGCGTTATAACCCAGACGACAATTACGCCAAAACCAAAGCCGAATCTGAACAGTTAGTCTTAAATTCGGGTCTCGATTCTTGCGTGCTACGAATCTCGGGTGTTTCGATTCCTGTATTCCAGGAGCCACCTGCCGAATGGCCTTTTCTGCCCGATCAAAAAATTGAGTTCATACACCGGAACGATGCAGTATCCGCAATCACCTCAGCCGTAACCGCAGAATTAACCGATGCAACCAGAATCGTCAACATCAGCGGCGGTAATACGTGGCGTATGACAGGATCTAAGTACATCACGGATTACTTCAAAATGATAGGAGTTAATCCTGATGAAGCTATATACCAGTCCTCTGAAGGTCACTTCGCCTGGTATTCAGACGAGGGTGGAAATGACACTCTCAAATACCAAAATAATTCTTATCCTGCTTATCTCGCACAGTTACAAGGGGATATTGACCATCTCATGGCCGAGTAAGCGTTCGAAAGCGCCTTTGCGATCAAACCATACCTCACCTTCAATCCAAAATTTTGAGACTAAATAATGGGAGCACTAACAGTCAATCTTATGGACGATAATTCTCCCGTGGTTTTGATGGAATAACGCGTATCTTTTTCGAGATAAACGACATCACCTGGATCTGCAACAAACGATTCCTCGCCTTCAACTGACCAGGTAATCTTGCCCTGCAGCACCACCCACCAGCGATTTTCATCAGAATGCAGGTCCGAGCCAGAAGATTGACCTGGTAATTCATGAGTATATGTAGCGTAATTTCTATTGTCGGAAACGACTATTTCAATCCAGTCTCTAGAAGTACCATTACGATCAACAAGTGCTTTCAATTTTGTATGTATCAAATTAGGATTAGTCTGACCATCATCCACAGGTATTAATCGACATGGGGCTACCCCTTTTATATCGTGGTTACTCTTTGGATGAGTTACCCCGAACCGAATCGCCTGCACACCCTCTTTTGGGCGAATGTCGTGCGCAAATCCAGCGGGGGCCATAATTATGTCGCCCCAATTGGAAACAACCGGTTCATACTGACCAATCTGCCATTGTGTCCGACCATCAAGGGCTATCCACCACTCATTGAAATCAGGGTGGATATGAGGATCCGGTGGGGTACCAGGAGGCCCAGATATCCAAACTGCACGATTTCTTCCGTCTTCGACCAACTGTTCTGCCCAACGCTCACCTTCACCATGCCTACCCATAATTTCCGAATGACGGGCTATTCGCAAATTCATAGAGGCTGCTGTAACCATTCGCAATTCTCCTCACTCAACTGCTGTCTGAGTCGATATAGCCGCCTGCATCATAGCCCTTGCATAACCAACGGTGTAGGCGAATCCTGCGTATGTAGTAGCCGATATTCCATCGAATGGAAACTCAGTATCGGAGTCGTTTAGCGGGGGATGCTCGGGATAAATCAAGCGCTGGTATTTCTGCCGCACGAGCTCGCTCATCACAGCAAACATATCTACCTGACCTTCATCAATCCAAACCTCGGTATAATCGAGATTCGGGACCCGTGAAACAACATTACGAAAGTGCACATGGTTGATTTGGTCTCGTTCACCAAAATAACGACATACTTCAACTGGATCGTGCCCGAGCTCTTTTGTCACTCCACAGTCAAAAGTTATCCCGTTGTATGGACTGGGGACAATATCCGCAAATTTCTTCCATCCTTCCACCGTGCTCATTATCTGTCCTGAACCTCGGCTCACAGGAGCAGGAGGGTCATTTGGATGTAGCGCCAGACGCACATTGGCCTCTTCGGCTACTGGAATTACAGCCTTTAAAAAATAGGTAACGTTATCCCACATTTCAGCTAATGAATACGTCCGCTCGCCTACGAAAGGTGGTAACTCTTTCACCCGTTCATAATTAAAATCCATCAACCCAGAACCACCCCTGCCAGGCACCACGCGATAGCCTTCGACGACGCGATGCGCGTAAAAGTTATACTCCATCACTGGCAAGCCCTGCCTGCCCGCAATTTGAATTGCCCGATTAATGGTGTCAATATCCTCATCGCGTCCATCCTTACCAAATCGCACACGATCTGACGGGTTGAACATGATGTTCCTTAACTCAAGATCAGCAACAGACGTTCGATCGATGTGTCGTTTCAAGTTCTGATCAGTCCAAGTCTCGAGTCCACCGGTATCAAGCCCGGCCATACTGATTCCAGTCACTCCCAACTGCTTTACACGACGCAGAGAGCGATCTTCCAGGTTTTCAAGGAACAATGTCAGTGTTGGAGTTTCACTGGATTCAGGCCAGTGACCCTGATTTTTTATCGAATCGTTAATTCCGTCAGCATCGTAAATCATTCGTTCATCCTAACCTCGGAAAGTCCGTCAACAAATTTTTCGCTTTCCTGAGACATTCCATGTACAACGTACTCGCAGTCAATTGATAGACAAAACCACAGCCAGTCATCAATCTCATACCTTTACCATATAAATATCGATGCATAGCGATCGCACCAACGCGACAGAATAACGGAAGAAACTACAGGTCGGGAGACAGGCCTGTTGAAATTCAAAGAGCACACAGTTATTCAAAAAGTTAGATTCAGGATTTAATGTTAGATTCAAATAGTTCACCGAATCTCCTAAATTGAGCATAGTAAAAATCCTATTAGGGTTACCCTTACATGGCGATTGGAAACGTCTGGCGCACTCATGAACAGGAGCAGAATCATAAATGCCTGAATGGTGGATTGAAGCAACTTTACCTTCAGCCGTTTTCATCTGCTTATTTCTTCTGTGGGTGTTAATACCGGCTCCAGATAGCGAATCTGATTTTGCAAGCAGATTGCGGGACAGGTTCCGCAAATAATGTTTGCATCCGCCGATCGCAAGAGACTCATAGCAGGCCTGCTCATATTAGCAGTCGTTTTAGGCTTGTTTCTGGCTTTCAACCGTCTACCAAAAATTGGAATAGTAGGCGAAGATCTGGATGCAGTGACCTCCCCCACCAGTCAATGCTTCCAGGGGTTTTGTATTGAACGCGATCCTGGCGTCAGTTTTGTAAGTCGCTGGCTGAGTTTCTCCGTCTCATACCTACGGCTGGTGACCGTAGGTATGACTTTCGCGTTCGTCACGGCGGGTTTGGCCGAAGCTTTCCTTTTTTCAAAATCTGTAGGAAAAGGCCTACCAACGGCCGGGGTGTTTCGCCGAACTGTCCAGGGAGCGGCAGCGGGAGGCGTAATGAATCTCTGTTCTGCGTGCATTGTTCCTGTGTCATCCGCTTTTCACAAACGAGCCAGCATTGAAGGTGCTGTGGCAATGGTCCAAGGATCGACAACACTGAACATCCCGGCACTAGCGATGGTATTTTTCGTGTTCAGCCCGGTACTTGGAATAAGTCGACTTGCTCTGGCAGTGGTCGGCGCACTGATCATCGGGCCGATCGTCGTTTTAAGCATCAGAAAAGATCGAGTTAAAGCTGTAGAAATACCCGACACATTTCAAGACAGTGCAGATCATGCAGGATGGAAAGAAACGTTAGCACCCGCTTTCAGACACTGGGGAAAGGCAAGTATTGGCTACGCTGTCAGGCTTTCACCGATCATGATCGTGGCAGGTTTTGCGAGTGGACTAGTCATCCAATGGCTAAACCCTGAAGTCGTTGCTACCTATCTTGGAAACGATGTCCGTGGCGTGTTGATCGCCGCAACATTTGGGGTACTTATAAACGTCCCGCTGCTTTTCGAAATTCCTTTAGTCGCCCTGCTTCTACTCATTGGTATGGGAACAGCCCCAGGCGCAACATTGCTTTTCAGCGCTGCGGCTGGAGGACCCGTGACTTTCTGGGGCCTTGCGAAGTTAATGCCTCGAAAAGGAGTCGTTACATTCGCTACTGCAACGTGGGGAGTGGGGGCTCTAGGAGGATTACTGGTACTGCTTGGAGGTAATTATTTCTGGGAAGACGCAGGTCTCAATGACAGGATCAGAAAATCTGCAGAACAGAGATCGGTCCAACAATTATTCCTGGAATCCGGCTATAGCCCTGCGATAGACATAATTGACCCCGAAGTTTTCGACGGTATTCCTGGCGATGATGAGTTCGCTCCATTCCAAAACATCGCCCCTTTGATTGGTACTGATGCGCTAATCGAAAACCGTTACCCAGGTGTAGCGATATTTGATTTCGACAGGGATGGCGACCTGGATTTCTACGTAACATCCGCTGAATCGAATGCAGTGTTCCAGATCACCCGCGGTGGGGCTAACCGGCTATTCAGGAATGACGGACCTAATATTTTCACGGATGTCGCCGAATCAGCCGGCGTGGCTGCAAGCTCTCAGAACTCGACCGCTGTGGCCGCCTGTGACTTCGACAATGACGGCTATCAAGATCTCTACGTTGGTGCACAAGGCCGAATCGGAGACAGCCTGGATTACCGTTCACTGACCGAGCACCCAAATCTGGCTGTCGTGATGCAGGATCGGTTATTCCACAACAACGGTGACGGTACATTTACAGATATCACAGCGATCGCATTCCCTGAGCACGTGAACATCAGATCCGCTGCCAGCATCGCATGTGGAGATATCGATAACGATGGCTGGCTTGATCTATACGTCGGCAATCGGGCAGATCAGGATTTCGTCCGATTCGACACATCGCGTCATCACGGTCACTACAACACGTTTTTCCACAATAACGGGGATCTCACATTCTCTGATTTTACAGAGGAAGCAGGATTGAAATCACCACAAATTCGAATGCGTGATCTGGACGGCAACCCGATCACATTCCCCCAACCGAATGGAGCACCTTTCGAAGGATTTGACATCAGTGTGGTAGATGGAGCAGGCAATGTGGTCGGAGATCCCGCAGGACAGACTTGGGCGACAGCAATGTTCGATCATGATTCCGACGGTGACCTAGACCTATGGATTGGTGACGATGGAGACAGACTCAAGGTTTACCGCAACGACTCTGCCGACGATACCATACTGTTTACCCCTATAGCAGAGCAATTAGGCATCGACCAGATCGGTCAGTGGATGGGTTTCGCAATTGGTGATTACGATGGCGATGGTGACCTAGACGTATTTGTAACAAACATGGGGTTCCAACCGCTTAGCCGTCCCCGGCCGGCGGCCCCTTCAGCAGATTGTGCCTACTATCACTCTACGAATTCTGGAACTTGTTTCCATGCACTTATCGAGAATCGCGTCAACGAAGGGAGCGACTCCAATCGACATGGAGCGTTCCACTTCGTTACCAGTCAAACATCAGTCGTTCCCAGTTCACTATTGCCCCCTGCCTCTTTTGGAGAGGAATTTCAAGCTAGTGACGACTCGAGCATTTCTGGCATTGAAGCGTATGAATTCGGTTTTGGCACGGCCTTTTTCGATATGGACAACGATGCAGACCAAGATCTTTACTGGTTGGGGTCATTGGGATCCAGAGGAGAAGGACCCAGTGGGGATGTAGGAACAGGATTTGGAAGGATGCTGCAGAACACGGGAGACGCCTCATTCAGAGATATCACCGTAGAATCACGAACTATAGACGCGTTGGCGGTCGACTACTCAATTCTCGACCCACACCACCATGATTTCAGCGCCAGCAAACAACGACTTGGACCGGAATATCACGAAAACGGGAAGGGCGTCGCTGTAGGCGACTTAAATGCCGATGGCTTTATTGATGTTATCGGCACCAACAGCAACGGAGAAACATTTAACCATGATGGAGAACAGGAAATAGCGAGCGGACCTCTATTCGTCTGGATGAACGGTGGAGGAGATAACAACTGGGTGGGGTTCAAGCTTCGAGGACGTATGCAGGTAGATGGTACGGGCTCGAACGCCGATGCTATCGGAGCCAAAATTACAGTCTCTCATATCTCCGACAGCCAAGAAGTAATTACCCAGACGAGCGAAATCTTGGGATCATCAAGTTTTCTGTCGATGAGTTCGTTAGATTCTCATTTCGGCGTTGGCGGTGCCGATTCCGTAGGTGTAACCGTCGAATGGCCTAGTGGTAGAACCGCAACGATAGAAAACCTCAGCGTTAATCGCCGATATGAAATTACCGAGCCTGCGGATTAATCAATCAGATAAATCAACACGTTGGGGTTTCGTGAAAATCGCCAGTGTCAGTCCCATAAGTGAAAAGATCGTCACTAAGATATAAGCAAGTTTCCATCCGTCCAGGAACGATCCACTCGCTGCAGCATTGCCGGTAATTTCACTCAAAGGAATATCAAACCCATCAGCTGCCATAACTCCTACAACAACCGCAGACGCTATAGCCTGCCCGGTCACGTTCCCCACATTCCGGGTGAGATTCGTCAATGCGCCAACAACCCCGAAGGCTTCTCTCGGGACGCTGCCAAGAATTGTGCTGTTGTTAGGCACTCCCCAGAGTCCCATGGCGAGTCCATTTACCAACAGTACAAACATAACTATCCAGAGCGATGTATCACTGGTAAAAAACGTAAAGGCCAATGCCGTAACAATTACCATCAGAAAACCCACAATGGTAAACGGTCGCTCCCCAATGCGGTCACCCAGCCGTCCCGAAGAGCTAGCTGCCATAGCCATTCCAAGTGAGGTCAGGAATAGAATTCCACCCGCAGCAGCCTCCTGGATATCACGCACGCTGATCAAGTAAATCGGCATCAGGAATCTAACGGCCGTCGTTCCCAAAAACCCTAGGAATCTTGTCGCGATCGCCAACGACAATACGAGGTTTTTGAACATACGTAATTGCAACATGGGAGAATCCGACTTGAGTTCCCACCACACAAAGAACGCAAACAAACAAACAGCAGACACAACACCGCCAAGGATGAATGGAGAGAGTATCGCTACTCCGAACGGATTATTTATCAGTAGCACTAGTACCGTGATGGTGAGACCTGAAATAATCGCGCCTATCCAGTCAAAAGATTCACGGGCCTCAGTGTGTTGCGAACTGACAACTTTCTCGTCGAGAATGAAATACCCAGCAATAAATGCGATCCCGATTGGCACCGTAAGCATCAAGAACAGTGCTTCCCAAGGTAAGAACTGCAGCACCAGACCAGCGATGACCGGACCCATCGCTCCTCCCACGGCAACCGACGTTGTCTGAGCACCGATAGCTTTACCGCGCTCATGTGGAGGAAATATCGAAAGAACCATGGCAGTCCCAACCGACTGTCCCATGGAATTGCCGATGGCTGTGAAAATTCTTGCGCCGATAAGTAGTCCGAATGTCGGTGCCATGGCGGTGAAAACAGATCCACTACCAAATAAAACCAACCCAATGAGATGAACTTTCTTGCGTCCAATGATGTCGCCCATTCGGCCCATTGGCAACATAAACGCCGAGATTGTCAGCCCCTGAGCAATAACCACCCATGAAGCCGAACGAAGGGTCACGCCGAACGTGTCGGCGATCTGAGTTAGTGCAATAAACACCATCCCCATACTCGCCACCATCGTGAAGAATGAAATACCAATTGCGGTAAACGCTATCCACTTATTGGTTTGGGGAGCATCCCTCGGACCAGTTGGGTTTACGGATATTTGCTTGGCATCGCTCAAACAGCAAAGCCCTGACCTGATATACGGATAGATATCAACACGATAGAAATATTACTCTTACTAATTTAGTAACAACGTTGGTGGAATCTGATAACAAAACAGGACGTTTACTTACGTCGATCGCTGCTCGATCCAATCAAGATCAAACTCAAACCCGAAACCAGGAGCGTTCGACGGAGTCAGGTAACCATCTTTGATTATCGGAGTACCAGGAAGAACCACCAACTCTTCTAATGGAACACCCGGTGGAGCAACTCCTTCAGATCGTTCAGCCCACATCACTGCGGACATCGCATACGCAAGGTGTTGGCCATATGGATAGTTTGTCGACGCATGCGGAATAACTGTCAAACCATGAGCTTCGGCTAGATGACAGATCTTGATTCCAGCCGTCAGGCCACCAACCCACTGTAAGTCTGGTTGGAATATATCGACAAGACCATGACTCGCCGCCAGTGCAAACGGATGAATCGAATACCAATGCTCCCCAGTTGCTAACGTCTGGTAAGGAATCCTCTGACGCAAATTAAAATAACTGTCCATGTCTTCAGGAAGCATGTAGTCCTCGAGCCACTTTATACGATACGGACGCAATATTTCGGCAAGTCTGACCATGTAGTCAGTATTCATTGACATCCAACAATCAACTGCGATTTCAACATCATTACCTACCTGCTCACGCGTTTTTGCTACCAACTCCTCGGTCCGATTAAGCCCAGCTAGACCGGCATCGGGACCTTCTCTGAGAAAAAGTTTAACGGCTCTAAATCCAAGTTCCAGAAACCACGCAATCGAGTTCCGGGTTCCGTATGAAAGATCGGTGTTACTCGCATAGCAGAAAATTCTTTCTTTCTGTGGTCCGCCGATCAATTCGTAAACAGGTTTGGATAACAATTTGCCTTTCAAATCCCAGAGAGCATTATCAACAGCGCTGATCGCAAAGCTGGAAACCCCAGCCGTGCCGTATGGAGCTGTCGCCTTCTGCATGAGGTCCCAGATCCGTTCGGTTGCCATGCAGTTTTCACCCTCTACAACAGGGCCAATATGGTCGTTGATCAAGGGAACCGTGAGACCACTATGAAGGGTCAATCCGAATCCCCAAGTTCCGTCCTCTGCGGTTACAACACATGCTGTCCTTTTCCAGTCATTGCCCCAATCTGATCGCTTCAACTCTGGATACCGCTGCATAGGACTGACAAAACCATCTGTCTCAATCTTGGGAACACGTGGCACAGTCGTGACCTGAGGAGTCGCGTCAATTTCAACTGCTTTCACTGATCTGATCTTCATAATGCCTCGTCTCGTGAGATTTATATGCCGTCAATTCCTAGCCGGAGTCTACAGAAATTTATATCCTGCTATTCGCCTCGGAATTGCTCATCAGAATTCGCTCGCATAAAGTCCATATTCATTTCAATCCCCAGGCCTGGAGCATTGGACATATGCAACTTCCCATCTCGAACGTCTAAGGGAGTTTGAATAAAGTTGTCGTACGCAACTAGCCTGTGGCGAGCGGTTTCAAGTTTGTAGAAATTCGGGACAGTCATCATAACCTGCGCCCCGGCAAGTACATTAATTGGGCCGCTGGCATCGTGAGGCGAGATCGGAACATAATAGGCTTCAGCCATCGTCGAAATTTTCTTCAACTCTGATATCCCACCGGTCCAAGTGACATCGGGCATTAGAAAATCGGTTAGATCCTGCTCGAGAACGGCTACAAATTCCCAACGGGTATGAAGTCGCTCACCCACAGAAATCGGAAGATCGATTTGATCGCGTACATTTTTTAGGGCATGAGTGCTTTCCACAGGCACAGGTTCTTCCCACCAGTGAATGTTTGATGGAGCGACACTGCGTGATAAACGAACCGCGGTAGGAACATCGAAACGACCGTGAGCGTCAATAAGCAACTCCATGTGAGGGCCGGCGCCTTCACGAATCGCTGCTGTTATTTCGTTCGCCTCAACTTCGCCCTGCGATGTCATCTTTCCGCTGAGGTAACCGTTACTCTCCTCGGGCATTTTCGGGTACGGGTCGAATTTCATAGCTGTATGCCCCGAATCAGCAATTTCCTTGGCCTGTCTCTTTGCCTCATCAGGCCCAATATTGGGATCGGGATGAGTGTAAAGCTCAATGTTTTCGCGTACTGGACCACCCAGCAAATTGTAAATCGGTTGATTTAACACCTTGCCTCGGATATCCCACAACGCAATGTCGATTCCACTGATGGCGTTCGTGGTAGCACCACGTGAACCATGGTAGGTAAAACGCCTAAAAATTTTGTTCCAGATCATTTCAATCTGAAGAGGGTCGTCCCCTTTCAACATGGGATCCACTTGTTTAAGAACAGCACACAACGCCCGATTGGCAATCGGGCTAGTGGTTGTGATTTCGCCCCACCCGGTGACCCCCTCATCCGTTTGGACTTCTACAAATATGTATTCACCCTGACGACCACCCCTATAAGCAGCCGCAGCCAAAAGCAGCCAAGGGGTTATTTTTGTAATCTTCATGAACGTCTCCAGGTATTGAAATATGCTTTGAACGTTTTTACTTGCGACACAAGTTTCACAAGGAATCACCCGATCGGCAAGAGTCTCACCTGTATATTGAGAAATCGCCGATATCCCGAACCGTATCCACTATTATCAAGAAGTGAGACTTCATATCCTGATAATAGTGACTTCCGCCCCACAGCCACAAAAGATCGAACAAACGAACATGAAAAATGTTTACCCATGCCAATAAATCAATCGATCGACGTTCAGAATATCGTAGTTATCGGAGCGGGATCTGCCGGCCTCGCCACAAGCTACTGGCTCACCAAAAAAAAGCTCGATCACATCGTTCTGGAACGCGGCGAGATCGCTAACACATGGATCAACGAAAGGTGGGACGGATTTCACCTCGTGAATCCAAATTGGGCTGTGCGTCTACCAGGCTTTCACTACACAGGATCTGAACCACAAGGCTACTTGTCAAAAAAATCGACGGTCGAATATCTACAAAATTATGCAAAGTATTTCAGTTCACCAGTCCATGACGGTGTTGGGGTCACATCACTACGGAAAAAAGACAGTACATATTTGTTAAATACTTCCAAAGGACAAAACATCCATGCTCGATGCGTAATTGTTGCAACCGGAGCATTCGGCATTCCAAAGATCCCTGATTACGCGTCACACCTTATCGAGCCAATAAAACAAATACACTCAACAGAATACAAAAACCCTCATGCCCTGCCACATGGAGCGGTATTAGTCGTGGG
>Ga0187827_10005703_pt1 | contig 14624 bp, 15 predicted proteins | sample ETNtaG_39_FD_167969 | JGI IMG/M metagenome (GOLD analysis project Ga0187827, IMG submission 167969) | Marine microbial and viral communities from oxygen minimum zone, Eastern Pacific Ocean - ETNP2014_SV_150_PacBio MetaG (Illumina Assembly) | ecosystem: Environmental > Aquatic > Marine > Hypoxic...
CCAGTTCATGCACGCAGGTTAAAAACAGGGCGGGGATGGTGTCACTGTTAAATCTTCTGCACATGGCCTGATACAGCTCCAGTCCAGTGAGCTTGGGCATCTTAATGTCTATGATGTAAATGTCAGATGGTCTTCCGTCCAAGTCATCGAGCGCCTTTTGGGGGCAGGAGTAGGTCTTGGTGGAGAAGCCGTGTGTTTGAAACTGAAGGGCGAGACTGGTCAGGAGCCCTGAATTGTCGTCGATGATTGTAACTTGTGCCGCCATTGATCCTTGTAAAAATTTCTAAAACCCAACTTGGGCCAAAGTATGTCAGAAATATTATTTTTGCAAATTATTTTTTTTGAACACGATTTCGCCCCAAACCACATTTATCCAACAGGCGTGCAACGGGGATGAAACTCTTTTTTAATAATCGCGTTCACCGATGTTATTTTTTCTTCCCCGTGCGCTGAACTGAAAGGACAGATCATGCAAAACGTTACCCCGTTCCCAAAGAATATTGAAGTCGTGCAACCGGCAAGAAAAAAAGAAACTATCCAACAACCCCAAGAACTCAGTTTTCTCAAGATGACCGCGGCTGTTGTTATCGGCAACGGCATTGTTCTTGCAGGGATGTTCTGCTTGTTTCTTCTCTACCTTAACATGATAACGTTCATTGATTGATCATACATGCTTAATGACTTCTGGTTCTACTTTAACTTCATTCCCTTTGTCCTCGGCATTTTATTCATATGCGCATCTTAGAAAATATATCTTCTGATTCTCAGAGTTTGGATAAATTAATAAGTGTAAAGATTTGTCATATTTTTGCATATGCATAGCTTTTAAGTTCGATAATTTTTTAATAATTTTTCGTTATTTTTGATTTAAATCATTTTATTGTAATACTTTCGAAAGATAGACATAATAATATATAATTGAACAAATATTCAAAAATATCGCTTATAAATTGAATTTATTTAATCAAAATTATAAAGAATTGCTAAAAAATGATTATTACATGAATTGACATTACAAAACAAAGCTATTAAAATTAATTTAATTTAATTTTAGGATTGTTTATGAAAAAGAAACGAAAAGGTTTTTCATTGATCGAGTTATTGGTTGTTGTCGCCATCATTGGTGTTTTAGCCGCAGTGGGGGTTGTTGCCTACAACGGATTCATTGCTAGCGCGAAAGAAAAGTCCACTGCTTCGAATCACGCCAATATAGTTAAATGGCTTTCAGCGAATTTTGCTAAGTGCTCTACTGGAGCTACGTTTCTAACGTATAAAACCAATCAAAGTGGATCGACGACTAACCGTTCTTGCACTCAAAATGCAAACCAACATCAGTCTTATATATATAATCATTTTTATTATGAAGGATTCATGAATCCTCATAATTCAACTGATCGAGCAGTCTATCAGAGCTCGAACCAACGACCAACGACAGGTCGTACACATTTATATTGTTCGGGTAATACCTGTAGGATTTATACGAACACTGGTGCATCCAGTAACAATTATTTATCTGCAACTGTTACAAAAGAATAAGATTAAAGGTTTTTCAATGATTGAGCTACTCGTAGTAGTAGCCATCATTGGAATTCTTTCCGCAATAGGCATTGTTGCCTATAGAGGTTTTATAGAAAATACAAAAGAAAAACAGGCGCAAACCGGATTACAGTCTATTTACCTAGCTCAAGTAGAGTATAGGTCGATCAATAAAATTTATTATGTAGCCAGTGGCGGATGCGGTGATCAGACAAGTAACTTGAATAATGGTTTGTTTGGCGGTGATGTGACACTGAATAATGATAATTATCGTTATTGTATTTCAGGCTCCAGCAATGCATTTACTGCCAATGCTTATTCAAAATTTGGAGGAAAAAATTTCTGGATAAAAAATACTAATCAAAAAAGTTGGTGATTATTTTAATTGAAAATAATCATAAAATATTAAAAAAGAAACGAAAAGGTTTTTCATTGATCGAGTTATTGGTTGTTGTCGCCATCATTGGTGTTTTAGCCGCAGTGGGGGTTGTTGCCTACAACGGATTCATTGCTAGCGCGAAAGAAAAGTCCACTGCTTCGAATCACGCCAATATAGTTAAATGGCTTTCAGCGAATTTTGCTAAGTGCTCTACGGGTGCTACTCATCTAACGTATAAATATATACATGGAACACTTAAAATACCTTGTCATTATCAAACTAAGCACCATGTGAAATATATCTGGGATCATCTATACTATGAAGGATTTATGAATCCTCATAATCCAACCGAGAGAGCAGTTTATTTGGATTCAAAAAAACCAACAGTTGTGGGACGTACAAACTTTTCTTGTAACAACTACAATCTCTGTTGGATTAAAACTAATACCGGGGCATCCAGTAATAATTATTTGTCTTCAACTGTCCAAAAGGAATAGCAATTGAGAAGAAAATATTTATTAATTATCCAATTACCGATCCTGCTTTAAATATAGGCATATACAATGCAACTAAAAGAACGCCAATAAGGGCGCCAATAATTACTATGGCGATTGGTTCCAACATGGTGGAAAGATTTTTTACAATATTATCAAATTCCTCTTCATAGTAATTCGAAATGGCGGTAAACATTTCTTCAAGATTTCCCGTTTTTTCACCTACTGCGACTAACTGAGAATAGGTTATTGGGAATACGGGCTCTTTTGAAATTAGTTTGGACATATCTTCTCCTGAAAACACGCCTCTTTTAACCTTTTCCAATGAAGATATAAAAACAGTATTGGTTGTAGTCGACATTGCTATATCCAGTATTTCTAGAACATCAACGCCTGCTGCAAATAAATTGGCTTTTATAAGAGCTATTCTGGCAATGGTGGATTGGATGATAATGTTGCCAAAAAGAGGAAATTTTAAAATAATTCTATCAAATGTTTTTTTATAACCTAGAACAGATTTCATCAAAAACCCATGTAAAATAAAAGCTGATATAAAGATAATTAAAGTTATTAATCCGCTAATGCTACCGACAAAATTACTTGCAGCAATGATCATTTGCGTAGGTTTTGGAAGCTCTACATTCATGCTGTTATACATATTCGTGAATGTAGGGACTACCTTCATTAACATAAACACGGTAATTAATAACGCTACAGAAATAAGAATTATCGGATAAAACATGGCACTTTTAATTTGTGATTTAATTTTTTCTCTTTTTTCAAGAATGCTAACTAATTTGTCCAAAAAAATATCTAATTTACCACTTGCCTGGCCAGCTTTAATCATATTGATGTAGATATTATCAAATACTTTAGGATGTTTTTCAAAACATCCGGACAAGTCTGTGCCACCTTGCAAATCATTGAGAATTTCGTTAATGATTTTTTTTAATTTTTTTTCCTTCACTTGATCTTTTGCCATCTTTAGGGAATCAAGAACAGGCAATCCTGCTCTTATCATTGTTGAAATTTTTTTTGAGAAAAGAACTACTTCCTTCTGTTTAATTCTGCCAAAATTTTCTATAAAAGAAAAAATGCTCTTCGAGTCTTTTTTCTCCTTGACTTGACCCTTAGTTTTAACAAGAGATGTAATAATTATTTTTTGGTTGCGAAGTTTGTAGGCCGCTTCATCTTCATTAATTGCATCAATAATGCCGTCAGTATATTTATTCTGTTCACCGGTGATACCTTTGTATTCAAATGTTGGCATTACTTATTTCAGTTAGTGTGCAATGTTCGTTGATACTCTTCAAAAGACAAAGTTCCATTCTTAATTAAATCCTTACCTATGTCCTGCATTGTTCTAAATCCTTCCTCTTTTGCTATGGCTGCAATTTCTGGCGCAGTATTATTTTTTAATATCGCATCCTGAATTGAAGGGGTCATTTTTAATACTTCGTAAACTCCCTGCCTTCCACTATAACCCGTTTGATTGCATTTTGAGCAACCCTTACCTTTATAAGCGTCTATTTTTCCCGTAATTCCAATTTGAGTTAGAACTTTTGTTGTAATTTGTTTATCTAATGTTTGACAATTACCACAAATACGTCGCGGCAGCCTCTGTCCAATTACCAAGGTTAATGTAGCAGAAACCAAGTAATTTGGAATACCCATATCCACTAATCGAGTAACTGTATTTACTGCATCGTTAGTATGGAGGGTGCTGAGAACCAAGTGACCCGTTAAAGCTGATTCTACGGCAATACTTCCAGTCTCTTTATCTCGAATCTCTCCAACTAAAATGATTTCTGGATCTTGTCTCAAAAAAGTTCTCAGAGCTTTAGCAAAAGTATAATTAATATCAGACTTCATCTGTGACTGTGAGATTCCTTCAAGTTCATATTCAACTGGATCTTCTGCAGTAAGAATATTTTTTTTTTCATCATTAAGTTCATTTAATATAGAATATAAAGTTGTAGTTTTACCACTGCCTGTTGGTCCAGTAACTAGTATCAAACCTTGTGTTGCGTAAATTGCATCATTTATTTTGTCAAAATCTGTTTTTTCAAATCCTAGTTTTTTTAATTCTAATCTTATGGAATCCTTGCGTAAGAGCCTCATGACAACACGTTCTGATGAGCCCTGAACAGGAAGAAAGGATACTCGTAAATCAAATTCAATTTTACCGGAAGAAAACTGAATTGCTCCGTCTTGCGGCAATCTTTTTTCTTCAATTCTTGCTCCTGATAACAATTTAAGGATAGATACTACTGCCAAATATTTTTCGTTAATTTTTTTTTCATAATCCTTTTGGACTATTAAAATCCCATCTATTCTAAATCTTAAACGTTTTCTTTGTCGAAAAGATTCAATATGTATGTCACTGACACCTTGTTTATAAGCTTCCGTGAGAATTTCTGTTACAAAATTTTCGGCCTCTGTTTTATCCCTTTCTGTAATTATTATTTCTGCTTTAGGCTCTTCATCCTCTATTTTCTTGAGAGTTCCTAGTACTCCAATCTCTTGTGTAATAATTGGAGTTAAACCAGCTTTAGAAAAAAGTTTTTCAAGATTATTAATTGTAACTAGTACCAACTCAACATCCATACCTGTAATAACTTTAATGTTTTTTTCTAAATTGAGTTTTGTTTGATCACATATTGCTACTTTCATTGTTGATCCCTCAATATCAAAAGGGAAAACAGAGTTGGACTGTATATAGTTTTGGTTAAGTTTATTTTGTGCTTCGGGGTTAATGTTATCAGGATCGATTTCTTGAAAATTTAAACCGTAAGATTCGGCAACTAATTTTGCCAAAGAAAATTCATCCATGTATTTATTATCAAAGAGTATTGATATGATTGACTTGCCAGATTCTTGATTGAGGGATATCATTTTATCACTGTTTTCCTGGCTTATAATCCCATTGTTAACAGCCATAGTAGTTAATTCCCTGGCGGCTTCATCAGATATTATTCTACTCATATGAAAATTATAAAATTTTTGGTGCTATAAAAATGAGTAAGCGATCTAAATCTTCCGCTTTATCGACTTTTTTAAATAAATTTCCAATAATGGGAAGATCGCTTAATACAGGTGTTTTACTTACAGTATCCGCAAATTCCTCCTTATATATACCACCAATTACTACTATGGTCCCATCTGCAATCAACAGCTTCGTTGTAATTTCCATTTTTGATACTGGTGGATTGGATAGTGTTGTGTCAGCCGTGTCTTTATTTATTTTAACATCCATTATAATATTTCCATCACCGACAATGCTTGGAGTGACTTCTAATTTAAGAGCTGCTTCCTTAAATTCTGTTTCAGTGCCCTCAGAAGAAGTAGATTCATAAGGAATCTCATAACCTTGTGTAATTGTAGCCGTTTCATTATCTAGAGTAAAGACTTTTGGATTGGATATAATTTTACTTATTCCCATTGATTCCATCGCTGTTAGTTCAACTTGCAGATCCAGAGCTGTTGTATCAAGAAGGATGCCAAGACTTCCTGTAGCGCCTGTTACAGATTGATTAGAAACAGCACCAGTTGTTCCACCAAGACTTAAACTTGTTGCAGCACCACCCACAACGCCTCCTACAGTTGCAAGAGTATCTCCTTTAGTTAAGTCATTGCCATAAATGCCAATTCCAGCAGGACCATATTTTGCTCCGACTCTTGCTCCTAATTCCTTATCAAAGTCCGAACCCGCTTCTACAACAAAGGCTTCTATTAAAATTTGCTGCGTGGGCACATCTACTTGATTGATTAGTTTTTCAATAAAATCCAAATCTTCCAGTGTGCCCAACACTATTAAGGCTCTCAGACGTTCATCTACTGTAATTTTAACTCTTTGACTTGCTCCAGTAGCATTCTCCGCAGAACTTGTTTCACCCTCACTAATTGATGAGGAAGCATCTATATTTTTTAACACTTCCTCTATTTGAGATTTTACTTTTGAAGGCTCGCTGTAAAAAAGTTTAAAAATTTCAGATCGCACAGGAGCAATTGATTTTGATAGCTCAATTGATTTTCTAATTTCAGCCTTACGTTTTCTGTTGTATTCTTCTTGCGCGGATAGGACGTCCTTTTTATGAATTCTTACAATATTGGTATCCGTATTTAGAGTTAAAGCAATATTTTTAATTTCTAGAATTGCCTCTAAGACATCATCCCAATCTTCATCAATCACTTTTGCTTTAACAACACCCTCAACTTCATCACCAACTAAAATGTTTATTCCTGTGATTGTTGAAAAGGTTTGCATTACGGTTCGAATATCAACGTTGTCAAAATTTACATTAATAGGGAACGTTTCGTCAAAATTCCGATCAATAATTTTTGTGTAATCAGTGATGACATTTTCATCTATAAATATCCTTCTTGTTCCCATTTCTGGTTTATTAATTTTGGGACCCAAACTACTAGTTTCCTCAATGACTGATTCTTTTTCAAGGACAAATTCAACAGGCTCGAAAGAATCTACCGCTTCTTCGCTCATATCTTTATTTAATTCTTTTATCTGAGCACAAGATTGGACTATGGCTATAATTACCATGAGTAGAAAAATTTTTTTGATTGAGCTAAGATAAAAGATCATTTATTGGCTTCCTGTAGCAGTAGTTTCAGTAGTGGCTATTACCGGGTTTGATAGAGGAATTTGATAATCTTCACTGTCTTTTTTTCCGGCAATGACATAGTTGATGTTTATTTTTTTTAACGTATTCATATCATTCCCGATAGGATCTCCTAGATAGAGAATATAATCTAAACCTCCCGGATAACTAATTATTGCTAATGATCCTTTAGTTGAAATGACAGCGCCTTTAAGAAAGTATTTATTAATATCATATCGTATCATGGGATGAATGCCTTCATTATCATCATTGGAAATTGATGAGGTTCCAAGAGATGAAAGAGGATCTATTTTTTCTTCAGTAAAGCTCCTGGAGAAGGGGTCGCTGTCTGCAGAAATTGCAGGTGCCCAGAAAAGAAAGAAGAACAAAATGATGATTAACTTTTTATTCATTTTGGATTCTTTATGAGTGAGACTGTTGCTTTTGCAACAATTTGTCCGCGAACATTTTCATCTTTTATTATTTCCTCTTTTTCAATATTAACTATTTTTGCTTGTTGTGCAATAACATCACGGAAATTCAAATAACTACCGAAACCACCCCTTATCTCATAATTAACTAGCATTTTATAATAGGCTATTTCTCCGCAACCTTCTCCGGTTTCTTCAACACAATCCCCCTCATTTAATGGCATATTACCCATATTAGGGTCATTTTCCATATATGCAGGATCCATCATTGGGGCGGAGTCAGAAAATTCTTCAATTGGGGTATTACAAGATATTATGATTTCTTCAGAATTGAAGTTTTGATCAAAACTGTTTTGATCTGCGGTTTCATCCATAGTGCTTGAATAATCAAATTCTTCCATTCCTGTTTCCATTGAAGCGAACACAGGTTCTTCATCCGCTCTGGTTATATCGATAATCCTAAGACCAAAAGTAACCGTGGCTTCGGTTAAATTTGCATAGAAATTTTCGAATTCTTCGTCAGTAACAAAAAGTCTTCCTTTTTCCTTTTTTTCTTTTTGAAGTTTCAAAACATCCTTTTTCAAGTTGTTTTTTTCATTAACGCAACTTTCTTTTTGTATATTCCAATTATCTAATTGATCCTTTTGAAAAGTTTGTTTTGCGAGCTTTGGATTCAAATAGAAAAAGTAAATGCCGGCAATCACGACTAATAACAAGAAAACTAAAGATATTCTTTTAATTAAAATTTGCTGGATATCCTTCTCAGGATTTTTTTCACCCTTCTTCTTTTTAAATAAGTCTTTGATATCCATTTTCAATAATGATGCCATCGTTCTTTAACTACTCCCTGATACTTTCTTGATCCAATACTTTTGCCTTCATCAGATCTTCTTTAACTACTAATTTAGCTTTAAAAATTTTTATATTTGAACCTTCTTTAGCAATATGAGATTTCTCAAGAATTGCATTTGAGAATATAGAATTTTCTTTAATGGTTGATATGTAATGAATAACAGCTTTATCGGATATGGCTTCCCCTTTAACAACATAGGTATTATGTCCGTCAAATTTAATTTCTACTAATGCTATATTTAATCCAGCTGCAACAGCAATATCTTTTAAAACTATTGCCGCAGTTATTTGATTAGTTGTCGCTGTTTCAGATAATTTGAGTTGATCAATCAACGTTTGCTTGTCTGCATTCAGTTCATTGAATCTTGATTGTTGATCATATAGTTGATTTTTAATATCTTCATAATCAGTTAAAGATTCCTTGTTCTTTGACAATGACTTATAAAACTCATAACCAAAATAACTTGTCATGGATAGTATGGCTATGGTTATCATTACGATTAATATGCCGGATATTAATTTTGTTCGTTGTGATTTTTTTATTATCTCTCTATTGGGAAGTAGATTAATGTTTTTAACACCTGTCACTTTTTTATAGTATCCGAAAATATCCAATTTTCTAGTCGCTAATCCGATTGCAGCGGTAAAGGAAGATTTATTATCTTCCGCATCCACCTTTTCCTTCACTTGAGCTGGAATGTTCATTCCACTTAATGGATTAAAGTTTACAATAGTAATGTCTTTTAATTTATTTGATAAAATCTCTATGAGATCACTAACATTAGGTGACTGTGAAACGATGAATAAATTATCAATCTTATCAGTTTTAAAACGACTGGCATATGTTGTTAAGTTTTGTCTTATCTGCATAATGTAGCGGTCTACAATCTGTGATAATGCGTCTTTACTTTTTTGAACTTGTCCGATTATCTCCTTGTCTTTCGCACTAACAAAAATGTCACTCACATAGGGATTTTCTTCTTTTAGAATTAATAAATAATTTTCAAATTCTCCAATTTCTAAAATTGCAAGAGGTTTGTCAGTTTTTTTATCGATTTTTTTTGTTTCAAATGCATTACGCAAAGCAAAACATCTTACATCTAAGACGACGGGATTGATTCCCGCTTTGGAAACAATATCGACATAAGTATTGACATCACTCAATTTTGACGCGACAAACAATACGTCCATCATGTTAGTTGAAGTGTCTTTTCTTATAATTTGATAGAAGATAGAGTATTCCTCCAATGCTCCGGGCAATTGAGTTAAATTCTCCCACAATGAATCAAATTCAATAGCTTTTTTCATTTCTTCATCCGTCATTAACGGAATAGGAATCACTTTAATTATTGAACTGGAAACAGGTAATGAAATAGCAGCATTGGTTGTGGAAAATTTTCCTGATTTTAGAGCTACCTGTATTTCCTCGGAAATTTTTTTTTGATTTCCTCTAATATCCCCAATTCCCTCAATGTGCCGGTATGATAACTTTTCAATAGTCCATTTGTCACCAGATTTAGAAAGCTGCATTAAGCGTATAACGCGAGGTGTGATGTCGACACCAATTACTTCTTCTTGTTGAACTGAATATTTACTTAAGAAGCCAACTAATAGGTTACTAATTCCTGAAACAGGATTAAATCTTAAACCTTTCATAAATGCGTATTCCTCTTTATTTTCTTATCTTATCCCTAAAAAAATATAAAACCAGTCATTTAACCCGTTTGGCATATTATGTTTTTGGCTTGTAACTTTAATTTAATAGTTAAATAGTTATATTGATTAAAATCAATTCGTATTATCAACAATGAATGTAGTATAATTTCTAAAAATTGTAATGAATGATTTTATTTATAAATTGGCTCAAGCACACGGGTTGTCCGACATACACATTCAAACTGATTTACCCGTAGCCACGCGAATAAATGGTTCCATTGTTAAGCATGAAAACAATATTATTTCAAAAAACGAGGTTTCAAAATTTCTAACAGAACACTTGAATAAAGAATTGTTAGACAAACTAAATAATGAAAAAAATGTAGATCTCGCCATTCAAATTCAAGATTTACGCTTTAGAGCCAATGTTTTTTTTGGCCTGAATGGGCAGAATATAGTTTTACGAAAAATTGAATCCCAAATCCCGCAATTTGACGATCTTAATTTTCCATCAATAGTAGGCGATGTTATTAATTCTCATAACGGATTGATACTTGTCACGGGTCCAACAGGATGCGGAAAATCAACAAGTCTGGCTGCCATGATTAATCGAATCAACGAAACAAGGGACGCGAACATCATTACAATTGAAGATCCTGTGGAATTTATTCATCAGCCAAAACAGTCAATCATTTCTCAGCGTGAAGTCGGATACCACGCAACTTCTTTTGCTTCAGCGTTGCGCGCATCCTTGCGAGAGGATCCTGATGTCATCCTAGTCGGTGAATTAAGGGATTTAGAAACAATTGCACTAGCATTGACCGCAGCTGAAACCGGCCACCTTGTTTTTGGAACATTGCACACCAGCGGAGCGCCGAACACCATCCATAGAATTATTGATGTGTTCTCACCGTCTCAACAAGATCAGGTGCGGGCACAAATAGCAACTTCACTCAAACTTGTAATGACGCAGCGCTTGTTCAAGAAAGCTGATGGTTCAGGACGTTTGGCTGCTTTTGAAATCATGGTTTGTAATGTTGCTATTCAAAATATTATTCGAGAAAATAAAATCCATCAAATTCCAAGTGCGATGCAGACGGGTCTTGCTGATGGAATGATGCAAATGGAAAAATCAATTGAAAATCTTCTTAATTCAGGTGCTATTAATTATGAAGACACCCAATGAAAAAAAGGAAGGGGGCATCTCCCTTCTTGAAATACTTGTCGTTCTAGCAATAATTGGCATTGTCGCAGTTATCACCGTGCCTAATATAAGTAACTGGACCCAAGCTCGCACAGCGGAGAATGACATTGCCACTATTCGCGCTTTAGTTGACTATGCTAAGTCTGCTAGCAGCTCTAAAGGTAAAACCATGGTTTTATTTCAAGCAGGAAGCAAAACGCTGCAAATATATCAGCACATATCGAATGATCCAACCGCATGCCTTGGAAATATTTTTTATCTTGATTCAGAATACGGAAATGCAAAAACTTTAAAGTCACGCATATTGGCAAAACATGATGACAGGGCGAATGTTTCCAGTTCTTTTAATCACTCAAGAAGCCGCATGTGCTTCAAGCAGGACGGCACGTCTACCGGAGGCGGCTTTGAGGTGAATTACAAGAATGACACTTACCGCATAACAATCTGGCAAACAGGCTTTTATGAAGTCCTGAAGAATGTAGGCGGAACCTGGATGGAGATTTCTTAATGAAAAATCAACACGGGATTTCGCTCATTGAAGCTCTGGTCGCCGCGGTGATCATTGGAATTGGCTTTGCCGCCGTCTATGGACTCGCCACAACATCAACAAACATGCTGATGAGCAGCATTGACCGGGAGAAGGGGAACATGATCGCCGGCACGATCTTTGAGGATTTGATCACTGATGTTCCAAACCTTTTAAGTTATCACAATATGGATTTTCGGACCATCGGTTCAGGCAACAGCGCTCATATGGTTAAGAAAACAAAGTGGGCGGGGATTGCCTTCAAGCGATTTGGCACCCCTCAGAGTAATGATAAAAGAAAAATAAATGTTGTTAAAAGAACCATTGACGGAAAAGACGTGTTCATTGTTACAATTAATTTAGCCACCAGGGGTGGAAAGTCAAAAAATCAATTCAAGAAGGTCTTCAATGCGCCGTAACCAGCAAGGATTGAGCCTGGTTGAGTTGCTGATCTCCATTGTCATCAGCTCCATCATCCTCGGGGCCGCCTACGCCTCCTACATGGTCATCTCCAATAACTTCGAATTTCAAAGGGACATGAAGTACATGGCCCAGTCGGCGAGAGCCGTGGTGAAGATGATCGCCAGGGACGTGCGCATGGGTGGATATAACGATTTCAATGCCACAGACATTTCAGAAGCGGTGAAAATAACGGACAGTGCCGGCAATTGTTGCGACCGCATTGACATTATCTATGACAAGTCCAAAACCGAACGTCAAAAGATTTCTTACTACACCAAGCAATATAAAAACAGGAACAGGCTGATGAAAACAGTGCTGCGCTGCACGACTCCCGACTGCTCCAACACGTCAACGCTTCAATCCGAACAGCCGATTGCCGACTATGTGGAGGACCTGCAGTTTACTGGTTTTAGAGGTGATGTTGAAGCTAAAACCGGTGAGGTTGGCTATAATCAAGGCAACCTTAGGACAATAACTCCTATTAATACATCACATAATTGTACAGGTGGAACTCAAGTAATCGATAATCTTTTTGATCTATCGATTGATACAATTTTTGAGTGCACAAGTCAAAATTCAGTTAAGTTTATTTTTGATTTTGACAAAAAATTTAGACCTACAAAAATGTTCATGACAGGAGGAGCTCATATAGATGGAGGGTCCTTGTCAAATAACATTTACCCATATTCAACAACTTACCCCTATGGAACTGTTAATGCAGTGCAAGTATATGCAGCAATCGAAAATAAGGGTTCGCCTTCAGATTGTGCGTGGACAAGTTGTTCAGGGGAAAAAAATCCAACTTCTCAGGCGTTAAACTTCACTGGTCCAGAAGCTTTTTGCAATTTAGATAGTTCATATACTGGCACGGGCTGTAGTGGTAGCGGGAATGATGAAGTTGCTAAAAGGGCAACTAACAAAATAAGAGTTAGCGCCGTAACACGTCATATATGTTCTTATACTTCAAATGCTACGCCATGTAATCCAATTCACGATCAACAAAACTTTATAAGACTTGGTACACTTAGTTTTTTTGGAGAAGTCTTTGGAGAGCCGCAAACTTTTAACAAAGTGGAAATTGGCTTATTGCTTCGTAGCCCCAATGAACATCAAAGTAAAAACAAGAGTTTTTCCATGAATGTAGGCAATAGGGATTATACCTCCAATGACAGGTATATGAGGGACAGCTTCTCCACCTCCGTCATCGTAAGGAATCTTTATTATGCGTCCCAGTAACTATGTTTACACGGATGATTAGATGCATAAAGGCTTCACCCTTATTGAGCTTTTAATCGTTGTTGCCATCATCGGTATCTTGGCTGCCCTGGGGGTAGTTGGTTACACAGGTTATATTAAATCAACAAAAGTTGCTGTAGTTAAAACACAAATAAAAGAAGTAGAAAATCTTATTTCATCAACAATGGGACTATGCATGATAAATGGAGGGGGTTCCATGAATCTCTATATACCTGCTAATTGGGGTTGGCCACTTACTAATCCTGGGGATTGTAGTAAATCCACAATAAATAACAAAGTCAGTGGTTTTGTTAATCATATTGACGATTATTTAAAGTTCAGAAATGTTTATGAAAGTAAACCCCTCAAAACTGTGTATAGTCAATCACATAGAAACCCTAGCCAAGGATACATTAATGTATTTTGGGAAACTGATAAGCAGGGAAAGAAATATTACGTGATTTATGGAAACTTAGGAGATCATGTAGATAAAAATGAGCGGTATATAGAAAAAAGAATTTATGATTGGAAAGAATAATATCAATAAAGGTTTCACCCTCATAGAACTCCTGATCGTTGTGGCGATCATTGGCATCCTGGCGGCTGTGGGTGCAACTTTGATTCCAAGAGTTCTTGAAAACACAAAAAGAACAACAGCTGATGCTCTTTGTCATCAATTTATAAAAGAAGTTAAAACAATATGGACAGGGTGTAGCGCGGGAATACCTGCTTATCTCTATAATCCATCACCAAAAAAGATTGATACAAATTCTGATTGGTGCACTTTTAATCCTTCAACAAATATTACTGCTACTGCTTTTGTTGGACATTTTAGAGAAACTCATTTCAATCCTTATCGACCTAATGATGAAGCTGTACAAACATCTTGTCCATCCGACGATAAATTAAAACCAGGATGCAATGAGCTTTTTGGCCATGATACAAATAACTCTAATTGCGGGCATTGCAATCCCCCCATTGCGGCTGGTGAATTTGTTTTTCAGTGTTACAATCTAGATTCAAATGGTAGTCTAACAAAATATAGAGAGCACTTTCAAACTAGATGAACAAAGGCTTCACCCTCATTGAACTCCTGATTGTTGTAGCGATCATCGGCATCCTCGCTGCTGTGGGTGCTGCTATTATCCCTGGTCTTTTAGAAAACACAAAAGAAAAAGCAATAATGTCTCAACATAAAGAAATAGTGAAATATGTTCAGGTTGAATTTCAAA
>Ga0187827_10005704_pt1 | contig 14618 bp, 11 predicted proteins | sample ETNtaG_39_FD_167969 | JGI IMG/M metagenome (GOLD analysis project Ga0187827, IMG submission 167969) | Marine microbial and viral communities from oxygen minimum zone, Eastern Pacific Ocean - ETNP2014_SV_150_PacBio MetaG (Illumina Assembly) | ecosystem: Environmental > Aquatic > Marine > Hypoxic...
GCAATTGCCCGAAAAGGGCTGCCACAATCCCATCAAATCCAGCTCCACTGGTAAAACCTAATGCCGACCCATCCGTGAACATTCGATGGTGCAAGCCTAAGATTTGTATCGCCCCACCTAGTCCAGCAAATGCACCGCTTAAGGTTAGCGAGAGCACGAGATAATTCTTAACATTGATGCCAGCATAGCGTGAAGCGTGTGGGTTGAGTCCCACGGCCCGGATGCGATACCCTAACGTAGTGCGCCACAGAAAGATATATACAAGAATGGCCAGCACCACGGCTATGGCCGCTCCCAAGTGTAAGCGAGTAGGCGCCATGCGCGGCAAGTCAAGAGCATGAGCCATGCGGGCGGTTTCCGGAATCTTGGTAGCGGCTTTTGATTGAGCGGGGTCGAGTAATGGTCCCCGCAAAAGATAATTGATTCCCTGCACCGCGATCTGGTTCATCATGATCGTGCTGAGAATTTCATTCACGTTGAAGTAGGCTTTCAGCGTTCCCGGGATAGCGCCCCAGATTGCTCCGGCTATGAATCCTGCAGCCATGCAGAGCGGTATTGCCATCCATGCAGAGGCTTCAGGAAGAGCCAGCCCGACAAACGTCGCGCTGATGGCTCCCGTCAGGATTTGGCCCTCTCCACCAATATTGATCATGCCACCCCGGAAAGCAATGCATATTCCTAACCCCACCAGCAACAAGGGGGTAGCCTTCACCAACGACTCAGCGACCGCATTATTGCTGCCAAACGCACCTTTGACCAGAGCCACAAATGCCTCTGACGGACTAGCGCCAAGAGTCCATATTACAACCGCACCAATTGCCAGCGCGGCCAACGCCGCAAGAAACGGCATCAAGAATTCCAAGGCGCGGCCTAGATAATTCCTAGATGCTAGCAACCTGGTTTCTCCATAATTATGAACACGACGTCAACCCACGGACACTTATGATAGCACGTCTAGTCCCAGATTATGTTGTGGCGGATGGCGATCTTTACGATTCCGGCGCTGGAAACTACACGGACACTCTTTCTACGTCCAGATGAGTGTGAGCCCCAGTTCGGAGGAGGCATGATAGAGGTGCAGGGACGAAACTAAAGCAAATAAAGACGGTTGGAGCAAGGAATATCATCAATAAATGGGTCGTGCGTGCTCTTGGGAGCGTTTCGCGGGGGTTAATCACCCCGCACACGTTCCGGCATTACTTCGTTACCGTAGTATTACGTGGCTCAGGCGGTAATTTGAAGTTGGCGCAGGAGCTTGCCAGGCATAAGAACATCGCCATTACGCAGAGATATGCGCATCTGGCCGATGATGACCTAGACCGGGGCTATCATGAGATTTTCAATGACTAGTCGCAATGAGCCCCCTGCCCTGCCAGTGCAAAGAGTTAGCGTGCAGTTTCGACAATTCTAGCCAGACGCTCCTTTTCAGGTACGCCCTTCATGAGGTCTACCAGTTTCTTGGTGGAAATACCTCGCTGTCAACCTTCCGTTCGTCAGCCACTAGGCGTTTCACGAACCACATCACTGGGCTGGAAGCGCGGTTTGCGGGGGAAGGGGCATATGGAGTGGGAGAGACAACGGGGCAACCTATTTCTCTTTGCGGTACTCTGCAGCGATAACGCCAGCATCCGAAGGATCATAGAAGATCAACATGTCTCCAGAGATGCGAAACTCATACTCTTTAATTCTCCCCATTCCATCATAAAGTTGGAGTGAATTGTCATCTATAATTTCGTAGTAAAACACCAGAAATTCATCATGACCCTCTAACAAAACAACTGTGCCATCATCCAAAAACTCGTACAAGAGAGAAGCTGGAGACTCGTCCCTCCACTTGCCGACAATGGGCTGCGTTGCACCACATCCTGAGCCAAGAGATGCCAGTGACACAAGGACGCAGGTTAGGATAATGAATTTCTTTCTTATATTAACCGTATCAAGGCCCCTGATAGACAAACTGCCGCTAGTTACAGGCGTCCCGAAGACCTGCTATGACCCGCTCAGGGTTGAGGGGAATGCGATCAAACCATACTCCCACGGCATCGTGCACGGCACTAACAATGGCCGGCGCCAATGGCACAACGCCAATTTCCCCAACGCCGCGCGCGCCGAAAGGCCCCACCGGATCTGATTGGTGCACAAACACACATTTTATATTTGGCGTTACATCCAATGTCGTTGGGATGAGATAGGTACTTAACCGGTCGGTCTTGACATATCCACCCTCTGAGACCATATTCTCGGACAGGGCCCAGCCCTGGGCCTGTATCATACCGCCCTGCAACTGACCAATAACTTGCTGCGGGTTTATTGCACGGCCAGCATCGTGGGCAGCGACAACGTTGAGAATTTCAATCTCTCCGGTCTCAAGGTCAACCTCTACTTCAACTGCCTGCGTTCCGTAGGCGTAGCTAATTGAGTTGACGCAGGCTCCGGTTTCAGGGTCAGGCTTGGTAGTGGCAGGCGCATTCCAGCGGCCACCCCCTACGGCGGGACGTTCTTCAAGGCTCCATTGATGCAAAGCCTGCTCCGCTGCCTGCTTAACCGCATTACCGGCAAACATGGTGAGGCGAGATGCGGACGCGGGGCCCGAATCGCCGATGTCAGCAGTGTCGCTCGTAACCATCCTCACTCGATCCAATGGGATGTTCAATACTTCCGCTGCAATCTGGGCCAGCACCGAATGAGCTCCCTGCCCTACGTCGGGTGCGGCGGTGTGTACCTCAGCCCAGTCAATCTCGGCGCCGCCATGCAATGCTACCCGGGCCTCACTTCCCTCCGGGAATCCCCAGCCAAAGCCTGTGTTTTTCATCGCCGCGGCTATACCAATACCACGTCGCTTGTGTGGCTCATTAGCCTCTACGGTAGGCATTTCCCAACCATTTCCCTGCTGCCGGCTGGCTCCTATCTCCCGCGCACAGGCCTCAATCAGCTCTCGCAAGCTGACCCCAGCGGGTATCTCTGACTGTGTGGCCAAAATAGCTCCGTCACGGACGCAATTACGTAAGCGTATCGTAATCGAATCAAGGCCAAGCTCTTCAGCAATATGCTCGACTTGCAGCTCGGCGGCAAAAGTGGCCTGCGGCGAGCCAAATCCGCGGAAAGCACCGCCGGGCACGTTATTAGTATGGACTGCATAACCATCCACGCTGACGTTGGGAATTTCGTAAGCACCTATAGCCGAATAGAGAAAGTTTGTTAGAACGTCACCGCTGGTGTAATTATAGGCACCCGCATCCGAGATGACCTCCACTTTCGCTGCGAGCAGTGTGCCATCACGTCGAGCCCCCCATTTATGACGGGCAATGATGGCGTGCCGCTTACCGTGGCCAACAATCGATTCTTCTCGACTCCAGGTGATTTTTACAGCACGCCGGAGTTTCCAGGCTGCCAGGGCAAGAGCGATCTGAACAGAAATATCCTCACGTCCACCAAAAGCACCTCCAATTGCCCCATAGATTACGCGGACGGCATCTTTCGGAATGTCAAGAGCCTTGGCAATTTGGCGTAGGTCGTCGTGCGTACACTGCCCGGATGTCCGAACTGCGACTCGACCCTGCTCATCAATATAACCTAGCCCTGCCTCAGGCTCCAGGTAGGCGTGTTCCTGCATCGGTGTAAAGTATTCCCGCTCCACAACGAGGTCAGCCTGGGCCAGAGCTGCGTCTGCATCGCCGCGCCGCAAGCGGACGGTGTGGCAAAGATTGCCGGGTTTATCGTTATGAACCAACGCGGCCCCTTCCACCATGGCTTTCAGGGGGTCGTCCAGTACAGGCTGGTCTTCATACACGACTTTTACCAGCTCGGCCGCCGCAGCCGCCTGTTCGCGCGTGTCGGCCACTACAGCGCACACTTGATCACCCACAAAACGCACCTTTTTATCACAGAACACCTGCTGGTCGGGTGTTATCAGACCACGCCGGTTCACCGGCACATCATCCGCGGTGAAGATTGCCGCCACACCGGCAGCGTTATTAGCCGCCATTGTATCAATTGAGCGGATATAAGCGTGAGGTCGTCCAGCAAAGAGCAATTTCATGTGCAGCATGTCAGCCACAGCCACATCACTGGCATATTTGGCCTGTCCGGTCACCTTCGCCCAAGCGTCCTTGCGAAGGACCGCTTGGGTAACCGTTCGTAATTCACCCACGGTTCATCTCTTCCGCAGCAAGTTGTACCGCTTCAACAATCTTCGCGTACCCGGTACAACGGCACAAGTTACCCCCCAAGGCCTGGCGGATTTCGCTTTCAGTAGGCTCAGGTGCGCATTCAAGCAAGGCCACCGACAACATGATTAATCCGGGGCCGCAGAAACCGCATTGCACCGCACCTGCCTCCACAAAGTGTCTTTGCACTGGATGCAGTTGGTCGTCTCCGGCGAGTCCTTCGATGGTTAACACCTCACGTCCAATGGCTTGCCCGGCTAACACCAAACACGCGTTGACCGGCTGACCATCCAACATAATCGTGCAGGCCCCGCACTCGCCTTCGCTGCAACCGTCTTTTGCACCCGTCAGCCCCAAATCGTCACGCAATAGGTACAACAGCGTTTTATGAGCAGCAGTTTCAACACAATACTGCTGGCCATTGACCATCAAATCAACAGAAATTGCGTTCACTACATGTCTCCAAATTCACTGACAATCACCTTCTGTCGGCAAGCGTTTGCAATCCGCGCCGCACCAGGACTTTCACCCCATGACGCCGGTAGTTCGCAGAGCCCCGCACATCGTCTATGGGCGAACATTCCTGCACAGCGGTATTTGCAGCTTCTTCTATGACGCTATCGGTAAGTTGCCGCCTCATCAATAATGATTCGGTTTTGTGACAACGAATGGCAGTCGGTGCCACCGCACCCAGCGCAACGCGTACGTCTTCCACCATGTTTTCCAGACCAAGTTGCAATACCACTGCGACACTCACGACAGAGACAGCCATGCCTCGTCGATTGCCTAATCTGAGGAAAGTTGATTTCGCTGCGGCAGGCAACCCCCCAAAGCTAATCTGACGGATCACCTCATTAGGAGCAACAGCGGTCTCACCGGGGCCTTGCAATAGACGAGCCAGCGGTATTGCACGCTCTCCGTCAGTGCTGACCAGAGTTACTTCAGCCTTCAGGGTCAACAGTGGTGGGTGCATATCACCCGCCGGAGAAGCATTTGCAATGTTGCCGCCCACCGTGCCTCGGTTTCGCGTCTGTATTCCCCCGACTAAACCGGCTGCTTCGACGAGCACAGATGCTCCTGTTTGTAACAGCGGTGAGTGCATCAGGGTGGTGTAATTGGTCAATGCGCCGATGGCTATCGTGCCGTTATGCTGTTCTACATAGCTAAGATTGTCCAGGCGGCTCAAGTCAATTAGACGGCCAGTCTGAAAGCGCCCATCGCGCATTTGCGGAATCACGTCGGTACCCCCGGCGACCAGCTTGCCGCCGGTTTCCGCCAGCATCTGACATGCCTCTTCCAATGTTTGTGGGGAATCGAAGGTAAATCCTTGCATTACTCCCCCCCCTTCCTGATTTCGGGACAATGAGTGTGAATCTATTTTGCCAAATACAAATGGTAAGGCGACATCAAACCGAGGTGTGCCAGCGCACATTAGTGCGTGTTTCAGTCAACACTTGCCCCTTTCGGATAACATAACGCCGGTCGCCCCGACGGCGCAGCGCGTCAACAGCAGAAACAGCGTCTAACACAACCAAATTGGCCTCAGCACCCAATTGCACTCCATAATTGATTAACCGAAAATTCTTCGCCGCATTGTAGCGCGGCATGTCAAATGCCGCCTGGATTTCCGTAGGTGAGCTCAGATGCGCGGCGTGGGCGGTGATAAGGGCAACCTCTAACGGATCCATATTCCCAAAGGAATAAAACATGTTTTGCAGGTCATCCTGCCCGCACGACACATTGACTCCCGCGTCCAGCAATTCCCGCACGCGGGCAATGCCGCGCCGCTTGGGGTGACTATCTCCGCGCCCTTCCAGCATCAAATTAATGGGGGCCATCGTAATGACATTAATCTTAGCCCGGGCCACTTTTTCTATCACCCGCTCGGCCAGAGCATCATTCCAGGCCGACATAGCACAACAGTGTCCGGCGGTTACGCGTCCCTGCCAGCCGTTTTCGATCGTCTGCTCTGCCAAAAGCTCCAAGCTGTGCCAATACGGGTCGTCGGTTTCATCAATGTGCATATCAATATCGGTATCATAGGCTTTCGCAATTTCGAAAGCGATTTCGATATGCCGCGCGGCAGTGTCCATATCGCTCTCGGCGTGGGGCATACCACCTACCACGTCCGCCCCTTGTTCCATAGCCCGCCACATCAGTTCTATCACTTCTTGGTCGCGCGCCATGCCCATTTGCGGGAAAGCAATCAGTTGAATATCGATCAAGTCCTTGAACTTTTCGCGCACCGCAACGTTTCCTTCTAGAAGGCGCAATTGGCCAGTACGATCAACATCCACATGGCTGCGAAACCATTGCACGCCATTGGCAATCGCGGCGCGCAAGGCTGCCGATGCGCGCTCAACAATGTCTTCGATGGGCATCTCGTGCTTGATTTTTCCGTACACCTCGATGGCTTCTTTCAGGGTGCCGCTATGATTTAGCGCGCCGTCCCAAAGTAGCGCGTTTTCCAGATGAAAATGCGGTTCAATAAGAGCCGGCGAGATAATCCCTCCCTCGGCGTCAATCTCCTGCTCAAGCGGAGGTAAGCCCTCGCCTTCGATGGCCGTAATCAGGCCCGCGGCGATGCCCACTTCAATGGGTTCACCGGTCGAATCCAATTTTGCGTTGCGAATCAGCAGGTCCATTTATTGGCTCACTTCTCACCACCCCGGTAGTACGGCACGACGAAGGCGCCGGGAAACTCGGCTCGCCGCGATACGCTGATGAGTACCAAGATAGTGACAATATATGGCAACATTAGCAGCAGTTCGGACGCAATCGGCACGCGCAGCGTTTGCAGGCTGATCTGCAATGCTGAGGCAAAGCCGAACACCAACGCGCCCAGCAAGGCACGCACGGGGTCCCATTTTGAAAATACGACGACGGCAATAGCGATGAAGCCGCGGCCAGCCGTCATCTGAGTCCAGAACAGGCCCAAACTGCCCAACACCAGATAGCCGCCGCCCAGGCCGGCCAGGGCGCCGCCGATGATCACGCTCAGGTAACGGGTGAGACTCACATTGACGCCGCGTGTGTCCGCCGCATCCGGGCTCTCTCCAACTGCCCGAATCGCCAGGCCAAAGTGTGTTCTATAGAGAAGCAGGGCGGCAATCGGTACCAGAATCAGCGCTAGGTACACCAACGCGTTATGTTCAAACAACACCGGCCCCAGCCCAGGCAGGTCGCTCAGCAAAGGGATGGGCACTGTGGGAAATATATCCAGCGTAGGAGGAGTGCTGCGCAGCCCAAACGCCAGGCGGAACATTAATGTTGATAGCCCGCTCCCTAAAATGGTAATGCCCAGTCCGGCGACGACCTGATTGGCCTTGACAGTGATACTTATAAAACCCATCAGCAAGCCGAATATAACGCCGGTCACCATCGCAGCGAGCACACCTATCCACAAGTTGCCGGTCCAGTACGCGCCCAGAAAACCGCCTAACGCACCCATCAACATAGTGCCTTCCAGGCCCAGGTTGAGGATGCCAGCGCGTTCAGTAAAGACTTCGCCCACCGCCGTTAGCAAAATAGGCGTTGCCAGCCGAACCGAGGCCGCCAGCACGCCTGTGACGAATGCGACTGTTATCAGGTCAATGTTCACGATGGTCTTCCCCGGAAGATAAATGAGCGCGCCAATATCAACAGAATAATGATACCTTGAATAACATCAACCAACGCGAAGGGAACACCGGCGTTGCGTTCCATGGCGTTGCCGCCAACCACAAGAGCGGCGAACAAAAACGCAGAAACCGCCATGCCGATAGGATGAAGTTCCCCCAAAAGAGCTACCACCACGGCCAGCGATCCCATTCCGACAGAAATGGCTTCTATGAGGCGTAAATGGATACCGAAAATCTCCCCCCATCCGGCAATGCCTGCGATCCCGCCGCTGATGACTGTGACTAAGATGATGTTGCTCTTAACGTTCAGGCCAACGTGCCTGGCTACGCGGCGGCTGGCGCCCACAATTTCCGTACGGAAACCTTGAGCGCTGCGCCAGTAGAACAGGGCGCCAGCCACTAACAGCAGGGCGACAATGAAGGCAATGTTCAACCGGCCACCCTGCAGGAGCCGCGGCAATTCCAGAGATTCCCGGATCAAAGGCGATTGAGGGAAGTTGAATCCTTCCGGATCCATCAGGGGTCCGTTCACCAAATAGGCCAAAAAATAGACAGCGATGAAATTCAGCATCGAAGTCGTGATTACTTCATTGGCATTGAAATACGCCTTCAACGCGCCGGCAATTCCACTCCAGATCGCCCCGCCAATGATGGCCGCGATGATGGTGAGCGGGGCCAGAAAACCAAGCGGCAGCGCTCCGAATGTAAGCGCGGCCCAAGTCGACGCGATTGCTCCTAAAATGAGTTGTCCTTCTGCGCCAATATTCCACACGCCGCAGCGAAACGAAACAGATACCGAAATGGCCAATATGAGAAACGGCGTCATTTTGACCAGGGTCTCCGTGAAGCGGTTTCCCGTGCCAAATGCACCGCTCAGGAGACCTTTGTAAGCGGCTATTGGATCGCGCCCGCTAACCAGGAGTAGTAGTCCGCTTATTAGCAACGCCAGCAGCAACGAGAAGGCTGCCGGATAAAGTCGCGCCCAGATATTTTTCCAAGGCACTTGGTTTTCGCTATCCGCATTTGCAGTCACCGCCTATCCCCCAGGTCCGATTGTGGTGTGCCACCCATCATCAGACCAATCTTTTCCAAATCTGTCTCTTCAAGGGGTAAGGCGCCCATGTTCTGGCCATCGAACATTACCAAGATCCGATCACTCAAGGACAACAACTCGTCCAAGTCGCCGCTGATGAGCAAAATCGCAGCGCCGCGTGCTCTCTCATCGGCCAGCTTTTGGTGGATGTAGGCCGCCGCGCCGATATCCAATCCTCGAGTGGGTTTGTTGGCGATAATCAACGCGGGGGACTGGCTTAACTCGCGCGCCAGAACAAGTTTCTGCTGATTGCCGCCTGAAAGCGTGCTTGCCGCCACATGAGGACCGGGCGTCATTACGTCGAAGGTTTCGATTAGCTCTTGCGCGAAGGTGACAATAGAAGAAACGTTCAGCAATCCTCTGTGAGCAAAGGGCTTGCGTCGAAAGATTTTTAGCACCGCGTTGCGTGATACGTCAAAATTGAGAATAAGACCCTCCGCCTGCCGGTCTTCGGTTATAACAGCTACGTTGTGTTCGATATAGTCACGAGGCGCCCAGTCTGTTGATTCTTCACGGGCGACCCACACCTGCCCTCGGTCAAACCGGCGCTGTCCGGTGATGGCTTCAGCTAATTCGCGCTGGCCATTGCCATCCACACCCGCGATACCCAGGATTTTGCCAGGCTGGATGTTGAAATTCATGCCGCGAACCGCTAGTAGACCCCGGTCGTCCCTAACGTGCAAATCGCGGACGGTTAGGGCCGCCTGAGTTTCGGCCGTTTCCTTGTCGTGATGGGCCGGGCCGCCTTCTTCGCCGGCGCCGACCAGCGCCATAGTAAAAGCACTTTCAGTCCTCTTTAAATCGGAAGGCTTACGGCCAATCATTTCGCGCGCAAGCTGATTCTTGCTAGTATCACTCGTCAGCGAAGTAAAGACCTTGCGCCCCGCCCGCAGTACAGTAACCTGATCGGTTACCTTGATCACTTCATCCAATTTGTGGCTGATAAAAACCACTGTCTTGCCCTGCTCAACCATTCCGCGTAGCGCCACGGCCAACTCATCCGCCTCCTGCGGAGTTAACACCGCGGTCGGCTCATCCAGGATCAGTATCTTCGCGTCCCGGTAGAGGCTATTCAGGATTTCGACTCGTTGCTGCTCGCCCACCGAAAGCTCCTCGACCCGCGCTAGTGGATCGATTCTTATAGAGTATTGTTCGGCTACCTCGGCTACCCCGCAAGCAGCGGTTTTTAAGTTCAAAAGAGGCGATCCATCGTCTAACCCGAGGATAATATTCTCAGTCACAGTGAAAGGGCGCACCAGCCGGTAATGTTGGTGTACCATGCCAATCCCCAAAGCAATCGCGGCGGTGGGTGAGTTAATAACCACGGACTGGCCGTTTACCGAAATCTCACCATCATCGGGTGTGTACAGGCCAAACAAGATATTCATCAGAGTCGTCTTGCCCGCGCCGTTCTCACCAAGGAGGCCGTGAACCTGGCCGGCGCAAAATTCCAAGTCAATGCGATCGTTTGCCAACACGCCTGGAAATCGTTTAGTAATGCCTTTCATCTGTACAAGGATTTCAGGAGCCATAATAATATCCACGCGGAGCCGCGCCTAAGGTTCAGGCGCGTAATTTCAGCACAACCAGTGACCGTCGAGGTTTGGGAGCGGGGGCAGATTATCGATCTGCCCCCGCATTTGCTTACAGCTAAGGGCGCATCCCGGCAATCACTCCTCCAGGCTGATGGCGTCCAGGTCGCCCAGATCCAGCGAGCCATCGATAAAGCCCTGGCGGGCTTCATCTATCTTCTCCTGAATCTCAGGCGCGATTAGATCAGACAACGCATCATTCCAGACCAGTTGCTGGCCGTCATTACCAAAGTCGATCCAGTAGTGCTTGTCGCCATAGACACTGCCCCGACTCTCTTCAATCATCTGAACGAACATCGGCCCCCAGGCATAGACGTTGCTGACAACAGTGATTTCCGGCTCGATGTCGTTCTGGTCCGCGGTGTTGCCCATGCACGTCACACCCTGTTCCGCACAAGCGTTAAGGGTGGCAATGCCAATGCCGTCACCGCTCTGCCAAAGCACATCGGCCTCGGCAGTGATCATGTTGAGCGCCGCTTCCTTGGCTCCAGACAAGTCGTTGAAGTCGCCAATGAAGGAGTTGAGCACGGTGACGTCAGGGTTCGCCGCCTCAGCCCCCAGCATGAAAGCGACATGGCCACGATGAATCTCCGATACATCCAACCCGCCAATGACGCCAACAATGTTGCTCTCGGTCAGCATCCCGGCGAGGATGCCCATGACGTAACCGCCCTGTTCCAACTTGACGTCATACACCCCAACGTTGGGCGCGAGTTTGAAGCCCGTCCCGAGCGCAAAGTGTACATCGGGATAGTCCTCGGACACTTTGATGATAGGCTCCTGGAACTGGAAGCCATGACCTACGACCAGGTTGTATCCCTGCTGGGCATAGTCGAGCAGGGCCGGTTCAATGTCGGCCACGTCATATACCTGCTCAACCACGGTCACTTCGATGTCGCCGCCCGCATTCTCTTGGGCCCACAGCATGCCTTCATAGGCCGCCTGATTCCAAGAAACATCATCCGCGCGGCCCGGCAGGATCAAGGCAACTCGGTAGGTCCCTTCAGCTGCTCCCGCTGCCTCACCAGGTACCTCACCTGAAACACCCTCTACCCAGTAGTCCATCCCCAGCATGGAACCATCATCCAGGCAGTCGCCCTCAGCAACAACCAGGCTTCCATTGGCACCGACGACAGGACCACAGAACACGTCCCAGTCACCTGAGACGATCGCCGCACTCTTTTCATCAACTAATGCAGCAGTGTCAGCTGATACACGGCCTGAAAGCGGCGCCAGCGCAACTACACCCTCTGGCATTCCGCCCCAGTAAGACTCCGAACCGTCATACGTGCCCGCCATCACCTGCTCGGCGATCTCAACGTACTTCACACCCCAGTTCCAGATTGGGCTTGTCAGTACCGTGTCTCCCACAAACTGCGCCATGTCAGAGTCATAACCGATCGAAAGCGCACCAGCATCCGCAGCCGCCTTCTGTGGCTCTGTTGTATCCTGATGCTGCGCAATGATGTCCGCTCCAGCGGCAAGCAATGCATCCGCTGCTTCCTTTTCCTCCGGAGGTCCGAACCAGGTGTTGGTCCACACCACGCGCACCTCGGCGGCCGGATTAACCTCACGAACGCCGAGCGTGAAAGCGTTGATGCCACGGATTACTTCCGGTATCGGGAACGCTGCTACGTAGCCGATGATGTTGCTCTCAGTCGCCGCTCCAGCTACCAGACCGGACAGATAACGCGGCTGATACATACGACCGAAGACGTTCGATGCATTCGGGGCCGACTTGAAGCCCGAGATATGCACAAACTGTATGTCGGGGAATTCCTCCGCTACCGTTATGGTCGGGTCCATATAGCCGAAGGAGGTCGTGAAGATCAGGTCGTAGCCTTTCATGGCAAAGTCTCTGATCACGCGCTCACCCTCCGGTCCTTCAGGTACCATCTCGATGTACGCGGTCTCTATACCTAGATCTGCCTCCATCTGCTGCCTGGCTTGGTCATGCGCCCAGGTCCAACCCAGATCGCCGATCGGAGCTACGTACACAAACGCGGCCTTGAATGCTGTCTTTGCTGCAGCAACCTCTCCTGCCGCTGCAAGAGCATCGATGTCCCCGCTAGTGACGGCGGCCAGCGCTGCCTCTGCAGCTGCTTTTGCGTCAGCCCCCATTGCAAAATCAGGGTTGAAATCAACGCGCAGACCACCGTTGGACATGGTTGCGGCAAAGGACTTGCCGCCCAGTGTGCCTTCGCCGATCAGCGCAACAATCTCTTCCAATGCCACCGTCCAGTCGTACACCTGATTGGCCGCCACTATACTCGGCGCCAGCGAACTCTGGTCCGATTGCGTGCCCAGCCAGATCACGCCATTTGTCTCCGCGACGCCGATTGCGCCTACCACCATCTGGGCAGTACCGGTCAAAACATCGGCACCGGCATTGAGATGGGTTTGAGCAGCCTCAGAAGCCAAAGCCACATCGCTGAACGACCCGATCCAGTTCGCATTGACCTGGATATCCGGATTGGTCGCTTCGGCTCCCGCAGTGAAGCCATCTACATAGAGTTTCGCGTCTCCGACCTCAATCGGGCCAACCACGCCGATAATACCGCTCTCAGAAAGCGACGCGGCGAGAACGCCATTGACGTATCCACCCTCTTCTGAGCGCGCTTCATAGGCAAAGATATTGGGCACACCGAAGGTGTCAGCTGTAGTGCCCCAAGCGAAGCTCGTCTCCGGGAAATCAGGAGCGATTTCCTGCAACGAAGCTCCGTACTGCGAGCCGTGCGCTATCACCAAATCGTATCCTTCAGCAGCATAGTCGCGCAACGCAGCAGCGGCTTCGTCGACCTTGAACATCCCTTCAGAGTATGCTATCTCGAAGTTGTCCGCCCCCCGCTCCTCCTGCATTCGCACTAGAGCGCCATACATACTCTGGCTGAATGCCAGGTCGTTGATAGCACTGGGCATCACAACTGCCACTCGCAGTGCTTCTGCCGGCTCTTCAGCGGCCACCTCTTCGGCATCCGGTTCCGCCGCAGCAGGCTCTTCGGCAGCCGGAGCTTCTTCAGCTGTAGGGGAACAAGCCGCCAGAACCAATCCCGCGACAATTAACAAGCTAAGAATTGCTGTGAGTTTCTTCATGGTTTTCTCCTCGTTTTTTTGCCACTCTAGGCGAGAGGCATCCGCTCAACCAGCCTACAAATTACTGCCGATCAGACAATGGGTGAGTATATTCGTCTCGCTAAACACCTCCCCTACTAGCGCCTTTAGAAGTCAGCATTTACAAGCCAGCCAGTTTGTTTAGTGATTCGTGCAATTATACCCTAGTTTGTACATCGTCCGCAAAGATGCCCAGGCTACGTCTCCGACAATACCACGTCAGTTAACCCCACGAGTGTCACTCTGTCAAGTCCGCTCCTCCCGTATGTAGGGAAGCCCCAATGAGGCGGGCGCACCGACGCGCTTGCGAAAGGCCTCTGCCCAGGTGATGACTACAAGCACCACAATCGTCAGGATGTAAGGAAGCATGTTTAACAGCGCAGCCGGAATAGTGGTACCGGAGGCCTGTAAGCGAAACTGGATCGCATTCACGCTGCCGAACAATAGCGCGCCAAGTACCGCCCGCACAGGATTCCAGGTCGCGAAGATCACGAGCGCGATCACGATCCACCCCCTCCCCCCGGTGATGTTCTCCGTCCATCCGGGGGTGTATGAGAGCGACAGATGCGCTCCACCCAGACCCACCAGCATACCGCCCACAACGGTATAGAGGTAGCGCAGCGCAAATACGTTTACGCCCATGGCGTCTGCGGTCTGAGGGCTTTCACCGATAGCCCTCAAGTGCAGACCGGGGCGCGTGCGGTACAAAAAATACCACGCGACGGGGACGAAAAAGTACATCACGTACGAAAGAAGATCCCGGTTGAAGACGGACGGCCCCAGCAGCGGGAGTTCGCTCAGAAAAGGTATGGCGACCCTGCCGAACCGTGGTCCAATCTGCCCGACCAGCGGCATGCCCCCGGGCCCGAGACGCTGCCCCAGGAAACTGGCCAGCCCCGAACCGAGCAAGGTCAGAGCCAGCCCGGAGACCACTTGATCCGCGAGCAGAGTTATGGTCAGGAAGGCATGCACCAACGCCAGCATACTCCCAACCGCCATGCCCGTCAGCACCCCGGCCGCACACTCTCAGTGTGAA